>UMBH01048026.1_pt1 | contig 55452 bp, 79 predicted proteins | sample 1963921 | NCBI WGS metagenome assembly UMBH01 (sample SAMEA4835937, study PRJEB28245) | human gut metagenome | biome: gut microbiome; material: fecal sample | place: Denmark | collected 2008
TCTATCGGTTGGAAGGGTATTTTTATCGTACTGTTGATTCTCGGAGTTTTGTTACTGTTCTCCAATTTACATTTCAAGGAGTCTTTATCGGTGGATAATCGGAAACGAGGGAATCTGAAAAGCCTTGTATCGAGCTTTGGGATAGTATTGAAAAACCGTCGATATGTTTATTATGTATTGCAGATGGGTTTTGCAATGGGAGTATTGTTCGCCAATATTTCTTCTTCTCCGTTTATCGTTCAACAACATTATGGTTTTTCGGCTTTTGAGTTCAGCCTTTTTTTCGGAATCAATGCATTGGCTATCGGGTTGGCTGCCGGATTATCGGTAAAATTCAAGAATCCCGAACATGCGATGTTTTTAGGTAGTGTCGGTATGACAATGATGTCTGCGGTAGAGTTTGTAATCCTTAGTAACGAATATCATTTTGCTGTATATGAGGCTGTGCTGTTTGTGTTACTTTTTTCTATGGGATTGACTTTTACGGCTTCTACGACTTTGGCCATGGATTGTGAGCGAGCCAATTCGGGAACGGCCTCTGCATTGTTCGGTGCAGCAGGTTTTGCTTTTGGAGGTATCGTTTCTCCGTTGGTGGGGTTGGGTGATATCCTTTCTACTACGGGGCTGATATTTTTCGTTTGCTCGGTGTGTTCTCTTTGTTTTTCCGTTTTGGCTATGAACCAGACACATACGAACTTATGGGGGAGTTTCAAATGTAAGATGGGGCCTGTTACTAGGTTTGTCTTTTTAAGGCGAGAGAAATAAAAATAGGTAATAAAAGTAGAGATCGTAATTAACAGAAATGTATAAATCCCCCGCCTTGAAAAAGAGCGGGGGATTTTGTGTAGGACTATCTCTTTATTATTCAAAGAGATGAGTCGGGGTAGTTTAGCATTTTATTTTTTGATGACTTTCACGGCTTTACCATCGTTCACTTTTACAAAATACATACCGTCAGCAAGATCGGAAAGGTCGAGAGAAATAGTTGTCGTACCTACGTGGGCTTGTCTCATTACCAGAGAACCGGCTATATTATATATTTCGACCGTTTCGATTGTAGTTTGAGCAGATATCGTAATGATTCCCGTCGTGGGGTTGGGCGATATACGTGAAATGCTTACGGTGTTTTCTATGCCTGTATATATATTGTTCAATACCAATGATTTCTTTGCGGGTGTCACACAACTGTTGTCACTGGTAGGCATAGCCCATACGGCTAATCTCTCACCGGCATTGGATACCGCATATAAGTTCCCGGCATAGTCGAATTCGAAATCATTAACATAACCGCCCATTTCGGCAATTTCTTTTCGGAATTTTTCCGTGACAGAAGGTATTCCCTCTTTCATCTTGTAAGAGTACACGGCCACTCCGCCATTTACGCTAAGGGCTATAAGCTGTTCTTTTTCATTGACGGCGAGAGCCCCGTTTTGGGACGACTCACCGATGATGTTGGGCTCGGCTGTATTAAATACGGCATCTTGGTATTGATCGCTGTAATAGAACATACATGGATTTGCGGGAGAGTTGCTTCCGCCACCTCTGTATTGTGCGGCCCAATATCCGGTAGAAACGGGAACGATACTGCTGTTGTCGTTACCCACGTAACTATTGGCGGCTTTCGATTCGTTGGGCGCAGTTGTCCATGTATTCGATTCGCCGATGTTATAGACGTTGATAAATTTTTTCCAAGATGAACCCGATGCCGTTTTATCTATGGCATAAAGTTGAGTTGTAGCTCCTTCTCCTCGAATACCTACGGCTGTTATTTGGCCGCATACATATTTGCCTCCTATCATTAGGCTGCCATTCGAATTTGTAGCTCCTGTGAATATAGAAGAAATATCAAAGGTTTCGGGATTCATCAGGTAAATACCTGCGTTGTTCGTGCTGGCGTCGCATAGGAATACTCGTCCATCTGATGCTACGGCTGCTTTTCTCGGACCCATACCGGTTTCTCCGCTCCAAGATATGGTTCCGCTATAAGCTGTGGAGCCTTGTTGAGTAATATCGCTTATGTTTGCTCCGAGTACATACACACCCACTGTCGAGGTTTGGGCTTGTGAAGGATTTCCTGCACTTACTGTTCCGGCGGCAGTGTTCGTTATATAGATACGTCCGAAGTAGTCGCTTTCAGGTGATTTATCGATGGCGACACCGTATGGTGCGTAGTACTGGTATAGAGGACTGTCGTCGGATATTTTCGTAAATTTCGTGACGTTTCCGGCGATGGCTTGAATACTCCAATTCAGCTTTTCGGCAGGAAGATCGGCTCTGGATATAGTAGTCTGATTCGCTCCCTTTGGTAGCGCTCCTAATGCAATCGTTTGAACAGCTTCGCCTGTTTCTGGATTATTCAATATCAAGTTTACAGATGTGGCATCCTCGTTTAAGTTGAAGTTGATAGTATATCCGTCTTCTGTTTCGTCATAGGATAAACCGTATGCAAATATACGGGCGGGAGATTCGGATTGCTCCATGCCTTTGGTCGTGTATTTTACGATTTTGTTTCCAGCCAACAGGTATATATCTATATCGGAATTATCTACGATTCCTATACTTGTCATTGGAGAAAGTCCCGTAGTGGAGATGAAAGATTCGGTATCTCCGATGTTTTGGGCTTGATCTATTCCATTCGTAATGTCGTATAAGCGAACTTTATAAGAATAATTTCCATCTCCTTGACTTTCACAAATGGGTGCGCTCATATAAATTTTATCGGCGTAACGGAAATAATTCGCTCCGTATGACTCTACCGGAATGTTATCCGAGAAATCGGCGAGCATGATTCCCTGATCGCTCATCCAGTCCATTAAAAATTCTCTTGGGGCCGTGAGTGTACCGTCTATGATCAATCTACTTTTTGCTAAGGGCGAGAGTGTGATATGGGCTTTTTCTCCGATTTGACTTTCATCGAAGTCCGTGTCGTTTTTCTGGAATCCGGCCATTTCTCCGTTTTTAATATTCCAACATACATATCTGATACCGTATGTCGTATTCCAAGCGTTTCCGGCATGGGAGTCGAAATACAGTTGGAAATCGTCGATCGTGCCGCTTACAGCGATGGTATTGGCTATATAGTTGGAGTTGTTGTTTCCGGCGGCTGCGAGACTGGCACTTGTATTCGTTTGTAATGTAGCGACGACAACCGGGGCTGAATCTTCTAACGAGGTCGTTTCACTTCCTTGCCATTTATATACGTAAAAGTCTCCAGTTTGATACGCATTGCCTTCTTTGCCGATGACCGTCGAGTTTGTCCCAATAAGCACGCCGTCGATAGTAAAGGCGATATCGGATAGTATATAGGGTAATTCTTTCCCGTTATAACCTTCGGTTACAAGACCTTCGGTACTCATTTCTTTAATGAGTTCTCCGGTTGCTGGATTCAGAACCAAGAGTTTAGGAAGTTTATTTTCATCTACTGCCAATACATAATATTTGTTGTCTCGCAGTATTGCCCGACGTACGGTAAGTCCATTCAAGGCTTCGATGTCGGTAATTTCTGTTTCTTTGGTGAGATTGTAATATGCCGCTGCTGCAATATCTCCGTCTTGGTCGGGGTGTGGATAATCAAGCACTTCCTCTTCTATTTCTTCATCAGAGGGTTCTTCGTGTTCCAAATCGGTCAGCCTTTTATTAATGAATGCAGTTTCATTGACGATGACTTCGATTGGTTCGGTTTCTTTCCAGAATCCCTCGATGTCGAATACTAGATTGTAGTTTCCGGGAGTCAAATCGGTAAATACGAATAATCCATTATATTCTTTATCGGTTGTATATCGGCCTACTTCTTCACCGTTCTCGTTTTGAAGAATAATAGTTACGTTGTTCAAGGGAGCATAGGCATCGATCGAATTGATTTTGTATTTATAGAGGTCGTGTTCGAGAGTGTTATATTTATCTTTAACAGTCCCCATAATGCAGCCGGTAGTTTCGCTATCGTCGTTGAACCATGCACGTATGGCCCGAGCATATCGCATACCTTCTTGTTTGCAGTAGTCTTTGTTGAGAAGTCTTTGGCGTTCGGGTTGATAGGTGTGGAAACAGCCTTCACAAAGGAAGCCGTCACACCCGTGTTTCAAAACACCGAGATAACCGGTATATCCCATGCTGTTTGAGGACGAGCTACCATAGAAAGATATGTCGCCCCGGCTGTTGTTGTCGTTTTCGCCGGTATAATAGGATTTATAGGTAACCTCATTCTTGTTGACATATGGCCATGCGGCACGAGCCATATCGCGGGCGTTTGTCAATCCGTTTCCCGATTCCGAATCGGTCCCTCGATAGAGAATCAGCGGATAATTCGTACTGCTCCCCTCAGTTGCAGCATTACTATGGATCGAAATGAAATAATCCATATTGTTGGCCTCTACATCTTGACAAATCACCGATAGGGTAACTAACTGTTGGGTTCCGCTTTCTCCGGGCTGAGTCTCGATGTATTTGTCGTTTTCAGTTTTGTGTTCATCATCGGCCGCTACGACGCCGTTTACCGTGCGCGACATTCTCACATATCCGGCTCCGGCTTTTACGAGTTCTTCCCTTAGGGCCATTCCTTTTATCAAGTTCGTATTTGTTTCGAAGAATCCGAGGGTATCCATTTGAGCATAATTGATCGTTGCCATCGGCCGGTCGTTAGGCCCCCAACCGCCGTGCCCCGGATTAATATATATTCTGGCCTCGCTTAGATCGTTTGCACTTACCGAAAATGCTAACGTTATTCCTAAGCATATCGATAGAAGTTTGTTGAGTTTCATGGTGATTAATTATTTTGAGGTTGCTACATTCATTAAAAATATCTCTCCATTTTGTGTCGTATAGACGATTTTGGAAGCATCGTCGGATGTAGAAGGGTACATGCAGATTTTTGATTGATCTGTCAATGCCGTGCGATGAGTGCCTTGTGACGTAACGGCGAATATTTGGGAGTAAGTAACGATTTCTCCGTTATCATAATCTACCATGCCTACAACCCAATCGTTACCTAACCATACCGGCGCACGCAATGTCCCCAAAGAAACCGGATTTGTTCCATCTATATTGCAGACGTATGCTTTCGCTTCGTCAATGACATAATAGAGAAGTTTTCCCCCATCGGGAGAAACCGATGGCCATAAATATCCTACATTCGTTCCGTTGGGAGAGAGTTGCTTTGTTTTTCCATCGATTGTAATGTAAAGCTGGCTGTTCTTAATACTTGGGATAGCCGGGAGGTTTTTCAGCTTTTTACCGGCAATCCGTTTAGAAATAAGTTTGCCATTATTTACAGCGAGAACCGTACCTCCTTTTACAGTCACACCTTCTAGATTTCGGGTAGGTTTTACTAGTTGTTCTGTTTTCCCGGTTTGTAGATTTACACTGTTTAATGATGAGTAGCGAAGTTTCCCTTTATATTCACTCTTTCTATAAATTACGGTAGAGCCGTCTTCGGAAAATTGGGCATTAAACCCAGCACTTCGGTCATTGGTAATGGTCGTCAATTTCCCGGTTGCAAGATCAAATTTTTTCAGACCGCTCATGTCTTCGTTGGTTACTAGAACGTAATCCCCCTTCGGACTTATCTTCGGGAGAAATACTCCTTGCCCGTCGAGTGTAAGGGCTTTGGTACTGATTACCTCGATTCCTTGGGCAAAAATCAATTGACTCATAAAAACGAGTACTCCTAGAAATGTTTTTCTCATAATGATTAAAATTATATGGGTAAATAATGGATTATTAAGGATAATTCGAGTATATTTTGAGTCTTTGTGTTTATTTCAGGTTTTCAAATGTAGATATTTTTATTTTATATTCATTATTTAAGTATATAAAAAATGATTCTAAAATATAATATATTTAAAATTGCAATGAAAAATAAATGGAAATAAGATTTGTAGTTCTTGTAAAATATTGATAATTAGATGTTTGTTTGGCTTTATTATTATAATACTAATTATCGGGAATAATCGAAATAATTATTAGCAATTATTTTTTGTTGGTGATAAATTTCCCTTGTTGTATTGAATTTCTAACTTTGATTGGATTGAAGTCGGTCGGGTAACAAGAATGTATTTAACGTAACTACCGAAGTATAAAAATGAAAAAGCCGGTCAATCACCGGCTTTTCTTGTTTTTAATAAGATATAGTCTTTTCCATTTGTGCTTTTTCAAGTCCTTCAAGAGTTCTTTATTCTTTATCTGATAGTCGAGATGTATCGACACGGATTCTTGGAAGGACTCTTCCGCATTTCGTATGCTGTTCCCGGATACGGCTAAATCGATGGAGGGACAATAGGCGATATAGGCATTAGCTTGTTTGAAGATGTAGATATGGAATACCCCTGTAAGCAGATTACCGGAGATTTCTATTTTATCGGTACGAGGTCGCATAACGTTCACGAGTCAATTTGTTTATATATGATTTCGGGTGGAATAGCCGATATTTTCGAGAAGGCGAAAAGTTTCTTTCCCAAGTCTTTCAGCGAAGCGCCTATATGGTAGATTTCCCCATCGATGATTAGGAACCGATCGTGCGCCTTTGTGTATAACTTGACCTTTACAGGCGAATATTGAGCGTTGAATCGCTTGATGTCGAGCTCTAATTGCGGAGTGATCTTATCCGTATAAATCACCACCGATACCGATTTTCCTCGTTTCCCGAATAAAGTCAAGACAGACTCGTCTATGTAGTTGTCGAAAAGGACGATACTCTTTCGGGCTGACTTGACAAGATCGCAAACGAATTTGTAGGCGTCGAATATCTGGCCGGCAAAAAATATTCCCTCTATCGGCGGTAAGGAATGGCGGACAAAAAAATCTACTTGGTTACTGAGCCTTTGTATTTCGGAGTCGTGTTCTCTCAGTCGGTTATCAATTCTTTTCTCTAAACTGTCGAGCTTTTGATTGATGGAATAGCCTTTCAGCATGTATTCTTTTAGGACTTTGTTCGCCCACTGGCGGAACTGTGTACCTCTTTGACTCTTTACCCGATATCCGACGGATATAATTACATCTAAATTATAATATTTCGTACGGTAACTTTTCCCATCACTGGCAGTTGTAAAGGATTCCTTGACAACTGAATCCCGATCCAATTCTTTTTCTTTAAATATATTACCAGTGTGTAAACTTATATTTTGCTTGGTTGTTTGAAATAATTCGGACATTTGTTGTTGTGTCAGCCATACGGTCTCATTTTCTAAACGGACTTCCAGACTTACAGAACCTTCTGGTTGATATAATACGATTTCACTCTTTTGTTCCATCTCTAAATAGTTTTTGCAAATGTACATAAATAATTAAAAAACAGTGATGAACTTCTGAGATATGAGTTCACCGGGTATTGGTCTCGTCGTATCAATTCCGAACATCGTATTATCTACACGGTTCATGATGATATTGTGACCGTTTTTGTCTCCATGAGGTACTATTATGCAAAGTAAATTTATAGAAATTCTATTTTGCTTTTATATTGGCAAAATCAATGACTTGACGATTAGCAGTGTCTATTTTTTTCGGAATCAAAACCTGTATGAATGTCTATTAATGCGATTACCGGCCTACCATTTGCCTATTAGGCCCATATTTTTAAGACTGGATATAAAAAGAAAAACACTGATAATTAATTATCAGTGTTTTTATAAATCAGTCGGGGTGACAAGATTCGAACTTGCGACCACACGCCCCCCAGACGCGTTTATTTATGTTATAATAATTTAATTATCAGTTTTATATTTGTCGTTTGTTTGTTATTTGCACGAAATTTGCACGGTTATTTTTGAAAAAAGCGAGAAGAAATTAGAAGTGACTATCAATTACAGGGAGCAGACAATCGAAATCATTTAAGTTTAACCAGCAGGGCTTTCGCCCTGCATAACACATAAGAGCAATGAAACATTCGTCTCGTGCGGTTTTATTTTCGCAATGTGGACGGGACGCTATAATTTTCCCGTATATTTTTATATAAATTAAAGAAAATCCCTTAGAATTTCTTCATCACTTAATTCATTAAAGCTCCTGTGATGATAGTCTAAGGAATAGCAAAGTAAATCCACAAATTCATCATGGGGCTTTGCCGGGAAACCGCACACTTCATCAATAAACGTGTCATTCCAATCCCCTCCAACAAGATATACCCTTCCGCTTTCCACATAAGGGGATGCAGCATTGAGTCTTGTTTCTTTGCTTTCTTTTGGAGAGGGAGTAGATACGACATTTAGATCGGTACTCTCATACAATTGGTCAATTACTGAAAGCCCGTTTGCTTTGGGTTCAATGCGAACGGAACTTCCTTTTCCGTAGCCATTATCTCGTACATAAGAGGGAAGGAAACGACATAATTCGGGGAATTTCATATTAACTTTCTTGGCACATACAATGTATATGTTGTTACCAATCATACAAGAACCGAGTATACCTGTCGGGTCATTAGATGTTTTTTCCGTATACGCCGTATCGACAAAGAAAATTATAGGCTCGTCCATACGTTTCTTTTTGAAGTCAAACGCCGAAATACGACCGAACCATGCCTCTTTGATAATGTTTCCGCCTTCAATAGTCGGATGCTGTTGATATAACGCCGAAAAGAATCGCGGAGAACGTTTTTGTGCATCAAGAAGCCTTCCTAATGAATGGCGTTCTGGCCATAACGCCTCGCCTACCTCACGTGGATCAAAATCATTCCCATCATCAAGAGTCTCGCGTATAGCCGGGATTGAGAGCACCGTCCATTTATCGGCTTCTCTCTTCAATATGCGCCCAGCTAGGTCATCATCATGCCATCTCGTCATAATAAAAAGCTGCTTGCTCTCATTATGCAGACGAGTAAGTAATACGGACGTATACCAATCCCATACCCTTTCCCTATAAACAGGGGAATACGCCTCCATAGCATCTTTTACCGGGTCGTCAATAATGGCTATATCTACTGGCGTTCCAGTCAAAGAACCACCGACACCAACCGCCTTATAAAAACCTTTATGCCCCACCGTCTCAAACATATCCACATTGCGCAAATAACCTTTTACATTCGTCCTGACATTACTTCCATTAAGATAAGTATTGGGGAATATAGCTTGATACTCCTTGCTATCTATAATACGCTGAATAGAAAGCGAGAACTGTTCTGCAAGATTAGCACTATACGATGTACCAACGATTTTCAGATCAGGATTGCGCCCAAGAGCATACGCCGGAAAGGAGCGAGATATAATTTCCGATTTGCCATGCTGCGGGCTTACGAATACCATCAAATTCTTTATCTTGCCCTCCAAAAGTTTTTGGCAGTTGTCTGCTATAACCCTATGGAACCACTGTTGACTGTATTGCGGATTCATGTATGGGATGAACTTACACAAACGGTTTGGAGCGTCCATTCTCAATAACATCCGCTCCAACTCCAATTTCCTCTTAACTTGTGCATCAGTCAGTCTCATTCCTCACGCAATTTCTCCAAACGTTCTAGCTCATCTAGCATATCTTCACGGGACATTTCCTCTTCGGTCCTATTTATGTTCATTTCGGTCGGTGAATCAAACCCAAGCATCTTACAGATACGTTCAATAGCTTTTATTTTATCGTATAGCTCTATCTTCACATACTCAACATCCACTATCTCCGGCTCATCGCTTGTGCCGATATTCTTTTTCAATATTTTGGTCGAAATGCTCTTGATTGCTGATTTTTCCTTTTTGGAAAGTTTGTCAAATTCTTTGCGCTCTATCCAAGTATTGTGCATATCAGCAATAGAAGAAAATGCTATACCGGACAATTCTTGAAGTATCCTTTCTTTGGTAATGTCTGATTTGCCTTTTTGTTCTTCTTGAAGTTCATTTACCCTTTGGGCTACCTTTGGGTTAGACAACAATTTGCAAGATTCTTCCCACACTTGTTTGTCTCTCATCTTCTCACATGAATAGGCACGACGATAAGCATCGGAAGCATTACCGCTTTCAATGTAATAATTGCAAAAGTTCTCTTGTTTGATTGTAAGTCCTTTCATGTTTTTTAGCTATGATAGGTTTAGCGACTGAACTGTTGTTAGCTTCCTCAGCGTCCTATTCAGTACTATCCACTGCAATGTAGCATCTACCAATTCCACCATACCACCAAATTTGCGTGCCTTTCCAAGCTGTCAGATTGACCGCTACCAGCATAACGCATGGAATCGAACCCCACTCTTTGGCTGGAATGCCAACGCTCTACCGATGAGCTATTTCCGCAATCGCCTATGCTGTCAAACCACCGCTTGCTTGGCAAATCTGACAGCATCCCACCAAACGCTATTGACGGGTGGCTAATAATTCTGGATTATCATAAATATTCCCTTTTATTTCATATTCATATAAAACGGTTCCATGCGCATGCCCATCATTCCAATCTGAGAAATATACAAAACTTGACACAATGTAACCTTTGTAAGTTTTATGTTTTATACCAAAAACTCCGTTATCAAAACTCACTTCACCTATAAAACCATAGTCATATCCATTTGTAACTATTTGTTCAACAATGTCACCCTCATATATTTCTATCCCGTTCTTGTCATGCAAGCCTGTGAACTGACCAACAGAGTCTTCTTTCACTTGCTCCCAATCGTCAAGCGTACCTCCTTGATGAATCATTGGTAGGTGGTCATCATCGTCTTGAAATAACCAACCGATAATCCATTCTCCGCTTTCAACGTGTTTACCTCTGAATTTAATATCTCTTCTCATACTCAAAATAAACTTGCTTGTTCGCATTTAGGTTCTTTTTTCTCAACCACCCCAAACTCTGTTATTTCAATACCAGTATTTTCTGTGATCCATTTTGCCAAAATATGGCGATGGCAGAAATCACCCGGTTTTTCGTAGCAACAAAGAGCAACGTCTTTTCCTCCGCTTAACATTTCAATTTGTTTCACGACTTGGTTCGCATCTTGGCTTGCCAATATTCTGTCGTAAAGTTTTAGGTATTCATCGTGGGAACAAGGCCCACTTACCATGTAACGAGTTGGGCAAACATTCAGCATTTGTGGAATACCAGCTATAAATCTGGGTTTTCCGATTGCTACGCAAATCATATTAACTCCCGCCTCTTTCAGTTTTCGGCTATTACCGAAATACGATGTAAAAATCTTCATTTTTTGTTCTTTTTACGGTGTAAATATATCAAAAGTGTATGAATTTCATACATAATTCAATATTATTAACCTTAGAGGGCTATTATACGATTTACTAAGGTAGAGATTCGTAAGGCAAAATTCAGTTTAAAGTAAAATCCCCATATCTTCGCAAATAAATACATGGAGATTAATGTCTATTTATTGAGGGATCAAATTATCACTTCAATTTTCAACTTTCCGCCGAGACCACGCTCCATAACATCATATAAGGTTTTCAGAGTAATGTTCTCGCCATCGTTTTCCACTTTTGAAATGAAGGTGCACTTCTTATCTATCTTGCTGGGAAGTTCGGCTTGGACCATTTACTTTTTCTCTCTTACACTACGTATTTTAAACCCGATTCGCAGGGCTTCAAGTTCCCGTTCTATCTGGTCTCGTTCTAGTGTACCGACTTGACCGTAATATTCATTTTTGATTTGGTCTAATGTCTTTGTGTTCATTTACCAGTTTCCTTTCTTGTAAGCCAAAACTTATGTGTTTTATCCAAAAAAACCACATGAAATGTGTCTCCAACAATATGTCCAATGATAACCGCAGAACCATTTATATGTATTCTTGCCCAATTCGCATCTTCAGGAACATGTTTTGGATATTCGAACATCGTCTTATCTTTGGGAGGGAAAGAACCATATATAGCAAATTTGTCTCCGTCAACCTGCCCCATAAGTGGGGAACAACAATAACCTTTCAATGTTTCCATTGCATGACTTAATAGACCTGCTTGCTGCCAATCCTTAAAAGAAGAACCGTATTTTTGAGTGGTATCGAGATATTGGAAAGAAAGTTTAAAATTAGAAGCACGGTATGAGTCATTTACACTTTGTTTATTTTTAGCAAAAAACGTAGTTTTTTGTTTGCTTTTATATCCCGCCATTGATTTCTGTTTTATAGAACAAACGTGTAGTATCTTTTGAAATCAATTCGTTGCATTTATCGGCTTCAGAATATCCCTTACGAGCTTCTAGCCAAGGCTTTTCTTTGTGAGTGGCGGCTTCCAATTCTATACCAGTCCATTTAGAAAGGTCGCCTAATACAGATAAAATTAAATCTTGCTGATCTTGAGTAAGCTTCCCAAATTCTACATCTACATCTTCTCCTTCCTTCTTAGAATAGATAAGGTCACTATATAAAATAGACTTATCTTTTAAACTATTATACACTTTACGGCTAACAGGACCATGTACCCAAGCCTCGAATTGGTCCGTTACAAGCTCTTTATCAAAGTATGCAAGGCAATACGCATCGCAGTAAAAAATTAGTTTTTGTAGTTTTAAATGCGACATAGGTCCGTAGTGCTTCAAAATATAATCTGAAAATACCACAGAATCAATTTTTTGTAAGCTCTTATGCATTTTCATGTTTGAAACAATTTAGTGTCACAAATGTATTTTATAAACGACATATATACAAGCATAAATAGGTGAAAAGTATGTTTTTAACATATTAAACGGATAAATTGGTGAAAGATGTTTCCCCAAAAGTTGTAGCAGAAAAGATGAAAAGAAAGCGATGAAAAATTAATCTCACCGCTTTTTATATGCCTCAAAATAGACGTGTGTAAACAAATGCCAAATTAGAGTTGTATAAACATCAATTCTTTAAATCAAAGGAACTATCCGTATTTTATCGAGCAAGCCACAAACAAGGCCATAGCGCCGAATATGGCACTTGCTACTGCGATGATGGTAGTTATAATCCATTTCCAGTCTATGGGATTGCGTAAGTTAGGATTGGTGGCAAAATAAATTTTTCCATATTTCGTTATGCGGACATCTTCAAGTTCATGCCCCTCGTTCCATAGACCTTTGACAAGACCTAATCTTTCCAGCGAGTCTACGCACGAAATGAATATATGGTGCGGATAAGTGTTTGGGCAGACAATCCCGCTGCTGATTAAACGCAACACTTGCTTCTCCTGTTTTGATAGCTTGATTTGCTTCATGACCGTTTCTCTACAATGACAGCAAAAACTTATACGCTTTAAGATACTTGTTCAATCTCGGTAAGTCTTCCTCTATTATTTGAGGTAAACGGGTTACGTCCAAATTGTCCTCCAAGTCGTGCAGCTTTACTTGTCTTCCAATAGGATTCAATCTACACCGTTTTATGAAATCGTCATAGATCTCATCATCGTTACGAGTGACAGAAAGTATAGCATCCACAATATTATGAGGAAAGCCTTCCATTAGTAAATATTCAGCAGTAACTTCGGTATCTTCTATCGTGTCATGCAATAAAGCTACTATGCGCTCCTCATCTGTTTTGCATCGGTTTGCCACACGGATAGGGTGGAAGATGTAGGCTGCTCCAGCTTTATCGGTTTGTCCGCTATGGGCTTTGACGGCGATTTGAAGGGCTTTTTCTAATAGTGAATTTTTAGTACATGTCATATTCTGATTTGGGTATTTCTATACCTCCTAATATTATCTCGCAAACGGTTTCATTTGACTGTGATATTTCCTTTTCATTGCGTCTTCCTTTGTGCTTAATGAAAGCATTTGTCTTTCCATTTTCAAGGACAAGACGTATTGCAGATTCTTCAAAATCGTCTAAAATATAGACTTCTTCACCCGCTTGTAATTTTTTTTGTAGGATATTTGGGTTCATATTTATATGTAAAGATAATTATTTTTATCGGAAATGACTATAATATTCAATAGATTTTTCTACTATTTTTAGTGCTTCATTACTTGATTTATCGAGTATGCGCCATTGCTCATAATATTTATGTCCGAGACCACCTTCCATTCCTGTCTCATTATGTATTTCTTCCCAACGTTTTTTCCCAAGAATACGTTTCGCATCTTCCGGCCTTTCTTTTGCAAAAATCATACGTTCCGTATTAACCTGTATTTCCGCAGTAAGACCATTTGTGGTTCTTATGTTTACGATGTTTCCACTATATCCCATGAATGATTCTGGTTTTTGCCTTTTAAGGCGTAAGAAGCCTTCCGTTTTGTACAGTTCTTCTAACACATCTTCTATTCGGGACTTCGGAACGATTATGGTTGTTCTTACAGCATCTTTAATATCGTATGGAGTTATACCTTCTGTGATGACTTTTCTTGTGATAGAAGTTGTACTCTTGAAATTAATAGGCGTAACATAACCACCATTTTTTATTGCGATCCGTTCTGCTATGGACTGTACTTCATCTCCCACTGATGATGCTCGTTTTACAATTTCCGAAATGGAACTTTCAACTGTTATTTTCTGATAAACGGATTTATTATCACGCAAAAAGTATGGTAAAGTATTACGTTTTTTCGCTGTGCTGATGCGCTCTTGATTATCTAATACCCACTTTTTGAAAGCGTCCGGTACGTCTTTAACTTCGTTCACGCTTGCTGTCGTGGCTTCATTCCGACCGTCCCATTCCCAAAATTCTTCTTCGGTTTTTAGAATGGGTATCTTGTAACATCGACAATTGCTACCCCAAAAGCATTTTCCGTTCCTGCGGATATACATGATATGGTTGCGTTCCAGTGTCAAATCATAAACAAGACCATCATAATGCTGTATCTCTTTATTGAATACCGAAGACGTGACAGAATAGCATTCACGTATAGAGTAACAATCATAGTTTGACTTTATAATTGGACCATTCGCTTTGTGTGATACTCCTGCTTTATTTATAGAAAAAGAAGGCCTATGTCCTGATTTCAGTATTAGTTCGGATAAGTCTCCTGCCATGCGTTCAGATGTGGTGAAGTATATGATTTCATCTTTATCTGACTTGAATTCATTACCGTGATTCCCTATGAATGATCTGCAAGGACGCTTATAACCGTCGCAAAGGACAAAGGCATCAAGAAAAATCCTTATCTGCCTCTTTGAAGCATTCTTTATAACATACGGGACAAATTTGTTTATACACCGTCCAAAAATCTTCAAATAGTTGCGTATGGTAGTGTTATAAAATACGACCTTTTGTTTTTCAAGATGTGGTTCAAATCCCATACGCTTGATACAATCAACTATTTTATCTCTTGCCGTTTCTCCCTCTTGCTGGGATATTACGACGCCCGAATTGCTCATTGTACTACCGTCAGAAAGCCAATACCCCATAAATTCGCAGAACAAATCAAATTGGATTATCAAATCATCAATTTGGTAAAATTCGACATCGCCTGATTCATACTCGCAACCTCTATAAAATCTGCCTTTACCTTTCGTGTATTCTTTCGCTTGGCAATTCTTAATTTTTCCGTCATTCTTATTCAAATACACCATATTGTGTTCTGGGGTTACGAGACAATCAAGAGAGCGATTGTAGAAATGTATCATTTCTCCATAATATGAGAAACATTGTCTATCGATAAATTCAACCCATTCTATATTACGTGTATTTGGATTTAACGATAATATCAAATCATCATCTAAAACGTCTTTGAATAACTTCCAACCTCTATTCGTCAGAACTTCGCTATCATCTGAATAACAAAGGGGATGCCAACCGGTCCATTGGAAGTCTTTCGGGTACTTCCCAGCTAGTATATCGCAAATGTCTTGGAAAGGCTTTCCGTTGCAAGTATGGTTGTTGCTCAACTTGATTTCATACCCCACCACGAAGTACATCTGCTGCCAGCGTAGGTTTTCAGCTTGACGGTATGCCATATTGATTTCGGAAGCAGCCAAACGGATAGAACGATACTCGCAATCCATTGCCCGTGATGCTTTTCCGAACCTTTCCTTGTAATCTTTTTGTAGTTGCGGGAAATCGAGCAGATATTTGGAGATTTGCTTGCTTAATGTAATTGCACTCGTACCTTTTTGAATGGCACATGATATGGCTTCTTCAAGTTCCTGTTTATACAGAGTCGATTGATTCCACAACTTATCTGATATGGTAAATCCTTTATCCTTACGTTGCTGAAACGCTTTCAATGCATCATTATTGGGCTGGTATAGGATTTCGTATTTCTCCTTTCCTATGGTTGCGCCATAAGTTTGCAATACTTTGTTGGCAAGAAGATCTTGAACTTCGTTGCTGTTTTTCCATTCTTCAGAAGTTCCACTATATATTACAGATCCGATGTCCTCAACGAACCGTTCTTGTAAGTCTCTTATCCGTTTCCTTGTTTGGGGATAATCCGACCACATAAACGTCCTATCACTATCAATGGTAAAATCGGTAATTCCGACTATTTTAGCCGCCTCTAAATTCAAATCCTCGTATATGGATTCCACAAGCATGACGTACTTGGCGAGCCGTTTATTCAGCTCGCCGTACTTGCGTTTCTGATTTGGAGTTTTTGGCTTTGCCATTGCGTATTATTTATTTTCAACCCTGTCAGGTGCTGGCATTTCCAATAAACGAATAGCTTTAATTGTTTCTTTACCCTCTAGTATTGCTTTACATAAGCGGTGGTATCCATCGGCGATTTGTCCTACATCATCAAGAATAATAGGATATTCAAGAGAACATTGATTCACTCGTTTGCACTGAAATATAAAACTATGAAGTTGATTACACTCAAACGGCTATGCTGTCAAGTCAATATTCCATAAGGGCATATCAAGTATAGGGTATTCTTTTACTTTTGCAAAGTCATAGAGTGTTTGGGCTGTCCAAATTTTATCTCCACGGTGGTATTCACTTTCAGCGAAAGTCATATTATCAACTGGAACTTTCATTTTACTGTTCTTTCTTGATGTACACTTTGATTTCACCTCTCACATGGATCTCGTCCCCAACCTTGCAGACTGTATATTCAATCAAATCTTTTTGATTGATGGAGTTGATGATTGACTTGCGTATCTCATTCTTGGTTTCACAGACAAGCATTTCAACAGCCTTACGGTTGGACCACCCTTCGTCAACTTTCTTCTTCTTTCGGTAATCCTTGATTTCTTTTTTAGTCAGGACAAGGCAGACGCCAAGCTTCCTTGCTTCGTAGTTATCAACACTTTCAATATTGCTCAATCTTTCTTGTGGATTGATTTTATAAGATAACTTAATGAGCCACATTGATATTCTTTTTCTCATAATGTTTCAGTATTTAAATTGCTGACTCTCCGAATATATTATCGACCCTGCTTTGTGAAGTGATAGTCTCCTCTTGCCGTATCTGTTCCAATGTAGCCTGCGCGTCATTGCTATAACCTGCCTGTTGGATAGATTCAAGCTGAGACATGACTGGTTTTCCTCCATTAAGTTTCAATAAGCGATCTGCTGTGGCATCTTCATCTTGTTGTATGAAGGGGGTAATGATATGTTCAATCTCTATATTATCAATTTCGCTTGCCCATGATGTGTTCATGTGCTTCAAAAATTCTTTGATGACACTTGCCTCACGTTCGAAAAGCTCAATCCATGAGCCGCTTTCGTCTCCAACCTTTAAGTGTGCGTCGGTCAAAAGCATTTGTCTGGCATCGTAACCTATGTTCCCCAAAGACTTCATGTTGTCAAAAGAAACGTCCGGCATCTGCGATTGCATCCAATAGAGTTTAAGCAGGGTTTCCACATGATACTTCAATGCTTCGATAGATTGCGACCATGATACATACGATACGTCTCCATTATATTCCACACGGTAAACTCTACGGCTTTCTCCTTTATCTTCTCCACCTTTTATACCACCGGCTATTTTCAAAATTGGTGCTGAATTATAGGCAATCACGTCGGAGTTACGAGAAAGTGTATATTCCAATTCTTTGCGAATACGAGTTAATCCGTGGTATATAGGAACAGGTCTAAATGCGTATGCACCGGGTATTTTCATTAATCGTATTTGTTCAACAGTACCGACAGGTTCCCAACCTTTACCATTTTGTTTCCATTTATAATGTTTGTCCGATGTGTATGTCTCAAAATAAGTAATTACTTCGTCCTTTACCCTTTTGGTGTATTCAAAGGACATTGCAAGCATATCGTCAAGCTCGTCGATCAATGGATATAGTTTTACTCCCTCCATTGGCGAGTATGTCTTGCATTTTAGCTTATACTTACTATTAAAACCATATAATGTATTGGTCTTTTCTACTACGTACCAAATTGTGAAAATTTCGCATGAGGCGAAATACGCATTTGCACGTTTAATATTTTCTGTATCGATTCGGGCATACTTGTAAATTGCCTCTATAGCCTTTGCTATCTGTTGGCGGACTTCAAATCCTTCTGTGTTGTGGTAGATACGTTTTACAGGAATGGCAAACATGAACTCGGTCATACGCTTTGTAAGCAGCTTTTCAAGGCCAATGTAAATGCGTGATGCTTCTTCTTTTGTCCCGTCTTTGCGTATTTTATCTTTTCGTGTTATAGTATCTTTGGCTATTTCATGGAATGATGGTTCATACGCTTTAATAAGAAATTCCCATGAAGGAACACAAACGGATTTTCTTTTTAAGTCATTGATAATATTATCAACGGGTCGGGCACTGTTTAATATAGCGGTTATTTCGTCCATAGGCTTGTTTCGTATTACTTCATACGATTTTTTTTCAAAAATAGTAAAAGTGAATGAATTTCATATACTTTTAAACTATATTTCACACAGTATGTAGTCTACTGTATTTAGTCGCCGTATTTTATCTAAAATAGGATATGATACATCGTGCGTGATTGAAGATGTACTAAAAGCGACGCTATAACCGTTTTGGATTATTTATCAGATAATTTAGTTCATCTTTATATTTTTGCTCACGAATCTGAGCTTTATCAAACAAGGTTCCAGACCCTCTACAAGGTTTCCATCCCATAATTTATTCTTTTTTACAGAAGATTATCATATTTATTTTTTCACTTTTATCAAAAATCGCAAGCGTAAGTATATTGATTTTTTAGGCTTTCTAAGGCTTTTTCTGTAACAAGGTATGCATAACTGTTGCTGCTTATGCGCTTGATAGAACGTGTCTTTTTGAGAACAACAGGCTTATTGAAGATGATTTCATACCTGTTACCACAGCTCGTTATTCGAAAATCAACACTACGCTTGTATCTATCTAATTCTGTTTCTTTGTATTCACCTTTGGAGACAAAATTAGGATTGGACACAAAGTAGCCTTCTGCTACCAATATACCATTTGAGTTATATACTTTCATAATCGTGTTTTCATGACATTATCAGTAATTTTGTTCCCTGTACTATCAAATACTTCTATAGTTGGTCTACCTCCGTTATCAATAGGAGAAATAGCCTCTGATGTTTCATATAAAGTTTCTCCGTCTGTAACCATTATCTGCTTGTCATCTTCAAAACAAAGTACATCTTCACCTTCCCATGATTTTATTATTTCTAACGCTTCTTTATAACTTTCTGCTTCGATAGAAAACTGAGTACGCTCCCAACATGTTACTTTGCGGTCCTGATAAAAATCAAATGTTTTCATTGCTATACTATTTTAGTAAATAATATTGGTTTCTTTTAGTATTGTAAAGATACTCATTATCAGTGAGTTAACCAAATATTTACAGCCTTATTTTACTCATAGTCAAGAGTTTAACTTTTGGGAACTTTACAATTTCCGTTTATATCCTGCTTTGTCCCATTATAAAATCTCATCATGTTTATTCTTGTATTAATTTTTTGCTTAATATTTTTCTTTTTGAGTTGTTCACCCCACTGATAGGCTTCCTCAATGACACTCTTGCAATGTTTCTTCTCCCAATTCTCGCAGAAAGGATATGACTTGTATATACTCTCAATCATGTTTCAAATAATTTTTTATAACTCATATTTTACTCCTAATTTTCATCAAATATGCTTTCGATTTTTTTGTTCACCCTGTCACATGTATCTCCAAAGGAAATGGCAAAAGATTCGTCGCCTACACGGTCTATGATGGATCGCAGGTCACGGGCGATGTGGTTGAACGCCCGCAGTTCTTCCAGCATAGGGAGGGTAACAGTGCCGTCATATTTTTTCAGTAGCGAAAGTAAATCGACGGCGGAGGATTCTGCAATGTCCGCCAACACTGGGATTTTTCTCAGGAGGCGATTACATTTCTCTTTGTCCTCTTTGCTCATGGTGTCGGTGATTGTTTTTGCCGTGACTTGCTCACGGGTTTGCAGTAGTCGGTCGTATTGCCTTCGTAAGTTGTCAAACAGAGCGAAGTCGCCCCTTTTCAGAGCCTTCTCCATCTTCCGGCTGTACTCCCCTTTCAATATTTCAATGTCCATATCAAAATAATTTTAACTGTTCAACGTTATTTTCAATCTTAACTATCTCTTCATCAGTCCTAACGTTTGATATAAGTCGGAGAGAGTAAAACGGAGTGGGAATAGGGTAACGTACCTCGTTAATCTCGTAGCCCCAATTAAAGTACACCGGGCTTGCAATCGTGTCGTGGCAAATAACCCGCCCTCTTGCCCCGTGAACCATTAAATTGAGGGCACACATTTTGCAGCTAATTCCGTCTATGTCCTCGCCGACGTAGTAGCCGCTTTTATTCTCTGTATATGCAGCGAGCAATGTCCGCCCCGAGCCGCACGCAGGGTCTCCTGTCTTTCCGCTTATTCCCCCATTGATTTTCGCCATTATGGTACATAATCCTTCCGGTGTAAAGAACTGTCCCAGCATCGAAGATTTTCCTTTTGATTGATACATCTCCTCGTATATATTCCCGAACACATCTATCCAGCCGCTCGACTCGATTCCCTTGCTTACTATTTCAAGCCACAATATAGTGGCATTAAACAGGTGTTCGTCTTCCTTTGCTTTATCTTCCAAGTGTTTGTCATATGTCCCGTTAACGATGTATTTCACATCGAACATATCGACGAGGTAATCGAGCCATATACCCAATCCTTGCTGCCCGTCATGTCCGTGTATCCTTACGGATTCCTCTATTTCTTCAATGATTCGTTTCATTATTTATTGTCTTATATAATTTTATAAGGTTTATAAAATAAAAAAGCTATCTCAAAATAAAATTTGAGATAGCATCGAAAAAAAAGGAAATCTGCCCGTAGGCAGCTCTATACCTAAAAAAGAGGGTAATTATACCTTTTTATATTTCCCTTTAAGGTCGGTTTCATAAACATCTACGACCTTATCGGCAAGTACACTAAGATCTCTTGACATGCTACGATTCCTCGGTGGATAGCCTTTATGGAATTTTACTACATTAATTTTTGTCATATTGTCTTTAACAAACCTTATTGCTTCTGAATAATCGTAGTCTCCACTGACAAGAATAATTTTATCACATTTTTTACCAACACTAAGGGAAATCATTTTCACAGCTAGTGAAATATCAACTCCTTTTTCACCAACATAAGTATGTTTATATGGATCAATTTTTAAAACTCCTGTTTTAACCATTTCTATATTATCATGTTCAAGACATAATTGATCGTAGGCATATTCTATATTGGCAAATTTCTCCTTTTGCTTTTTAATCCATTCCAAAATTGAAGAGCATTCACTATTCACACTATCTTGTACTGTCTTAGGTATAGCGGAAAATTTACCATTTTTATAATTTTCAAGATGGGTCCTATATTTCTTGTATACAATTGAATTACGAATATTGGTTTCCGTATAATACGTATCAAGTATTTTGGCTGGCCTGAACCAATAGGCTCGTATAAGTTCTTCTCCGGCATCAATCATTGAATTGAATAATACCGTCCAATCAACTTCTTTCTCTATAATACTCATCTCTTGCAGACTATAATACAGGTTCTGCCCATCTACTAAAACTACTACTGTCTTTGCCATAAATGAAATAATAAAAATAAAGAAAGCCATCCCACAATAGATGGCTTAGTATAAATCTGGCATAATGCCCATTGTAATCGCGCTTAATGCGCATGTTCAAGGTTCAAGGTAAAACCCTTAAATTTTCATATCAAACGATATGACGTTGCAAATATACGTATTCCAGTTAATAAAACAATCATTTTTAATGACTTTATTTGTTAAAATATATATATCAGATTTATTCGTCTTACATAATTATTTCAATATCAACTCTCTTGGTTCTTTATCCTCCCATTTTACTTCTGGGAATAAACTGTCACTTAATACAACAACAGTAGTATTTTTGTCTCTAAATCCCCATGTACACTCACGTTTAAATGGTTTAGTTGAGTACATAAACAATTTTCCACTTTCGTCCCTTGCTATCCACATAGCTTGCTTCTCCTTAATAATTTTATCATTTATAATAAACTGACCTCTAATTTCTGTTGGCAAAATATTTGTGATATTCGCTCTATGTTCTTCACCATGCATAGATTTGAGCAACGGGTGTATTTCTTTTGGCATAGGAGCGGGACAATCTTTGCAATGTACTACCATTACAAAATGTTGTTTTTGTCCATTCTCGTCCTTACTACCACAGCATTCACAATGAATAGGATAATAGAAATAAGTCCTTTCTAATGGTGCTTCTTTGCCACAGATTTCACATTTACCAAATTCAATTTCTCCCATGATTATTCCAAAGTTTAACTAATTGTTTTTCTGTATATGGTTCATTTATACCCATATTTGCATTCACATACCATATTCCTATGGAATCAATAAGTATGAATCTATTTACATCTACCCGGTATATCTCATTATCGGGGTATGCTTCCTTTACAGCAGTTGTACAGTCTCCATTTGTATAGCAACTTGTTAGTATAAGCGATACTAATAAAAGCAATAAAAATTTCTTCATATTTACTCCTCCCACTCGATTTTAACAGTATCAATATATTCTTTATCCTTATCTATATAGGATATTGCACCCTCTTTGGTTTCAAATACAGAAACTCCTGTCATAATATAGCAATTCTCACTACTTGTACGAGGCCTATTACGATTGTAAATATTCACCCATCCTTCTTTCTTTTCTGGGAGCATCATGAGGTCGCCGTCATTCTCATGTCCTCCATGATAATTGCCATTATTAGGATAAGCAACCAAATCTTCAAATCCGGGATATTCCTTGCTTGGAATAAGAGCCATTATATTTTTCCCATCTTTTCTTTTGGCATCGAAGCAAATAATCCTCGCCTTTCTTCCGTCTCTTGTGCAGACTGGCTTACCAGCTTTGGCTGCTTCAAGGTCAAAGGGTTTAAGATTACTTGCACAAACCTTTTCAGGTATGGTATCTCCTAATTGAAAAGCATTTTCTACTATCCATTCAAGAGTTACTTGTTTGGGGTCTCTATCAATAGCCCAAAGACCGCAAGTAGAATCATAATAATGTTCTAATTCCTCATAAGTCAATTTCTTTTCTTCCATATCTTCTTTGTTTTGTTTAATTTCTACATAGATTCTTGTGCCTCTATTTTTGCATGTACCACCACTTAAACATGCTCCTCCTTTTTTGAAGATACAGAAGGCACAGCCTACGTATCCAGTTACAATTGACTGTACTTTCTTTCCATTTATAATTTCAGGTTCTCCTACCTTTTCAAGTTTCTTGAATATGACATTCTTTTTATCACTTCTACATGTACAATGCGGATTATTAGCAATGCAAATATTCTTATCATAAAAGGCACATTTATAACATCCTGTTCCTTCCACGCACTGATACCACTCACCGTTGTACTCAAATATTTCTCCTACTTTTCTTTCCATATCTTACTGTATTTTAATCGTTCAAATTCTATTATCTCCTTATCCCATAGTTGGGCCACGAAATGTTCTAACTGGCAGCCTTTGGATTTTTCCCAACAGGGGCAAAGGCATATCGCATCGCATTCCATTAGTGCCTTTATATCGTTTCCCAGAAGTTCATGATAGGGTTTGTCCAAATCGGGGTTTACATCGAAGTCTATCGGTGTGACGACACGGTATCCTTTCATTTCGAGGACTCCCGAAACGTATAGTATTTCACTTTCCACTTCATCGAAGTCCCTGCCGGTGATGGGTAGGGAGATGTAGATTTTCTTTTTATTCATTTTCAATGATTGCTTTATAATATTATCTGTTATCTCCATTTCCGCCAATCACACCCCTTTGTTTCCGGGAAGCTAATTTGGTATAGTTCATTTCTCCGATTTTTTCAAGCGTATATCCTAAGTCATGTGAGAGGGTAGCGATATACCAAAGCACATCGCCGAGTTCCTTTGCCAATTCGCATTTTATGCTTTCTGAGAAATCTCCGTTGTGGTCTCGTAGTACCTTTTTTACTTTATCCGATACTTCGCCGGCTTCTCCAGTCAGTCCGAGTGTCGGGTAAATTATGTTATATTCTCTCCGGTATTGAGCTGTTTCAAGTGCCTTTTTCTGATATTCATTCAGTGTCATTTTTATTCTCCTTTTTAGTTATAATATTGAATCTCATTATGTTTGGTATTAAATCTTTGATGTATGCCCTGCGAACTATATTTACATCACGTAAAAAGAGGAAAAGACCTTGTTCGTCCGTAATCATATTTCATTTTAAATCGAATATCTTGCTTGAATCCCTAATAGAATCAATAGACATCTTGGCACTCAATTGCTTCATAAATTCAGCAAAATCCATCGCCCGATTCCAACTAGACCATCTATGAGTAATCTCTACTAGTTCAAAAGCATTTAGTAATACCAATTTTTCGTTTTTCTCTTTCAGGTCATTTACAGCGTCCCGTATTCGATTATAAAGATCTCCATGTTCTCTACCGGTCCATACGGTTGTATTTCTTGGCTTGTATAGTTCATCAACCTTTCGTTCGATATGCCTATAATTAACTGTATATGAAGGGAGTTTGTCTTCCTGAATCGCATTATACACATCAATTTCTACCGGTCCATAAGGCACAGCATAGAAATTATCGAATATGTCTAAAAGGTCATCGCCTCCTTCTTCCTTAGGAGCAGCAGCCAAAAACAGCAGTTTCATGGCTGTAAGTTTAGGAAACGGTTTGCCCTTAATCGTTTCATGATTATCCCGCCACTCCTCAAAAAGATGGAGCATATAATCAAATGCCTCTATTTTATCTACTTCCATAATTTCACTTTACCAATTCAAAATCATACACAAATACATAGGGGTTTCTCTCCCATGTGCCTTTACCGCTTATCTTGTCGATTAAGTATGAATAAGCCCCTTGTGGCGTGCAAAAAGGATCTTTTTTTAATGTCGGAATATAATATGCGTCCATAAAATGGGTATCTTCACTGCCGACTTTGCCTTTTATTATTCCCTCTTTCAAACAATCTTCATCTGAAATATCTTGTAACCGTTCAACACGTACATTGGTTATGCGGATTTGGTAGGGCATAAGGCCGGCACGGACAAACATTTTGTTGAAGTATCCGCTTCTTTTAGGCATTATTGGATACCCTTCCTCGTCAAGCTCATAATCAGGAAGATTTCCACAGTCTCCATAGTTCTGTGCCACTGCAACACACTCTCCTTTCCTGTATCTTTTGCACGACTTGTCATATTCAGTTCCTGATACAAAATTTATGTAACAGCCTAACAGCTCATTACTAAGACTAAGACCGTAAGCATAACCCTTCCAGCAAATTCCGCAATTATCCTGATATGTCGGCTGAGGAGTAATTATCCGCCTTGTCTGTGTTTTTAGACCTTCAAGTACGGCTTGGGTGAGTCCGTATTTATCATTGAACATTATTTTCTTCATCTCTTATTCCTCCTTTAATCATCTAACTATCTTTTTTTATATACATAAATTTAATATCAGACTTTTCTCTCATTTTTTTTATTTCTTCGATAATAACTTTTCTAATAAACCAGTATCCACCTGTAAGAAAATAATTTAAACCGCTTACTATTTCTGACTCATACCTCGTTCCTTTATAGATAACTCTATAATATCCACTCCATCCACCATCATGATATTCAAAATTTTGTAAAATATCATTCCTTAATCTTTTCAATAATTTAATCTTCATATCTTATTCCTCCTTTATAATTTCTTTCATGAAACAAATCCAGTGTGTATTAGAACGTTTGCCGGATATATGCCCGAATATTGGTTTTTCAGGTGTGAGTTTGAGAACTTCCGACACTTTGATGTCGGTCTCGTTCCATTTGAAAATCAAAAATCCTCCGGGTTTCAGGACTCTAAAACATTCTTTAAATCCCTTTGCCAGCATATCACGCCAATCTGAATACAGAGCTCCGTATTTAATTTGTTGGTAGCCTGTTGGCGATGCTTTTTCGTTCAAACTTCCGTACATATCTGCCATCTTTGACTTTCCAGCATTCCTTAATAAGTGAGGAGGATCGAAAACTACCATCGAAAAAGATTTATCCTCATAGGGCATATTTGTAAAGTCGGCTTGTATGTCGGGATTTACTTCAAATAATCTACCATCGCATAAATGAGTAGAGACCTTTCGAATGTCTTGAAAAAGAACTCTTTCGTCATGTTTGTCGAAGTAGAACATCTTTCCCCCACAACAGGCATCTAATATCGTTTTTCTCATTGCTCTCCTCCTTTCATAAGTTCTATTTCTCCCATATCTGTATGATTTTTATAATTTATTGAAATAAACTGACTTGTATTCTTTTCAAGACCTTTTCATTTGCGTCGTTATAGAACTGTTTGTTGACCTCGAAACCATATGCCTTTCTTCCCAATGAGGCTGCCGCATACAGGGTCGTGCCGCTTCCTGCGCACGGGTCGATGACAACATCGCCCTTGTCCGTGAATATCTCTATCAACCGTTTGAGAAGCGTGACAGGTTTCTGGCAAGGGTGGCATTTGGGCGTGGTGTTGTCCCTCACCCAGTCGAAGCAGTTGAAAATCATTCTCCCGTTGTTGTTGAATTTGGGCAACTTGTCCCGATAAAGGATAAGACCGTATTCGCAGTTGCCGACGACCTTCATGTTTGCTTTCAATACTTGCGCCGAGAAGTCCTTGCGGAAAACCAGCGGTATGTAGTGATTTAACCCGTATTTGCGGCCTAACTCTATGAATTTGAACTGCTGTTCGTACTCGCAGAACAGTATCATGCAGGGGGACTTACCGGCTTCTTTCGGTTCTTTCACGAGCATTTTGGAACAGAAGTGCATGAACTCGGACGGACGGAACTCGCTGTCGGACGAGAAGAATTGTTTGCCTGCCAATGCGCTCTCGCCGTTCTTGTTGTCGCCGTCGATATACCATGCGGGGTTGCTGGCGTAGGCGTTATTCGCCAAATTATACGGCACGTCGGCTATAATCAGCTGCGCTTTTGGCAGCCCATAGACTTTATAATTCTGGAATGAGTCGTTGTAAAGCTCTATGTCTTTCATACTTAACTTTCCTTTTTGCTGTAATTCTCAATTTGTTTTAATAATTTGGACAGTACACGGCAGTCTCGAATAGTCTTACCCGTAGCCTAATTACTGTATGATCTACATCTAACAACCCTATCCTCATAAGTCACTGAGATTAAAAGTTTTTATTTCCTCCTCGGTGAACCAATATTTGACTTTGAGAGGCCTTATGCTGTAAAGCATTTCGTCGTAGCTATTCCTATTGTATATCTCGTCTAATCGGCTATATAGTTGCTTAGCTCTGTCTATGTCTTCATAGATAACTCGCTGAACTTCTTCATGGGAACAGTTGATAATATGCTTCGAGAAAACATATACTCGGTCATTCCTTATGTCAAGATAAATAAATATTACAAGCGTAATAAAAAGAATGGCTAATCCCGCTATCAATGTTATTTCCATGTCATTTCTCCTTTCTTAATTTTGCTTCAAATCATTCATTTCATATCCCATGTTAAACAGCCATTTGAGCTCTTCCCATTCCTCGAAGGTGAGGCTGGTGGTTCTGCTTCGTTCCCATTCCCGTTCCTTTTCCTCCTGCCTTTTCTTGTCCTCATAGAACCGCAATAGTTTCTCTCTGTCGGCTCTGAACTCTCGAAGAGACCTTGTTATCACCATAGGGTCGAAAACTCCGTAGAACGTCCCGTAAAGCCCTTGTTTGAACCGCTGGAAGAATACCATGAACTCGGTAAGTTTGAAATCGCCATAGCCGGAGATGATGATACGGGCTATCTCCTCGTATTCCTTTTCCGTAATTCCGTCCTTGCGGACTCCCGAAAACTCGGCGAGGTCGAGAAGCTGTATTTCCAGCCACGACTCGGCGATGTGACTGCCGAATGTCCTCGATACACGGGCTATGCTCGGAGCCTTGCCGATAAAGCAGCGTTCGAGGCTCTGGCAATAGCGGCTTTGATTGTCTGGGCTAAAAAGGCAGAGCAGATTCTCCCCCGTCTTGTAGGTTGCCAGTATCTCCCGCTGCCAGCTTGGTGGCGATGGCTTTTGCAAACTCTGCATATCGCTCCTGTTTGGTCTTGGAATTAGGTTTTTGATGGATTCCGGATTGCTCATCTCGTGCTCGTTTTAGTTCGATTATTAACCAGCGGGCAAAGTGTTGTTGTGCATCGCTGACGCTTTTTCTTGCAATGCCCTCGTTTTGAAGTTTACGGATATATGCCTCGATATATAACCTCGATTCGTTCTCGTCGATGTGGTTGTTCATCGATAGCGTTTCTATCCACGTTTGATTTGAGAGTAGTTCTTCACGCAGTTCTGTCAGTGGCTTGTCAACGTCTTTGCCAAAATCTTCTTCTTTTTCTTTGCTTCTCGATAGAGAAGTTTCTTTTAAATCATTATCATTATCATTTTCATTATCATTTTCATTTAAGCCCCCACTGGCTCGTTTGGCTCCCACTGGGTTATTTGGGGTCGAGTGGCTCGTTTGGCTCCCACTGGGTTTAGTTTTAACCGTTTCAGAGTTTTTGTCATTACCTCCTTTACGCCCGTTGTTCCGGTTTCTCTCGACAATGCCCTGATATTTGAGTTCATCTATCTCGAATTGATTCTTGAAAAACTCAAATGCCATTTCAATGTCCTCCTCTACCGTAACCTCCTCGCCAAGTTGATATTTGAATATTGCTCGAAACAGCCTGCCCAGTTGTTTGTCCGATAATCTCGATATGGGTTTGTAAAATGATTTATAAATCAAAAAGCTGTCTTTCATTTATTCTTAATATTGATAGTTATTCTCTTTTCGTATCATACTTTTCAATTATCATAATTCCTTCTTCTGTTTTATCTCCGTAAACGATATGACAGCCAAACTCATGAACCAATATATCCAAATCTTCTATGGTTTCTATCTCAGTATAGAGATTAAGGGTATTGGTATCTATCATTTCCCTTATAACTGGCAATCTTGACTCAAACAATGAATCTTCTAAACTTCTTAGATAGATGTCTCCTCGTTTAAAGGTATTCATGCTCGATGTTATTAATTTCACCTTTAATGTTTTTGATTTATCGGGATCGTCATTATAATAAAAACGAGCTGACGATAATTGATTGAAATTAACAATAACATGATTATCTTCTTGGAATTTCTTTATTCTATTATGAATATCTACATATTGATCATAGTTGATAATAGACTTTATAAAAAGGTATTCCAAACATAAATCAGATATAACTAATTTTTCTCTGTTTAATTTGTCTTCCGATTCCATATTAAGTTTCAGTAATTGAAAATGCCCACCCGTTCAGGGTCTTGTGCTTGTCAATCTCACCGGTTTTGCATAGCTCGTTTATCTCGGATTTGAGTGACCGGATAACCACCGACTGTATTTCGGTAAAGCTCGCTATGGAGGGCTCCTTGTTATTCTTTTTCTTTTCCTCGACTATCGAGGCGATGATGTTCTTGATGTCTATCATACGGCTTGTTTCTGTTGTTTTTCACGCAAGAATTTGTTGATGAAGTAGATTTGACCTTTACCGGTTACCTTCGTAGTGGTCGTTACCAGTATTGTGCCGTCGGGCTTGTTGATGATCGTTTTCTTTATCTCGAAGAGATTCATCTCCATAGCCCGTTGGGTAGGTAGGTTGTAATTCTCGCCGGTCTTACAGAGGTAGCCCTCATCTCTCAATAATTGGAACAATCTGTTTTGCCCTATCTTGATTCCGTTTTGATTGAGGATTTTTGCCAGCTCTCCAATGAGGCAGGAGCGTTGCGATGTCTCCACCGCCTCGGCAAACAGGACTTTGGGGCGGTTGGCTTCTATCATCTTCTGCTGTTCTTCTATTCGGGCTTGTTGTTCGGCGGCCAACAGGAGGGCTTCACGGAAAGAGCCGGGGACGTGGTGTCCTCCACTTTTTATCGTCTCTTCCATCTGGTTAAAAGCGTTGATGTAGTCGAGTTTGAATTTGAGAGCCTTTTCGCCGGTGAAGCCCATAGCCAGCAAGGTGAAGCCGTCACGTGTCATTACAACAATACGAGAATGCCGTACACCTCCATTCGGTTGTGGAATTTTTATTGATGTGTCCGCAAAATATCCTTTACATTGATTTTCAGCCATTTTACAGCATAATGCGTCAATAGCCTTTAATACATCGCTATGTTCTTTCCCGAACTTTTCAGCGACCAACAAACTGTTTGTCAGTGCTTGGTTGTTCTGACCTTTGAATACAAGATTATTCATAACTGATTAAGATTTGATTTTTCAAGATTATTCCCTGAAATTCAACCTATGCAAGAAGGTGAATTTATGATGTTTTCGTTGTGGCAATATGTGCACATAGATGTCATTGGCGAATAAACCCTACCGCACTTAGGACATATCCAGCCCTGCATACCGACAAATGTCTGCGCTTTTTCGCGTCTCGTCATCTCAATAGCTTTTAAGGCATTATCTTCTGAAACTCTACGGTATATATGCCCGCCTGCGCAATCTTCTACGCTTACCGATTTTATAAATTCTTCTGCTGTCATATCATTTGTTTATTTTAGATTCAACGACTTTGTATTTAATGGGCAATCCGGAGCAGGTGATGGCGAGCAGGGCAGAGTCCCTTTCTTCTTGGTTGCTGCGGGGTCTGTTAAACTCTATCCCGCTCATCTGGCACAACCGCTTCAATTCTTCATGGGTGATCTTGCCGTCTTTCCCTTGCCAGCACTTGCGCAATGGGGATTGCTCCATGACTTGTATTCCGTAATGACTCAGCATTTCGACTATCTTGCGACCGGTCTCTTGGTTGCGACCTACATGCTCGCCTTTCTTGGCTGCGCTCGCCCGTGTGTCCTTCGGTGACAAATGCCAGTTGGATTTGTTCTTCCAACCTGCCTCGACATATACCACGGTGGCATGGCCGAGTTCCGCACCTTCGAATGCCACCGAACGGACGATTTCCAACAACTCCGGGAACGGGTGGCTGTTAACCGTCAGCTTCATGTCGTATAGTCCTAGTATGGCAAGTCCGCTGCGCTCCACGTCGGGGTCTATCCCTATCACTACATCATATTTTATTTTTCTATTGTATGTGGCTTGTTCTTCCATTATATTGTATCTTTCTCTTTTTGTTCGGCAGGCGGGACTCGAACCCGCAACTGTATATTCGCTCCTTATACTCGACTTATACCGCTCTCCCGTTTGAACCACTGCCGATACCACCTAAAACACTTATGGCTTATTTCTCCCCGCAGTTCCTTCCTCCGTACGGTGCTCGACCACATACCCGGTTCGGCTTGCGGGAATGTCTCACATTATGCTCCTATATCAGGTCTATGATTTTGGTTTTCACAATTCCGTCCAACCTCATGTCTTTAAGGCCTTGTCTCATGTGTTCTTGCATGAGGCGGTTGGCTTCGGTGATGTCTTTGGCGCAAACGAGGTTGTAGTACTTCGTTTCCTTTTCATTGCCGTTGTCATCGATGAATATGTCTATCAACGTGGCTTTGTAGAAGGGCTTGCCTTCTTCCTTCTCATTGACTATCTCGACGACATTAGAGCGGGTGATAGAGATTACATCGCAATTTCCGTTGTATTGTTCCAGTCCGTTGGCTTCGGCCTCGGCAAATAATCCTACATCGGTGATGAAGTGTTCGATGACTTCTTTCATCTCTCCTTTGCTGTTCTCTTTTTCTACTTTCAGTTTGATTTCGTAAAACATCGCTTTTATTTTTTATAGGTTAAAACTTCTTTTAACTTGGGATTCCCTGCCGCATAACGGCGGACATCAAAGTCACTATCCTTTGTCAGCTTAGTGAGTACCTCGACGGGCGTGTTGGGATTACATGCCACGCTAACGCGGACAGCCCAGTGACTATCCTTTGCCAATTCAATCAATACTTCTAAGGGTGTGTTGAGATTACATGCCGCTAACGCGGACAGCCCAGTGACTATCCTTTGCCAATTCAATCAATACTTCTAAGGGTGTGTTGGGATTACATGCCACGCTAACGCGGACAGCCCAGTGACTATCCTTTGCCAATTCAATCAATACTTCTAAGGGTGTGTTGGGATTACATGCCACGCTAACGCGGACAGCCCAGTGACTATCCTTTGCCAATTCAATCAATACTTCTAAGGGTGTGTTGGGATTACATGCCACGCTAACGCGGACAACCCAGTGGCTATCCTTTGCTAATTCTGCGAGCACATCGACGGGCATATTGGGATTACATGCCACGCTACGGCGTACAACAATGTCGCTATCCTTTGCCAACTCCATGAGCACATCGACGGGAGTGTTGGGGTTTCTTGCCACGCTAACGCGGACATCACAGTGACTATCCTTTGCCAATTCAATCAATACTTCTAAGGGTGTGTTGGGATTACATGCCACGCTACGGCGTACAACAATGTCGCTATCCTTTGCCAACTCCATGAGCACATCGACGGGAGTGTTGGGGTTTCTTGCCACGCTAACGCGGACATCACAGCCGCTATTTAAGATCTCATTTTTGTCCATTGTATTTCTTATTTAATTGTCTGACTTTATTTCTCATCAATCTTGCCAGCTCTTTATGCCGGTAGTCGTCGGACTTTTCCAACGCTTTTGCAGCTCTTTCCAGCAGGCTGACGATTGACTGTATTTCATAGTCTTTCATGAATTGATTATTTCATTGACTAATTCATCGGCTTCGCATATCCTTTCGGCTATCTTCTTGAAGGTGTTGTCATCTGGATATATCCTTCTGATAAACATGGAGGGCTTCTCGAACGGGTTATATACGATGAAATCGCACCAATCGGCTTCAACGCACATGAGTTCGGACATGATTTGGTAATAGTACTTAGGCTCCGTGGACAGGAGGGTATCGTTATCCTTTATCTTGTGGAAGTATTTGGCATATGTGGCCGTTCCCACGCTTTTTATCTCGATTACCCCTTTCTCCCGCTTATTCTCATCGTAATAATATCCGTCGGGGCTGGCTGCGAAATGGGCAATGGTGGGGTGTTTGCATAGTCCTACCTCGACGACACGGCGGCCTGTTTTAAGTTCGTATATGCGCCGGGCATCGGGCTCGTTCTCCGTTCCCCATCGCATTTGCTTGGTCGATATGTCGGTCTGGGTGATATATTCGGAGAAAAAACCATCGTCGTTTATCATAGCCGGGTTGAGCATGCGCTCTCCCGCTACTTGGTAAATATAGTTCATGGCGCATTCTCCGACCCCGTTCCCGCTCCGGTTCGTTTTCATCAGGTCGCCTATGCGGCTTCCCGTGAAACAACCGAGGCGTTTCCTGTACCATTCAAGATTCCTTTGCGCTTCCATCGTCGAACAGTGTCTGTTTGGTTCCTTCCTGATTGATTCCCTCTTTGACACCGGCTGCTTCTCCGGCTATATCTTTGAATTTGCTGCTTTTCGTGCCTCGGTATGGCTTCATAAGTTCTTCTACCGTCGTATCTCCATCTTTGAGGGATTGATGAATACCGGAAAGAAGGGCAATCTCATTGCTTCGTATCTGGGTGATAGTCTGCTTGCCGCACAGTTTTATAATCTCCTCCTCGGTGATGTTGTACTCGTTCTTGAAGAATTCAATCCATTCTGCTTTTGCTTTTTTGAGTTTGTCTTCGTTTGACAGGTCGCCTGTTATAAAATTCTGCGCTGACCGATAGACTTTATCCGTTATGCTCTTGGGTATGACCGAAAAAACAGCATTGCGGTAGGCTATTGCGTTGGCCGCATTGCCAGTTACGGTTATCATGTCGTCGGAATACCGTTTGCCATACTTGTCGATTATGGATCGTCGAACCTCGAATGCGCTTGCCACATTCGTTTCCAAATCCCACGCCGTACCCCGGCTTATAATTTGACGATCGGTAATTTGTACGACTTTGGCCTCTGTACGCATGTTCCCCCAATTCGATACGATTATCTTGGCAAGATGGACAGAAGGGCCGGTAATGGGTTTATTTCCCCGTGGAAGGGCATAACCGCAGGATTGAGCCGTCTCCTTGTCCATTGTCGCCATGACGATGGAGTTATCTATACTCCGCCTAATGTCTCTCGGATATTGCTTGGCCGTGGCTACTTGCGAATCTACATTTGCCCGTTCGAGGACGTCTATTTGCATGACTTGTGGCTGTGCTTGAACCTGTAATACTTCGTACTCTGACATATTTTTTTGTTTAAAGGGTTATGTTTCTTTTATACACCGCATATCCTCCCGGACGGGCGGTGAATATGCTTGATTTATATGGAACTATAATTTATTTCTTATCGGTTTGTTGTTGCCCTGCAAGAGCCATCGACGACAGTGCGAACAGGGATATGCTTATCACCAGTTGCCAAAGGTTGGCGTTGATGAGCGAAGCGACTACCCCGAATATCGAGGAAAGCATAAGCAGTATGGCGAGCAGGGTAAATAACTTGTAGAATATCATGACTGTTATATTTGGAAATTACCGTTAAACTCAAATTCTTCATTTCCACATTCGTCGAATACGGTTACCGTGTATTCCGTATCGATGTAGCCACTGTCGGAACGTGGCGTTAAATAGTCGCCGTTGTCCCACTCCTTGTGATTGTATGCGTCGTAATGAATGCGGACGTCTGCGTTTTTGTCGATCAAATCTACTTCATAGTTTATATCTCCGTCGAGATAATGACCGTCCATGTTTTCTCCTATATGGTCGTCAAGAAAACTTTCTACCTCGTCCTGTATGGTTTTTAGTTTCTGAATATCGGCTTTTACCATAGCGATAGCGGTTTTGTAGATGTCCGTGGCATCGCACATGAGGTCTTCCCGGTATCGACGCATGCTCTGCCAGTCTTTCGGGTCGCAATCTTCAAGGTAGGATTTTGCTATTTCTTCCTCGTTCATCGATAGTATCTTGTTGGCGACCTCGTAATTTTCTACCCCGCCTCCTATATAAAATTCCTTACATTTTAATTTGTAGGGAGAGTTGTCGTATTGGTCGTTGAAATCTTCTCGTGCCCGGTCGTATCGTTCCTCGATTGCCGACCGTGGGATAATACAGGTTGTGTTCATGTTCACAGGTTTATTTAATTTCGTTCCCCTGCAACAGATGACTGTTTTCCAACCCGAATACGACGGGCAGGGGAAATATAGGGTAATGGAAAGCTGTCTGAACTATTCTTGCCTAGAAAGGCAATCCCTTTCTCTCTCCATTTTTTTTCATTTCTATTCATTGAACTTGGTGAAGCGTGCCCGGTTGCCGAATTGCCGGATATTACTTACACGTCACGACTTCGTTACTCCACCCCGACCTGTCGCAAGTCTCGGCGTTCCCGCTATTGCGACTCTCGGTGTTCTTCACGTACGCCAACATGTCAATGAGCTTTTTTGTGGGGAGGCGGGAATCGAACCCTTGCTCGCTCCGAAGAACCGATACCCAACATATTGGTTCTTTTATTCGGTTGCTCTACCGTTGAGCTACTCCCCGGCTTTTACATCATGGATTTCCAAATCCGAATTATCTCACTTCCCGGGTAGAATTTTCGACCGTTACACCTCCTGTAACCGAATTTGATGATTCCATTCTTCGTGTAACGGAACAGTGTGCTCCTGTCGATGCCGAGTATCTTGCAAGTCTCGTTGGTCGAGTATCGGCCGGAAAGCGATACTTGGGGTTCTGTGGACGTCATCATAATATTGTTTTGATTTTATCGTTTGCTTAATATTTCTCTAATGTTTCAATCGTTTTGTTTATCCTACCATCTTGTGTGAGACGATTCCACCCTTTTTGAGAGCAAGATCCCTTATTCGTTCTGGCTGTTCTCCGTCCGTGCGGAAGTTTATCGCCCCATACACAGTGCGGTCTGTACAACCTACCTCGGCGGCTATCTCCTTAATAATCTTTGATGGGATACTGATGTATTTTACTTTTCTCATTGCTTTTTTACATTTAATCGTTTATATTTGCGCATTATAGTTTTTGTTTCAATCTTGAAATAGGTTTGTTTCAATGATTATAGAGGCAAAGATACTAACAGTTAGCAAAAACACAAACTATTTTCTTTTAAAAGTTAGTATAATAACATTAATTAACTGACAGTATTATGGAAGGCTGGGAAAGAATAAAATTAATTATTGAAAAAGAGGGATTAAATAAAAACTCTTTTAGTGCAGCAATTGGATTGAACAATAATGTTACAATCACAAGAATTATCAATGAACATCGATCGCCATCACGTTCAACATGTGAAAAAATAGTTAGTGCTTTCCCAAAATACAAATTAGAATGGTTGTTGTATGGAGAAGGAGAAATGCTAAGCAATAATTCAGGAATTATCGGGAACAATAATAAGGGCAATATCTATCGAGGAGATTTTAATAATAACATCTCTATATCATTGCCGGAAAAAGGTACTCAAAAAATTATTGACCCTGACGGGAAAGTCACAATAGAGAATACTAGTTCAGGCGTCCAAAATAACCTGAACGAAATAGACATGCTTAATCAAAGGATACAATACCTCGAAAGAATCGTTAGTGGACATGAGGCTACGATAAAGTCTCTTGAAACAACAATAAAATCCAAAGATGATTTAATATGTATTTTGAGGAGTTCATTAGATAAACAAGATTAGATGGTTAACAATCGCAATATACTAAATAATTTCTTAATATAAGAAAAACTAATGTAATAGTAAAGTCATGAAAGAATTAATTAAGAAAATACTTAGTGAGAGCCATCAAAATATATATCTTATTATTTGAACAATGATAAACACAATGAGCACAAAAGATAGGAGTGGCGGAGTTCGCCATAACGGTTACTGGGGACTCGATGTCGCCGGAATATCCAAGCGGGACACAAGTTCTGATAAAGAGGATTAACGAGAAAGCGTTTATCGACTGGGGACGTGTGTATGTGCTTGACACGTGTAACGGAATTGTCATTAAAAAGATAATGCCTACATCGGACGAAAAGAGGATTAAATGCGTGTCGATAAATCCGGAATACCCCCCCCGTTCGAGGTGTCGTTGCAAGATATTTTCGGATTATATAGAGTCATGCTAAGCATGTCTTTGAAGTGAAACAGCTATTAAAATTTACAAGAATCATGAAATTACTAACATATCAATCGGTTAGAGACAAAATTGTCCACCTGCAGGAACAAGATGTCATTTTTGACTTCGCTGTGGCAGAGCTCTACGGAGTGGAAACGAGAGAGATAAACCAAGCTGTAAAGAACAACCCAAGCAAATTTCCAGAAGGGTATGTGTTTGAACTTGGTAAACAGGCACTTAAAGAGTTGCGGTCAAAAAATTTGATTGCAAACAGCCCTAAAAGCCGGGCAATACCGAAAGCATTCACAGAGAAAGGACTTTATATGCTGGCGACTATCCTAAAAAGCCCCCAAGCGACAGAGACCACGATTGCCATTATAGAGGCATTCGCCAAATTGAGGGAGTTGTCGAGAACCATAGGAGAGCTATCGGCGAATCCCGACCAGTTCACCCAAAAATCGCTCATGCAGAAAAGCGGGGAGATCATGGCAGACCTGTTCGGGGAGGATATGCAGACGAACGAGACGGAGACCGAAATAGAACTAAACTTCGCCGTACTGAAACTGAAACATACCATTAAGAGAAAAGACAAGAAGAAATAGATGGTGTAATGGGGTTATTTGGCAAACTATTAGGATTAAGACAGAGGAAGCATATACTGAGTGAGCAAGAAAAACGCTTGGCATACGAATCTGCGGTACGTTATGCAACGGTTGAGATAGAGGGAAGAAACCGATTGAAAATCATAAACGAAAGCCTATCAATCATTGACAAGACAAAGAATCTGGATACGCTAAACAGCAGATACGAGACTGTATGCGAACATATGAAGTGGATGATGGAAAACGATATAGAGCTGAATCATGAATCCGCATATGTTGCGAAGCAAAAAGTGGACGACAATAAGAACGAGAATATTATAAGGATAGCTTGTGATGCATTCGATACTTATGAAGCAAAATTCAGCACATTGAAGACTGAAAAAGCAAAAGACAACGCAACAATCAAGATGTTCAAACTTTTAGACAGTTGTATTTCCTCCATTGTAGATTCTGAAAACAAAGTGCTGAAAAGAAAAATACTAATTGTATTGAAAAACAAAGTGGAAGATATGTATGCTTAAAACTAAAATAGCCATGAATTCCAAAGACTAAATTCAACAGATTTCTGAACGTATAAATAAGCAGAAAGACATAATAATTAGAAAAAGCAATAAACGCAGAAACAAGCATTCTAAATTGTGACTTATGAAAATCCTTTTCTACGTAATTATAGCACTACAATTATTGACATTATTTAGTTGTGCAAATGAACAACTGGTGGGACATTGGGAGCAAGATAAGAATTCGATTCATCTATATAATGGAGAAATTTTGACAATTAACCACGCTATTTTTAAAAAAGGAGGTTCTGGAATCATGTGGTCAGTTTTCCCGGAAGATTCTACATCAAGTATTGGTACGGTTGATTTAATAAATTGGGAACATATAAATGAGAACCAAATAAGCATACACTCAGAATATTGGGCTGATACAATAAAATACAAGATAAATAAAGATACTCTATTTGTCATGGATAACGGAGGGGAATCAATGGTGTTTCTTAAACAGAGTAGTAAAGACAACGATGAGCTATTCAATAAAATAGCTACTTATATTAAAACTCCAGAAGATATAAAACAAGAAATAGAACAGTTACTAAAACTTGAGCCATGAAAATTTCTAAGGAAGGAATCGCTATAACCAAACGTTTCTTTGAAGCGGTTGATATGCTCAAAGCACAGAGACGCATTCGTGGGCTTAAAACATTCACGAGGAAGCACAATATAACTCGTACCAATATAGCAAATGTGAGAAAAAATCCAGACCGTAGTGTTTTGAAGCCCGAATGGATATATTATCTTGTTTATGACTATGGAGTTTCATTGGAATGGATAATATTTGGGGAGGGTTCTATGTTTGAATAAATATTCTAAAACTTGTTCTTTAATGGTGCGTTATCGTTTCTAATAAACTTTTCCATTTTTATTCTCCCCATAATTTTACTGCAAGATCATAATTCTTTTGAGCTTCATTTACTGCTTTTTTTGCATAAGTAAGAGTGTAGGAGTGTTCACGTGGATATTTGCCTGACTTTATACCTTCATGGTATTCTTTGGCTTCTTCCAGCTTGTGCGCATAAAAGTCGATACTTTCCGGCATGGATAGGTTGATGGTTGTAGCTCGCTTGTCCCAGTATTCGGCTTCTCTTTCATGTTTTGTTGCTTTGTCGCTAAATTCAACACTTTTGCCCATGTTGTACCAAGCATCCTCTATCGCTTTTCTGTGTCGTCTTTCGCTATGATGCCCTACTTTAATGGGTTCTCCAAGTGAAAGAAAATCTCTATCCTTATTTGACTTTTTGGAATATTCAATACTTTTTTTATCTGCTGATACAGACCATTCACGTCTACGTTCGGCTCTTCGTTTAGCCCATTCTTGTACGTTGAATCCGTCAGCTCTTACGATGGAGTAATAATAGAATCCGTCACGCTCGAAAATCAGATTGAAAACTATGCTTTCATTTTCTTTTCCATACTTGGTTGTAACTTCTATAACTTCTCCTTTTTCGTGCTTCTCGTCGCACTTTGCCAAAAATACATTTGGCGCAAACTTGTAATACGTGTTCATTGCTCTTATGTGTTATGCAGGGCGAAAGCCCTGCTTGGTTAAACTTGTCTTTTATCGATCACTAAATAATGGTCAGCTAAACACTTTACCCATTGTATTCTGTATTTTTTTGAAGCACATCTAAATTCAATGTCTCTTATTGCAGAAAGAATATCAGATACGCTTTCTTTGTAATACTTTGAGAGAATCACTAACACGTGGTAACTTTCTTGCGGTGTAAAGTGTAATGAACTTCTGTATCTTTTAGCTGTTTCATACACCCTCTTTGAAAAAGATTCTATTGATTCAAATTCTTCTTTCTTATAATTGAAAAGGTCTGTCGCTTTCATTGCTCTTGTCTTTTAATTGTTGGTAATATTGGTCTTTATTAAAGTGGACCGGTTTTTGTTTCCCCCGTGACCGGTCCACCGTCTCGTGCTGTTTTGGAAGAGCAGCAACGTGTTTTGTTTATTTTAATCTCCGCAATAACGCCCGCTTTGGCTTCTGTAATACTCCGTTATCCCTCTTTCCATTGCTGCGTCAAATACAACCGGTTCGGGCTTTTGTGCGGGCTCCGACTTCTTCATGAAGCGAAGGGCTTCCATTTTCAATTTAAACCATGCATTTCGTAAACATTGGGAGAATGACTTCTTTATTTCACGCCCCATGACACGAATTGGGTTCTTGAATTCCGACCATGCCATTTTGAAAAGTTGCGATTTGTCGATTTTCGTTTTCATATCCTTGTTTGTTTTTGTTTGATGTGACAAAGATAAAGCATATTACTTTATTAAGCAAGCAATACGGTTTAAAAAGTAAAGCATTTAACTTTATTTAGTAAAGTGAATAGGTTTAACGCAAATAAAGCATATTACTTTTGTATTATAAAATATTATAGATATGTACAGAATAAAAGAAATCTTAGACGAAAAAGGCATTTCAGCAAAAAACTTAGCTGAAAGAATGGGTGTAACACCTCAGTATATAAGTGGCATTATCAGAGAAAAAGGCAGCGCATCTATTGGTGTGCTTTCTAAGATTGCCAAAGAATTAAATGTGCCTTTATCATCTCTATTTGACGATTACAAAAGTGGACCAACAAGCAACTCAGTAAATGTTATTTGTCCTCATTGTGGTAAAGAAGTAAATGTCGAACTAACCAAACCCCAGCAAAATGATTGATTTTATCACATTAGACAAAGTAACCGAGTCAAAAGATTAAGCCATGAATGAGGGAATAACAAAGCTATTACTTCAATGCGACACGTTGAAAGCCCGTTTGTTGGGGCTGCGCCCATTACCACCTGACGCCCTGCAAAAGATAGAGAATGCGTTTGCCATTGAATACACTTATGAAAGCAACCGGATCGAGGGAAATACGCTCACACTGCAAGAAACGGAGTTAGTAGTGAACGAGGGAGTTACTATCGCCGGAAAGTCAATGCGGGAACATCTTGAAGCGATTAACCACGTTGAAGCGATAGACTACATAAAGGATTTTGCAAAGGGAGGTATGGAAATATCGGAGCGCACAATCAAGGAAATACACGCTATTGTGCTACATGGCATAGACAGAGAGAATGCCGGACGTTATCGGTGCGTGCCTGTCATGATTTCGGGAAGCACGCATGTCCCTCCACAGCCGTATTTGATACAGCCACAAATGGAGGCTTTTATGACAAGGTTTGCCGAAATGGAGGAGCAAAGCATTCACCCGGTGCTCATTGCGGCTTACCTTCATGATGAGTTGGTACGCATACACCCGTTTATAGACGGGAACGGGCGCACATCTCGGCTTCTGATGAACTTATACTTACTCCGCAACGGTTATACGCTGGTAAATCTCAAAGGCAGCAATGAGGACAAAATAAGCTATTACAAGGCATTGGAAGCCTCTCATACGGAGAACAACCCGGTAGAGTTCCAAAAGGTTGTTATACGAGCTGAAATAGAATCTTTAAGCCGGTATCTCTCGATTGTAGGATAGCATTGTCTGGATTTGAATTAAAGATTATGAATGAAGCAATGATTTCATTTGTAACTCGTTTAAGTTTATTTATTACCTGATCACGACCTAAATTTAAAGTATAAGGAGACAAAAAAGGAGGGCGTTTTGCGTCCTCCTCGTTATGGATCCTGCTTTATATTCTTACCACAAAGCAACCTTTCCGCCTATTCCCAAATCAAGGGTGGCCGTTGTAATTCCCAAAGCTTGGAATACTCTACTCATCGTGGAAAGGGTTATAGAACTTTTACCGCTCTCCAACTTACAAATTTGAGAGCGTTTCACGCCTACCTTTTTGCCTAATTCCTCCTGTGTAAGGTTCTGTTTGAGCCTTTCTGCCTTGATAGCCTCTCCAATGTAATAAGCCTGCAAATCATCTTTGAGTTGAGCTTCCATAGCGTCCCTTTCGGGAGTGCCCACCTTTCCCCATACATCATCTATCAATTTGTCTGCTGGTGTGAAATTCATCTTTGCCATATCTGTTACTTTTTATCATTAAAATATTCTTTCCTTATTCTCTCTGCCTTTTCTATCTCCTTTTTAGGGGTTTTCTGTGTCTTTTTCACTATCCCGTGAGTAACTACTACCAAAGCCCCTTTCTCGGTGTCCCAGAAAGCAAACAGACGGTAACAAATTCCATTGAAAAGCGTCCGTAACTCCCATATATCAGAGTTTTCCAATTTCTTGAAAACGTCCTTTTCTATTAGACCACTCTGCACTCTACGAATATTATACGCTATCTTCTGCTGTGCCTTGAATGGCTGCTGCCTTACAAAACTGTTCGCCTCATCGCTTAGTATTATGGTTATCGTATGTCCGGCCATATCGTTTCTTGTTATATTTACAAAGATAATAATTTGTTTCCAAATTAGCAAACAATCGTGTCTGTTTTTATTCTATTTTAGAAAAATTTCTCTCTCGGCTTGCCGTTCGTCTGGATACTCCACCCAGCCTGAAAGCTCGGAGAGGGAGACGTTCAGGAAATCGGGATCCGATATATTATAAACATCGGTATCTTTATATTAATGATTAAAATATTACGTTTCATATCGCCTTAAAATCTAATCGGCCTAAATTGTCATTTATAGACTTAATGATACTTTCCTGTATCAAGGTTCCGCATTGGGTTGTTAGTTGTATAAAGTGGTCTATATCATTATCTGATACAATTCCGTACTTGTTCTTCCAGTTGCAAAAAGAGTTCTCTATATCCTGCAATCCTGCCAACATGATTAATAACTCCCTTGTCTGTCCACTGATGACTGCGTTACGCATGGTATCGACGCTACGATGTTCGATTACTTCTACTGTCTGTTTATCTTGTTTTGATTCGTTCGTTTCCATATAAAAAAAGCTTATTGTTTAACCTATGTTTGAAATAGCGGGAATCCTCCCGGACACGTCCGCTACCGGTGGGATAGCTTACTTTCACAAGCGGCTACCCCGTCTATAATTTAACAAACATAAAAAGCACCCTATTAGGGTAGGGCAACCCCGGAGCGGATAAACCGCCCCTTTGGATTTGTATAATTTATGGATATAGCTGGTATTATGCCAATAGTTTGGTATTGAACAATTCAATGACAAACTTTCTGCCAGATTCGGTCCAATACATGTGTTCTCTTGATTTCTGTACTCCGTTATCCATATAAGGGTAGGGGACATGTCTGGTAAATCCTTTACTGCGGTATTTGGCCGTGAGGAAGTAAACAGAAGATTGTCTGTATTGAACTCCCCATTCACATAGTAGTTTGTTCAGCTTGATCGCCGATACACCTAAGAATGCTGCTATCATGTTTGTCGTTACAAGTCCTTCACTCGACATGATTTCATCGTAACATTTACCTTTGGGGGCGAGGGCCTTTATAGTATCGTCCTTCATGGATATTTCCTCGTCTTTTCTCTCGATGATAATTTGTTTTTGGGCATTTTCAGCTTCGAGCTGTTTTAATCGTTCTTCTCTTTTGACAAGAGTGGCTTGTGCAATGGTTAGCGCACGTGCCATGATTTCTTCTGGTGTGTCTTCTTGCTTGGTAGAGATGTAGCCGCCTGTGGTGCGTACTTCGTGAAGGATTTGTTTGACCCCTTTCTTGAATTGTTTGGCTATTGGCTTGCGGCTTTGCATAAGGACTTCGTATAAACCACCTTCGGTTAGGAACCAAACTTGTTGGTTTCCACCGGGGGTCGGAATAATGTTCCGACCCTTTTCATCATCATCTACAGATGCAACCAATTTGTTAAGGCTTGTTTTGTCGTAATCGATGCATTCTGCAATCTCTCTTGCAAGGAACATGGGATTTTCTGCTGTTCCGTAGACTGTGAATTGGTGTCCAAGCAATTCTGTTTGTTTTAGGACTTGAATTTGGGCTGCCATAAACTTGTAGCATTAAGTTGTATGATAGGCAGCAAAAAGCGGCCGCCATATACGCTGCTACAAGTTAATGGACTTCACCTCGAAAGGCTAATCTTTACTTACGTATAGGAGGCCGCCAATATATAAAAGTATAGGCATAAAAAAAGCCCAACTTTCTATTGAGCAAATTAACCGCTTGCCCTGCGAGATGATTAAGTTCATCAACTTGTAGCATTACAAATGTATTGAATTTTATGAAGTAATGCTAATTATTGGGCACAAAATTATAGCATGGAATCTTGAAAGTGTATGAATTTCATGTATAATTCAACATTATTAACCTTAGAGGGCTATTATACGATTTCGTAAGGCAGTGAATCGAATATTTATCCCGCATTTCTCACAGAAGGTAAAATCAATCAAATCTCTTATTTTTATTACTTTGTTTTCTTAAAAAAAATAAAACTCAATCAATATTTTATTGAAAAGTGTATGAGATTCATATACTTTACTATATATTTGCAGAAAGCGTATGAAGATGTACGCCACCCGACTTGTCGTAAACACCTGTTTGTCCGTTTAGGCGGAGGCACATCTGAAAGAAGATGCGAATAGTCTGCTGGCTACATTGCTACGCAGACTATTTTTTTTGTTTAAACCTAAATGAAATGAACAGACAACAGCAAGTTTTCGTAAGGTTGAAACTTAAAGCGAAGGCGTTAGGGTTCAACGCAAAGGAATTGAAGGGTATCGCCGCCAAGATTGCCGATAACCTAAAATCCGCAGAAGATGCCTCAGAAGAGGATGTAAACGCAGAAATCGACGAACAGATAGAAGCGGTTCTCCCTTACCTCACTTTCGGCCAGTCGCAAGCCAACCGTTTGCTTGACGAATGGAAGAAGAAACACCCCGAAGCTGAACTGGACGATGAACTGGATGACAACATTCCGGATGATACTCCGAAACCAGCTTCAAACAAGAAAAATTCCAAAAACAAAGGAAATGAACAAGACGAAGAACCCGCATGGTTTAAGTCTTTCAGAGAGCAACAGGAAGCCCGTTTTGCCGCATTGGAAGGTGAAAAAGTTTCAAACTTACGTAAGGCTAAACTTGAAGCCCTGCTGAAAGACACTGGAACATTCGGTTCACGTACCTTGAAAAGCTTCTCTAAGATGAGCTTTGAAAGTGACGACGATTTCGAGGAGTTCTATTCTGATGTTGAGGAAGACCTGAAGAATTACAATCAAGAGCGTGCAGATGCAGGTTTGGCAACATTGTCGAGTCCTCCTGCTGCCGGAAGTAAAGGTTCGGGTAAACAAGACGAAGTATTAACCGACAAAGAAGTTGAAGATTTAGTCAACACTTTCTAAGTCAAAAAAGAAATTGTAACAATGGGTGCAACAGCAAATTTAGCAAGCGAAATGGAAATTCTCAATGCCGGAATGGATTCTGTCGTAATCCGGCATTATGTAGCTGGCATTATCGGAGGTCGTACTCTTGACGTATCAAATTATAACCTTCCGGTTATTAAAGCCGGGCACGTTGTTATTCGTGATCCGTCAACAGACACGTACAAACCTATGCCCGTAAAATCATCTGGCGATGGATACGACTCACTTCCCGGTTCTCATGAATATGTAGGAGTAGTTGTATGTACAAAACCAACTAGTGAACCATTGGTTGGTATTATGTATAGTGGCGAAGTCAATGATTTGGCGAGTCCATACCCCATAGACGACATAAAAGCGGCTATGAAAACGGCATTGCCAACTCTTGTATTCTTACACGATTAATGTAGAAAGGAGGTAAAAAATGAAAGAATCACTATTTATTGAATACATCAGAAAGATTTTCCCGAAACTTCAAACCATCATCGAGAGAATCAATGGTAAGCGAGGCAATCAGCTTACATATCTTCACAAGACAATGCTTCGCAAAGAATATTCCGCAGACCAAAAGTGGGAAAGTGCATCAGTTAACACAACTTATGTTGCGGCCGACATGGTAGCAATGGACTCACCTCTCCCTCCCAAGATGAGAGACTCCATTGCTCACGCAAATGGTACATTGCCAAAGGTCGGAATGAAAAAAATTCTTCGTGAGACTCAGATCAACACAATCAACATCATGAAAGCTCAAGGAGCTGCGTTCACTAATATAGCTAACAAGCTAACCAACGATGCGGTAGCTTGCTCTGTTGGTATCGATGAAAAGAACGAAGCAAACTTTTTAACTGCTTTATCTGATGGAGTTGTAATCGTTGAAGATGAAAACAATACAGGAACTGGATTGCGCATAAATTTCAACTATTTACCGCAAAATAGCTTTGGTGTAGAAACAGCTGGAACTATTTCTTCTGATGACATAAAGCGTGTTATTGCAAAAGCTGACGCAGATGGTAACTCAATTACAACGATAGCAATCTCGTTATCGACTTACAATAAAATGAGACAAGAACAATGGGCAAAAGAATTGGTTGCCAACTATCGAGGTCAGACATTCGACAGCAACACTAAGTTACCTGTTCCTACTGCTACATTGTTTGACGAAGCATTTGCCGATGACAACAACGGAATTACATTCTTAAAGATTGACCGTACAGTCATTTCTGAGAAAAATGGTAAACGCATTCCGTACAAACCGTGGAATGCGAACAAACTAATATTCCTTACTACACAAGAAGTTGGCGCATTGGTTTGGGGCACACTTGCAGAAGTTACTAATCCCGTAGCAGGAGTAATTTATTCCACGGTAGATGAATACAAACTTATCAGCAAGTATTCTAAAAATGATCCTTTGCAGGAATTTACAAGTGGTCAAGCATTAGTTCTCCCTGTTATTGAAAACGTAGACCAAATCTACTCTCTTGACATCTCAGAGGCTCAAACGATTGACACTACCGAAGAGGGAAAAGATTCTACCGATAAGAACATCACCATTTGGGGACAAGCTTACATAAAAGCAAACTTCGTCGCAGAGTTCAATAAAATAACCGGTAAAAACTTATCGACGACTATTCCAGACGATAAGTTAATTGCTGCTGTAAACAAATTGAATGATGCCGATGAAGCTAAGCTCAAAAAAGCTGTTGAATCATATAAAACAACAAATGGAGATAGTTAAGCCATGAAGACAATTCAGCAAGCTCTTATAGACGAAATACATTACCCTATTCCAGAAGGTTTTGTAGAGAATGTGATGATAAAACGCAAACTCAATCCAGTTGGTGATTGCGATTCAGATACAATGAACTCAAAGGAGTATATGGGAGCTTTGGCTGATTGTCTTTGGTCTTTAGTTCAGGCTATCAATTTTTCTGAAGCAGACAAGTCTTTCGGTTCTTTATCAGATAAAGACAAAGAACGTATTCTGTTACGTGTTAACTCAATCTATAATGCCATTGGTGAACCTTCGGTAGAGTTGGAGGCAAAGCCAATGGTATATATAGGTGACTGCCTTTTGTAATATGTCAGTAATAAGACTATATCCACACAGATTGCAGTACCTCGTATCAAAAGATGGTTACGAGGATAGCAATGGTGATTATCATGAAGGAGAAACTAACTGGGAAGGCTGTATTGAATGCGACGCAGTTCCTGCTGGTAAAGCCTCTGAAAAAGAGTTTGACGATGGTATTGTAAGAAGCTATTCATATACAGTTTATCTACGTGCAAATTGTCGAACATTCATGATCGGTGACAGGATTAAGATACATCTGCTTGAAGGAATTGAAAGGGAGTTTAGTGTGAAAGGTTTCCATCGCTACCAGAAACAATGTAAACTATGGGTATAAGAATGACCACCAAGCTAAGCGAAGTGCATGACATGCTCATGAGAGAAGCAGAGCGTGTCGAGCGTCTTACTATTCGTGCTTTATCCAAACTTGGCGAACAATGCGTTACAAAAATTCGTGATAGAGCAGGTGATAAAAGTTGGTACGACCAAACAGGCAACTTGCGTAGTTCGGTTGGATATGTGATTGCTCATAATAAGAACATCATTCAATACTCAACTTTCAACCAAGTGAATCAAGGTTCAGAAGGTGTAAAAACAGGTAAAGACTTAGCGAAAGAACTTGCTAAAAGATATTCTAATAACTATGTACTTATCGTAGTCGCCGGAATGAACTATGCTGAATTTGTAGAAGCGATGGATAATAAAGACGTACTTGCATCAACCGAACTTTGGGCAAGAGAACAAGTTCCATTGATGCTTGAAAAACTTAAAAGACAGATTGCGAAATAATGAAATCCGATATTGAAATAGCTAAGTTCGTTTATCACAAAATTAAAGGTACAGAACTCGAACGTAATGTCTCCGGTAAATTGAGTGACAGAGGAAGGCCCAACAAATCTGATAAAGAAGATATAGTCATATCTGTTCTTGCAAATGAAGGTTGCGGGCAAATACAACGAGCCTATGTGAATGTCAATATATATGTCAAAGACTTATGGGACTCTGAAACCAAAACATGGGAAAAAGATTCAATCCGAATTCGTGAATTATGCGAACTATCGAAGTTTTTATTCTCTATACGAAAAGACGAATATCATACGGTTCCATCACAATGCAGTCAAAAAACTGATTCAACAGGAGTTTCATTTGAAGACGGACATACAGAGCATTTCATTAATAACAAACTGTACATAGAGATAAATAACGAATAAATTTTTAATATAAATTAGGTATATCATGGCAGTAATAGGATGGGGTAAGCCCCGTGTATTTATAAAAGATTTGGATGCTCCTGCTCCTAAATGGGAGGAATTACCTACCCCTGTGGAAGATTCTACACAGTTGACAACAACAAAAGGAGATAAACAAGAAGCAAAAATCGAAGGAGGCGAAAATGAGGATGTAAAGTATGGAAAGAATACCTATGCTTTGGCATTGAACATTCGTGCCGCAAAAGGACGTAAGCGTCCTGTAAGTGATAGCGATGGTGTTGTTGCACACAATTATGCTGTTGTTGTTCAACCGGAAGACCCAGAAGTTCAAGGTTTCTGCATGGAGAAAACGACAGTTTCCGTTGAAGACACTTTTACTTCTGCTGACGGTGGTGTTTGGGCATACACTTTTGATGCGTTGAAAGCAGCCGCCGATAAAAAACAAATTCAGTGGGGTAAAATCATCGTGACGGAATCCGGTGGAAACATCAGTAAAATTGAATGCGATCCTGAAGATGAGTCTGGAGACGGTGATAAATTCGAAGTAGCTCCTAATCCAAGTGGTGGTGGATAATTCAATAGGTTGTAGATAGAGCCAAACGTGGGGGCTTCGTACCCACGTGTTCTGCGTATCTAGTGTAACGGTAGCACATATACACTCCATGTATAAAGTTGTGGTTCGACCCCACAGTTGCGCTCAATATAATTTATTTTGCATGGACAAAGAAGGGAAAATAATAGAAATGGATATTGCAGATACTATCATGGAAAGACCTTATGAGTTCCATATAGGAGAAATGCAATTCTACTTATACCCTGCCACATTGGGTAAAATATACCTTTTATCACGTCTTACCGAAAATTTAGAAATAAATAAAGACTTCCTTTCTATAAATCCATATATGGAAGCATTACGATTATGCGATTCCAAAAGAGATATTATATGCAAAATATTGTCTTACCATACATTCGATAAAAAGGAAGAATTATTCAATAGCCACCTAATAAATGAAAGACGAAAGCTATTTGAAGACAACCTATCGAATGAAGAACTTGCTCAACTATTCATAATAGTGTTATCAAAGGATAACATTGACCAGTTTATTCAACACTTTAAGATTGATATTGAGAAAAAAGAACAAGAAAAAATATCAAGAATCAAGAAAAAGAAGTGTAACACTATAACTTTTGGAGGTAAAAGTATTTATGGTACTTTGATAGATATAGCCTGCGAACGCTATGGCTGGACTATGGACTATGTTGTATGGGGTATTAGTTATGCCAACCTGCATATGTTACTTAATGATTACATAACATCTATATACCTTACTGACGACGAGATAAAAAAATATCATATATCTACGGACCGAACATTTATAAACGGGGACGATCCTAAAAATATGGATAAAATAAAAGGCATGAAGTGGGACTAAAACTCAATGAATTTACCTCGGTCGTATTCACTATAAGAAAAACATATATTATGTAAAAGTGCGTTATTATCCTCGTCAACATTAATTACTTTATATCCATAAAAATAAAACATAGGCCATGTAAAGCCGTCAGGTTTATAAAGTATTACAGCCAAATATACCCCTGTTTTTATGTCCTCAAAAATATTTATTCCAGAAAACGTGTCAGATGTATATGCGGGAGTCAACTCATTACCCAACTTATCTCTTAAAACTTGAGAATCGCCGTACTCCATTGTAGACATATAGCTGTCATCAAAGTCTCTTGCTGTTTCATATTCATATAAGCGAACCAAAGAAGGAGATGCAATTTTATTATCACATTTTACATTAATCATTACTGATAATATCTCAGGATCATTATCTGAGCAAGATGTAATGGATAAAGCACAAACTATGATTAGCAAAAACTTTCTCATAATTCTAAAATTTGTATTAGTTACGTTTGTCATTTTTCTAATTCATTTTTCTTTGCAAGCCAATAATTCGCCTCTTTCAATGCCAAATCAAGACCCTCTTTAAGACCATCGGCATAATTAAAAATATCATCGATAGTCTCAATGTCAATCCATTCATTTGTCTTGTAGTTATCCTTTGGCAAGCATATTTTTTTACTCCGTTTCCCTATATAAATGCGGCAAATCCACCACCATGTACTACCATCTATGTTCACGGAAAAATAAGTCTTGTAGTCGTTATATTGAATACGAGATACATCTACATACTGCCTCAATATACTACGCACGATGTTATAGGCATCTATCTCCTCTTGTGTAGTAACTATACCTTTTTCTCGGTCTTGAAATACTACACCATCGGGAAGTTTTTCTTCATTCATTTCGTTCGGCTGTTGATTTTCATTCTCAACCTCCTGTGGTATCTGTTTTTCCTCCTTATTCTCATTCTTCATAGCCACATTTAAACGGTCGGATATAATATCGTTAATCACCGAAGCAATGGATTTCTTAACAATAGGTCTATATTGGTCCACAAGTTTTGCCGTATATTTCCCATCATTAAGATTACGGACAAAATAACGTGTAAATTCATCGTCTGGCATTTGGAAATTACGATTAAGCATTTCTTTTACTTGTATCGTGATTTGTAACTCTTGTGCCGTACTCAATATATCTTGCTCATTATAATAAGACTTATGAAACTTTTTTAGTTGCTCAATATCGTTGTCCGATAAGTCGAGCATATTCACCACAAGGAACGGCTTTTCGTCCATTATGTTCACCTTTTCTAAATCTGTATAAAAGCGATATTCTATTCCATTCGTCAAGACCCCAAACCTAGCCTTTGAAGCGACAAAATATCTTTGTAACTGAGTGTCATGTAAATTCAAGTTTTGTTTACAATGCTTGCATTCTATAAGTAATATAGGATTTTCGTCCTTCATTATGGCATAGTCTATTTTTTCGCCTTTCCTCTTAACTAAGTCACAATCCATTTCTGGTACAACCTCAAAGGGATTGAATACATCATATCCCAATGCTGCTATCACAGGCATTACAAAAGAGGTTTTTGTCGCTTCTTCCGTTGCTATGCTATCCTTCTGTTTAGCAATTTTCTCTACAATCTGTTGAATTGTATCTTTGAAATCCATATCTTATGCTGTTAAGATTGTTTCGTCAAAAGTATAATACAATAATCATTTATTAAAATATTTATACCCACACATTAGTTAAACTTTATTAACTCTATTCTATTTTATCAAAAGTATATGAATTTCATATACTTTTGTATATTTGCAAATGATGTGATGTTACATCTACCCCTTTTAATCGAAAAGACTCATGGCCGGACTTCATTTTGATATAACAGGCGACAATTCTAATTTTCTTCGTAAACTACGAGAAGTAGAAACCGGAGTAACCAATACTTCTAAGGAAATAGAAAAAAATGGATTGGGCATAGAAGATATGTTCAACAAAATGACGAAAGCAGCTGCAGCTTTTGGGGCTGGCTTTACAGCAAAAGAACTTATCCAAAATATTATACAAGTAAGAGGTGAATTTCAACAATTAGAGGTCGCCTTTACCACTATGCTTGGAAGTAGTGAAAAGGCAAACGTCCTTATGGCTCAGCTCACAGAAACAGCCGCCAAAACTCCATTCGATTTACAAGGTGTTGCCAATGGAGCTCGTCAATTACTGGCTTACGGTACTTCTGCCGAAGATGTTAACGAGACTCTTATACGATTAGGGAACATTGCAGCCGGACTTTCACAACCTTTGGGAGACTTAGTATATCTCTATGGTACAACTATGACACAAGGTCGACTTTATACACAGGACCTAAACCAATTCACTGGACGAGGTATTCCAATGATAAAAGAACTTGCCAAAGAATTTGGAGTAGCTGAAAGTGAAATCAAAGGAATGGTAGAAGCTGGTATGATAGGGTTTCCAGAGGTTCAGAAAGTCATACAGAACCTTACCAACGAGGGTGGTATGTTCTTTAACTTAATGCAAGAACAAAGCAAAACCATTACCGGACAGATTTCTAACATAGGAGATAGTTTCTCGATGATGTTGAACGACATCGGCAAAGCGAATGAAGGTATTATCAATGATGCATTATCCAGCGTTTCTTATTTGATAGAAAACTATGAAAAAGTAGGAAAAATACTAATTGAATTGGTCGGTACATACGGAGCATACAGAACTGCGCTCATTACTATTTCCGCCATTGAGAATTTGCGCTATCAAGCCACTCTTGCTCACATGGCAGGATTGACAAAGATGCAAGCTATTATTACCGTCCTGAAAACGAAAACGGATGCTCTAAATGTAGCAATGGCAAAAAATCCATATGTTGCAGTAGCAGCGGCAGTAGCAGCACTAGGTTTGGGCATTTATAAATTAGTCACTTATCAAACAGAAGCAGAAAAGGCACTGGAAAGGCTGGATGCTGCGGGAAAGGAATCTGAGAAAGCAGCCTTATCTGAGCAAAGGGAACTTGCTAAGCTCAATGGAGAATTGTCTTCATTAAAAGAAGGTACAGATGAATATAATACCGTCAAAGAAAAAATTGTTGCAGGATATAGCAAGTATTATGATGGACTCGAAGAAGAAATAAATAAGGTTGGACTCACGGAAGAAGCTTATAAAAAACTCACAAAAGCAATCACAGATTCTTACGGGGCAAGACAATACCAGCAATTCAAGTCGCAGCAGGAAGATTGGTTGGACAACATAATGTCCGATAATCTCGGAAAGATACAAGACCGCCTATATAGCGAGTTAGGAGATAAAGAAGGTGCAAAACTCTATTCAGAAATCTACCATGCCATATTGGAACGAAGAGATTTGGATGCTGCGATCCAAGACAAACTAAATGAAATACAAGACAAAGGTACGATTTTTGCGGATTCACGTATTGATACATATATCTCCAATATCCGAGAAGCGCAAAAAATAACAGAGGATTTAGATGGAAAAGCCCGTGAAAAGTTTGGCGTTACAAGTATAAATACCTCTCAACAGACAGCAAATGAGCCATTTTCCACCGAAGGTAAATCCATCTCCCAACTTGAAGAAGAAATCAAGAAGGCTGAAACCTCACTTGCATCATTAAAAAAGGCTCTTGCAGACGGCAGCGGAACAAAAGAAGCAGTGGATCAACAAGAAGCTTATATCAAGTCGCTTCAAGACACTATACTTGAACGTGAGAAAGATTTGAGAGTAATCAATGAAGTCAAAACACAAATCTCAAAATTAGAGAAAGAGCAGGGAGAAACCGTAAGCGGAAGCAAGGAATACAATGCGTTACAATCACGAATTGACGCACTCCGTGCAAAGCTGCCTAAAACCAAATCTGATAAAGCGGCTGAAGATAAGCAAGCAAAAGAGCAAAAAGAGGCCGAGCAGAAACTTGTTGATGAACTTCTTGAGCTTCGTAAAAAAAATCAAGAGAAAGAAATCTCCCTCTGGGAAGAAGGTAAAGATAAGAAATTGAAGCAAATTAACTACTATTATGAAGAACAGAAAAAAGAAATTAAAAAGAAAGAGAAAGAGCTGGCCGAGTTAAACAAAGTAGCTAAGATTGAACCCTCCAAGCTTAATGAGAATGGACTAACAACTGAACAACAGGAAAATATTGATACCGCAAATAGGTTAAATGAAAAGAATAAGAATAAACAGACCAAAGAAATTCTCGATGATGAAATTAACGCAATGAACGATTATCTTGCCGCTTACGGGAACTATTATGAAAAGCGTAATGCTATTATTGAGCAAGGCGAATCTCGTAAGGTAGGCAAAAACGAATGGGAACAGAAGTCTATTGACGAAGAAACAAAAAGGGCACTATCTGATTTGGATATAGAGGCGAATAAATCTACGTCTGCCATAAGTAAATTGTTTGACGATATGCGTCAACACACAGTTGCAGATATGCGTCTCATTGCTAATGAAGCTGAACGAGCATTCCAATTCTTGCAATCAGGCGAATGGGACGAAAACAAAGGTCTTGAATTTGGTATGACAAAAGAGACCTTCGACACATTGCGTAAATCTCCCGAAGAATTAGAACGAATTAGAAAAGGTATAGATAATGTCCGTAATTCCGCAGATCAATCTGAAACGGGGTTTAACAAACTAGCTAATGGTCTTAAAAAAGTATTCGATGCCGGTTCAAATACAAAAAAATTGCAAGATGGACTTGAAGAAATAAGAAGTGGATTAAGTGAGGTATTAAGTGTAGCCCAATTCCTTTCCGACACATTTTCAAATCTCGGAGAGGCTTTCGGATCTGATACACTGTCAGGCATTGCCGAAGGTATCAATGTGGCTATGGACGGCCTCAATTCAGCTATGCAAGGAGCAGAGGCAGGTGCTATATTTGGACCGATAGGTTCTGCTGCTGGTGCTGCCATCGGTCTTGTCTCCTCTCTTGCTTCCTCTATCGCAAAAATCCACGACGCAAAAAATGAAAAACGGATTCAGAAATTACAAGATCAGGTAGATACACTTGACCGTTCGTATGAAAAGTTAGGCAAGTCCATTGAAGCTGCTTACGGAAAG
>UMBH01013141.1_pt1 | contig 36455 bp, 38 predicted proteins | sample 1963921 | NCBI WGS metagenome assembly UMBH01 (sample SAMEA4835937, study PRJEB28245) | human gut metagenome | biome: gut microbiome; material: fecal sample | place: Denmark | collected 2008
CATAGCAGGGGGTTTATTTTTACTGTCACACAATATAATACGCCGGGATTTCTGTACATCCCGGCGTACTGTCTTTTATATATAATTTGCTGTTTTGATCTTATGCCTTCGGCAGTTTAAAAGAACTCTTAAGAGACACAATACGGTTAAATACCGGTGCGCCCTCTTTGGAGTCATGGATGTCTGCACAGAAGAATCCGTTGCGGACAAACTGATAACTGTCGTAGCCTTTTGCTTTCAGAAGCTCCGGCTCAACATAAGCGCTCGTCACGGTGAGAGAGTTTGGATTTACATTGAGAGATCCGTCTTCTTTATTGTAAACACCCTTCTCTTCATCTACGATGTTCTCGTAAAGTCTTACCTCAACTTTACCTGCATTGGATGCCTCCACCCAGTGGATGGTTCCTTTTACCTTACGTCCGTCCGGTGCATTTCCACCTTTGGTTTCCGGATCATAAGTACAGTGAACCACACGGATCGTTCCGTCATCATCTGCTTCATATCCTGTGCAGGTTACAAAATATGCATTCATAAGACGGACTTCATTTCCGATATAAAGACGTTTGTATTTCTTCGGAGGCTCTGCCATGAAATCATCACGTTCGATATAAAGTTCTCCGCTGAACGGGATCTTTCTGGTTCCAAGTTCCTCGTTCTCCATGTTGTTCGGAGCTTCCAGGTACTCAACCTGTCCTTCCGGATAATTGTCGATCACAAGCTTGATCGGATCAAGGATCGCCATCATACGTGGACGTTTCAGTTTCAGATCCTCGCGGATGCAGTACTCAAGCATTGCGTAATCCACAGAACTGTTGGCCTTGGAAACGCCACAGAGCTCTACGAATTTACGGATGGATTCCGGTGTAAATCCGCGGCGGCGAAGTGCGGCGATTGATACCAGTCTCGGATCATCCCAGCCATCTACGATTCCGTCTTCAACAAGTTTCTTGATGTAACGTTTACCGGTGACAACATTGGTAAGGTACAGTTTGGCAAACTCGATCTGTTTCGGTGGATGCGGATACTCCAGTTCTTTTACAACCCAGTCATAGAGCGGTCTGTGATCCTCAAATTCCAGAGTACAGATGGAATGAGTCACGCCTTCGATCGCATCCTCGATAGGATGAGCAAAGTCATACATCGGATAGATGCACCACTTGTCTCCAGTGTTGTGATGTGTCATACGTGCTACACGGTAGATAACCGGGTCACGCATGTTCATATTCGGAGATGCCATATCGATCTTTGCACGGAGAACTTTTTCTCCGTCTCCGTATTTGCCCTCACGCATCTCCTCAAAAAGCTGCAGGTTCTCTTCTACAGTACGGTTTCTGTATGGGCTCTCTTTACCTGGTTCTGTAAGAGTTCCTCTGTACTCACGGATCTGGTCTGCAGTCAGGTCGCAGACAAATGCCTTGCCTTTTTTGATCAGCTTCACAGCGGCCTCATACATCTGGTCAAAATAATCAGAAGCAAAGAAAAGTCTGTCTTCCCAGTCTGCGCCAAGCCATTTTACATCCGCCTTGATGGATTCTACAAATTCGGATTTCTCCTTTGTCGGGTTTGTATCATCGAAACGAAGGTTAAATTTTCCGTTGTATTTCTTTGCAAGCCCATAGTTTAAAAGAATGGACTTAGCATGTCCGATATGAAGATAACCATTCGGTTCCGGTGGAAAACGTGTATGCACAGTGTCATAAACGCCTTCTTCAAGATCTTTGTCTATAATATTCTCAATAAAGTTTTTGGAAACTGTCTCGTTGTCCATGATTCTCCCTCCTAGATATCGTCCTGATGTTTTATCTTATCATATATTTGGAGTTTTTGAAACCCGCAAAACCTGTATTTAAACAAAAAATTGTCTGTTTTTGGACACAAAAAAAGCTGCTGACGGGAATCGAACCCGTGTGTAACATGCTATTTTCCTTTATTTATGCGCTTTTGCGGGTTTCACTTATGATTACCTTTGATTACCTTTTTTGTAAAAAATTCATACACTTATTATTTTGAAATCTGGTATGTTGCTAAGAATTTCTTTTTTTCGATCTATAGAACGCCTATTTTTATGGTAATATCCCTCTGTACATTTAATATCTGTATGTCCCATCAGATCGATAACCATTCTTTCATCCACGTTGTTGTCAAGAAGAATACTGGCAAAAGTTCTTCTCGCCTTATGTGGTGACTTCGGCTTAATATGTATTTGCTTACATGTTCGTTCCATTCTCCGCCGTATTACATTTGTCGTCATTCGTTTACCTTTTTCATTTACAAAAACATACTCCTGTGTTGGATTACATCTTTTAAGTTTTTGAACAACCCATATATAATCTTCCGGAACAATCACTGTTCTAACACCAGCCTGTGATTTTGGAAATTCTTTTACCCGATAATCATATTTACCTTTTTCGATAAACACTCTTGTTTCTGTACGTCTAATTTTAATAGTATTGTTATCAAAATCTGAAAATTTTAAAGTAACCAACTCTCCAACTCTGATCCCCGTGAGAAACATCAACAAGATTCCTAGATTAACCACGTCTAGTCTATCCTCTAAGCATTCTATATACCGTGGCAATTCATCTTCATTGAATACCACTTCATCATCTTCCTTTATTGTTCTCTTAAAGATAGAATCTGAGGTATCTAAATCTTGAAGCATCTCTTCAGGACTCCAATCAATAAGTTTTCTTTTTTTCGCCCGTTTCAGAAATCCTCTTGTTATTGTTTTCAAATTAGAAAAGGCTTTTGCTGTAAGATTATGTTCTGCTATTTGAATCTCAAGAAAATCACTAAATTCATCCGGTGCAACATATCTTATTCTTCTTTTTCCCAATTTTTCATAATGCCGCTCATATATCTGACAATTCCTCTGATGCGTTGGAGCAGCAATTTTTCCCAGCTGTAATCGCCTGTCGTTCCACTCTTCAAACACTTCCTGAATTGTTGGATTTTCTGCTTCTTTTCTGTAATATTTAGCAACTTCTTTCTTGATATCTTCTTCAGATGTTCTCTTTATCAGTTTCCGGCCATTAGCCTTCGTTTCGTCTGGAAGATATGTTCTCCACTTTCCGTCCTTTCCTTGCCAGATTTTGTACGGGTGCTGCTGTAAGTATTTATCTCTTTCAGCCATTTCTTTCATCTCTTGCACATATGACAAGTCAATAATATCATTACTCTGGATGTATTTCAACATTCCCATCGCCATCTCAGGTGTCATATTTTCAACCATATTACCCATTATTTTTTTCTCCTTGTATTCCATATTCCCACTGTTTTGTTCCAATAAAAAAAGAGCATCCCAGCTCTTACATAACACATTCTTGCAGTCGATCCAGCCATAGTTTTCTTTTTACTGCTGCCGCTACTTCCGCCGCTGCTGCCGTCCTGTCACGTTCCGGGAATGCTCTTTACATCTGTTTTGTTCTTCCTTCGTATAATTATTCGCATTCTTCCAGATTCTGTTTCAGTATCTTTCCTACATTCAAAACATGTGCTTCCGCTTCTATATCCTCCACATTGTCCGTTATTGTTGTCGTATACATGATTGCTTTTCCTCCACTTACATTACAATCATATAAAGCTGCCATTAACAAGTCCTGAAACTGTTCCTGTGAAAGCTGAAAGGATGGACAGTCCGCATTTTTTATCTTCTCTTCCAGTTCTTTGTTATGCTCTGCATCCGGTTTGCTTGCATAATATGTCAGATTTTTATGGATCTCCCGGGGCAGCAGTTGCAAATTCTCCGCACGGTTACACTCTTTTCCTTCACTTGGCTTATACTGGTTCTTTTTTCTGATGTGGTGAATTTCGTTATCTTCAGAACCAAACTCATTTTCACAGAAACAGTCACTCATTACCCGGTACATGCTAACATGTTTATTGTGTTTCTGGTCTACAATTTTGTACTCATAATACCAGTCCTGTCCCGTCCGGCTTCCATCTTTATTTTTTATTCCTGTATGTCTGTGGTTTGGTTTTATTACTTTAATTTTACTGCCGTATGCAGAAAACAGATAACCCTTGTTGGACACAAACCAGTATGCCGGGTATGGTTCCTTACACTGGACGATCTGCTCTCCTTCCTGCATAACATAATTAAATGTATTCTTCATCAGATCATCAAATTTCTTACTATATTCTTCTCTGGTATATTTCTTATATTTTCTCATTTTTTTACTCCTTTTACTCATAAATAATTTTTCTCATAAAATAAGAGCACCTGTAACTGGTACAGATGCCCTCATACTTTCATATTTATCTGAATTTCTTAAACTCTTTTGCAAGCTGCTTGTCGTGCTTATCAAGCTCTCCACGGATCACTTTTTTCAGCTCTGACATGTCGTTCACGTCCACACCATTTATCACGAACTGATACTCATTATTCATGGTAACTTCCTGTCTGGCTGGTACTTCTTTTATGTTTGGACTTCCTGCATTCTGCATAACATCCGTAAACTCCTGCATGATCGCTGTTGTTGGCTTCAGAAGCTTTGTGAAATCCTGTGTAAGCACCGTTTCTCCCGGTTTGGCTCCAATGAATCCCGTATCACCATTTTTCATGATCGCATCTCCCAGAAGCGTTCCCATAGTTGCCGGGATCAGGTTTCGGATCACTCCACCCTTGGAGAATCCAAATGTCTGAAGCTTCTTGACCATAGCGTTCTTCTTTTTGTTGTCCCACTTGCTTACATTTTTAGCATCCCTATAGCCCAAAATCGAAGCTGCCTTTATAATGTTTGCATTGCTGGCTTTCTTACCTTTCTTTGCCAAGTGCTTCACAAGCGGATCTTTGATCTTCTCAATTTCTGCGTCACCGCCTATATAGGCTGGCAATGCCTTATACCATTTCTTCAGCTCTGCTTCTTTCTTGGTGTTCGCCTTTACGGTATTGGCGTTCTGTCCGGTTGACATGTTCAGGACACGGTTTTTCTCTTCTGTGGTAAGAGTATATTTCTTACTCTTGGCTGTACTGTTCACGATCTTGGAGTTTTTTGTTGCATCCTTCAGTACAGACACATTTAAGCTTACAGCTTTGCAATATCCGCCAGCTCCCTGAACTTTGATCACTGTTTTCCCGGCCTTTAATCCCCTCAGGGTAATACTGTCTGCTGCCTGTGTGATTTTCACGATTCCTTTTACAGATGCCGTACAGTTAAAATTCTTATTGACTGCGCTTGCCGGGCTGAAGCTTACCTTTACCGTTGCTGTCTTTCCCACGTTCACAACAACAGATTTCGGACTTAATGAAAGTTTTTTCAGGGTTTTATCCTGTGCATCTGTGGCAGCATTTCGTATTACCTTGTCCGCAGATGTGTTTCCAGTTCCTGTAGAGCCAGAAACCTTCGTATCTTTGATACCCGTAACTGTTTTGTCTGCTTTCTTCTTATCCGTCTGTTCATTCTTCAGGTTGGAATCCTTGATGTTATTCTGAAACTGATCCGAAACCTTCAAACCTGTGTCCGCAATGATCTGGTTGATCTCTGCATAAGCATCCTTATATTTCTGCTTTGTGGTTTTCAGCATCTCTTCAATAACAGCGGTTTGCATCTGAGAGTTGGATTTCACTGCATTTAAGGTATTGTCCAGTGCTTTGTCAGCCTGATCGGTAAGGTTATCATAGCCCTTGGATATCAGATCAATTTCATGATCGTGTTTGGTATCTTCCAGATCTTCCTCTTTTTCTGCAAGATCCGCCTTTAACTGTTCCAGCTTGGCCTTGGCAGCAGCATTTGTGGTTCCTTCCAGAGCTGCAATCTGCGCTTTGATTAGTACCTGTACCGTACTGCCCGTCAGTGCTTGATTCTGGCACGTTTTCATACTCACTTTCGCTCTCATCTGTGACGGTACTGCCATCAGGTTTGTACTCAGTACCGCCTATGATAATGTTAAGGTCAAACACCTCTTTGTACTTGCCTTCCCTGAAGTTTTTCAATGCTGTACTAACGGTACTCTTACTACAGTGTACCGCCGATGCGATCTTACTTTGTGATATGCCCGGGTTGTCACGTACCAGTTCGATGATTGCCTTGGTACGCTCTGTATTTTCTCCGAAACCTCTGGATCTTCTCTTCTGTGATGAATCAATCGTTTCCAGAAGAGTTTCACCAATTAATAGCATAAGCTCATCATCCGTGATAGGCTTCTGATCTAAACCATAATCTATGATTGCCTCATAATAATCTGCTGCCATTTTATCTCCGTACTTCTCACGGATTCTTTTACCTTGTGTACGGTATGTGTTAAAAAATGTAAAGCACTTGCTTCTATCAAATTGCTTATTATCACTCATAATGATTCTTTCCTCCGACTCTCTTTTATTCCTACTTATTCCGTATGTTATCTTTGTTTTTGATATGTTCATTTAACGCAGCGCATAATTCTGGTGTTGCTTCAAATATGAACACATTCAGGTTTGGCATACATCTGTTTGGCCTTATATTTATAACCGGGAACCCTTCATTCCTTGTGACCTTCTCTATAGCTCTGATCCCTGTGATCTTGTGGCCTGTATTCCTCATGGTATGACGTAATCCGTAATCCCTACGAACGCCAGCACCGTGTAAATAAATTTCTGGATGGTCTGAAGGATCTTCTTGATACACTTGCTGAAAAGGAACCGGATATCTATTATCACAAAGCCTACATCCTGCATATTGATCTTACAGAGGATGAAAAAACAGCTCTTGTGAGTATACAGAGAACTCGTGCTTACGCTTTCATCTGTAAAAACATTCCGATTCCATTTGTATAATCTTCTCTCCTGCTGCCGGGTTCACTCTCTGGCAGCAGGATTTCCAAGGCAATAGAATCCATCAGAAAGGCGGTGTCAATTATGAGAAACTATGTACTTACGGAAAATAGACCTTATACAGCTTGTCCCATCTGGAAAAAAGATCTCAGAAAGCTGATGACTGATTTCTGTATACCGGAGCCAACCATTGAACAGATTATTTCTCAGACCGAGCAGGAAGCGAAACCAACAGAAACAGCTCGACAGGTTTATAACCGTGCATGGCAGAAATTCCGTAAACATCTGCTGACAAATTAGTGGTAAAAGTAAGGTAGTATACAAAAAGTAGTAAAACCATTATCATTTCAGGCTCCAAGGCAGTCTTATTACAGTGTCATTTTAAGGGAGCCTTAAATTTACTACAGGAAGGGAACATCATGAACAGATATTTTGGTTACGCAAGAATCAGCACACCACAACAAAGCATTGAAAGGCAGATCAGGAATATCCTTGCTGCATATCCACAGTCTGAGATCATCCGAGAAGTTTTTACCGGAACGAAATTTCAGGGACGAAGAGAATTTGAAAAGCTCCTGAAAAAGCTCAACGCAGGTGATACCATTATCTTTGATTCTGTTTCCAGAATGTCCCGTGATGCAGAAGAAGGTTTTACCATGTATGAGGATCTTTTCAACAAAGGAATTAATCTTGTATTCCTGAAGGAACCACACATAAACACAGAAACCTATAAAAGTGCGCTGCAAGGTGGCATCCCAACTACAGGAACCGACATTGACTGTATTCTGGAAGGGATCAATAAATATTTGCTCCTGCTTGCCAAGGAACAGATCAGGCTTGCTTTTGAACAGTCAGAAAAAGAGGTTCAGGATCTCAGGCAGCGTACCAAAGAAGGAATGCAGACCGCAAGGCTTTCCGGTAAACAGATCGGACAGACTTCCGGTTCAAAGCTTGTAACAAAGAAATCCATTGCAGCAAAAGAAATTATCCTGAAGCATAACAAAACGTTCGGCGGATCACTCAACGATCTGGAAACTATTACTCAGGCTGGGATCACAAGAAAGACATTCTATAAATATAAGAAGGAACTGCTCTCTGAGATGATCGAGCAAACGGATCAGCGTTGAATGTTGGGCTGCAATCCGTTATAATAAAAATAGAAACCTGACTTATTAAGAAGGGAGCGTGAAATATGCCATTACTCAAAGAAAATACTTATACTATAGAAAATATATATGCACTTCCAGAGGGAGAACGTGCCGAACTGATTGACGGACAGATTTATTACATGGCTCCGCCTAGTCGCAAGCATCAACGGATTTCAACAAGGCTCACCAGTATTATTGATCGTTACATTGAAGATCATCAGGGAAAGTGCCAAGTTTATGCTGCCCCGTTTGCAGTTTATCTGGATGAATCCGCGAACACATATGTTGAACCGGATATCTCTGTTATCTGTGATCCAAACAAGCTGAATGATAAGGGCTGCAATGGTGCTCCTGACTGGATTATAGAGATCGTTTCTCCTGCAAGTAAACGGATGGATTATTATACCAAGCTCTTTAAATACAGAACGGCAGGTGTAAAAGAATATTGGATTGTTGATCCTGACAAGAGCAGAATTATTGTATACAATTTTGAACAATCTACAATGGATGAATATTCCTTTACGGATTCTGTTAAGGCTGGAATCTATAATGATCTGCTGATTGATTTTAATGTGTTAAGTTTTTAACATAGTCATGTGCTGACCATGCTCAAAAATTGAAGCTTTTCTGAAGAAGAAAAGTTGGCGTAAACCCTTGCTCTATATAGGGAATCGCCAACTTTTTTATTATGTCTTTGATGAAATTCTGAATTGCTACAGGCTGCATATAGGATATTTCTGGATCATACTAATCCGTCCTGATCGTAGAAGGATAATGTGATCTGGTATGAAAAAGCTTGTATCTGGCAGCAGGAATTGTTTACAGTGAAGAATAATGCTGTTATCTTCTGCTCAAAGGGCAGGTCTGAATATTGGTTATCGTACTCATATTCTGTGGATGAATACATATGAACAGTCACTCATATGTTAAGAACTTATCAATCCCACCAACCTGGCACATCTTCTATCCCATCTCCAAACATCAATTTATCACAGTCAGTACTGTCCTGATTCATCACAGATCCTCTCTCTTACCATCCGATCCACACACCAGTCCATCCTATCTCACCGTCCGATCCATCACATCATCCCTCTCACCCTCAGCACATCCATTTCTCCCTGATCTTACCTGCACTTTCTACAGATCTGACCTCTTTTTCATCCTCTCGGAATCGTCCTTACCGGAACAACAACGGCTGCTCGATAACTTGATCCATAATCTCACCTGCTGCCGTCTGCTCTTTCCGGTGATTTTCGAAGCGATTCTGTTCAATTCTTGTGATCGAATTTTGCATCACTCAGTACGAATAAACAGCGTGTTTCAAAGGATTTTCCGATAGATTACATGATAGGGATTTTGAGGACAATAATCGGAATAATCGGTGTAAATGTTGGGAGAATTGCCCATCAACCGCAGAGCAGAATATGTTTCATTTTCATTATATGAGTAAAATATTACTCAAAATTTTAAGAAAAACCAATACACGTAGTCTTAGCCGCTAGATCCATAACAACCACCCTTAAAGGTTCATATTTCCACTCACAATAAATTCCATATTCAAAAGAATTTTCGTAATAATCATAATCTTTTCCAAGCATTTTCTTTACATTTGAAATACAAAATTTGTGTCTGTCTTCAGGCTGTTTATCAAACGAAAAGAAAAACTCGTCAAATAAATATTCTCCTTCAGAACTCCCTTTTTTAAAATAAATATCCAAATACCCTTTTTGATTAAATAGCGATACATCATTTTTAATATATTTAATAGAGTATTTTCCTTTATAATCAGGACCTGATTCATAAGTTTCTAACTGCGTCAAATTAATATCTGTATATTTTTCAAAATATTCTACGTTTTTCTTTCTGCAAGCAAGTATTTTAGACACCATAAGTGCATCTTCAGAATCCGGATTTGTAAAATATTTTCTTATATTTTTCTGATTATAAGTATATTCTGCTTGATTTATTTCTTCCATCTTCTTTTTTGCATTATCATCTGTATATATATCGAACATTCTTTTTAAGATTTTCTTTGCATTGTCAAATTCTTTTTTATCTATATATTCGTCTACAGATTTATAAATCCATTTTGAATTCGCCTGTGTTATCATTTTTTTACTATCTTTGTAATTTTCTAATTCTTCAAATATGGATATAGCCTCCTCATATTTTTCATTAGATAATAAATTTTTTGCCTCTTTGTATTTTGCTTCTAATACCATATCTTTTGAATCTTTATAATCGTCTAATTCTTCAAATATAGATATGGCATCATCATATTTTTTATTGGACACTAACTGTTTCGCATAATTATATTTTACTTGTAATACCATATCTTCTGCATCTTTATAGCTTCCCAACTTTTCAAACTCAGCTACGGCATCATCATACTTTTTCTCAGATAACATCTTTTTTGCATGATTGTAACTCATTGATGGTTCTATAAAATCAGGATATATTTTATATGCAAAAATCAATACTACCGCTATAATTGCTGCTGCACATAATCCAATTTTTGTCTGCTTCTGCTTCTTTGCTAATTGAATTTTTCTGGCTTCTTCCAGTCTCTTTTTTTCTTCCGCTGCTAATTTAGCTTCTCGTTCTTGAATAATCTTTTTTTTCGCTAAACGTTTTTCCATATGTTCTGTAAGCAATTCAACATTAAATCTTTTGAATACTATTTCTTCTTTTGCCTTACAGTTACTACAGATATTATCTTTGTTCCATTCACCACATGTACATTTCCATAATTTTCCATACCTTATAGGAATATACATTGCCTGTCCTACTGTTTCAATTCGATATTGATTTTCAAGTTCCTTATTATCAAATTCTTCTTTTAAGGTTTTAGATAACGGTAACATTTCAAATAAACCATGAACAGTTTTAACCGTATCATCCGAATATACAACGCTGTATTCCTGTATTTCAAAGGAGCGAGTAACTGGATTTTTTAACAAAATTGCCTTGTTAGATCCAAATTTCTCCCCAGCCGTTATATTCATGTCAAGATATTGATATTCAACAACATCTGGAAGTAAAATATGTGATACATCATATGTATTTATACGGATTTTTAAAGCTTTAACTGGTTTTTGTGATATGCTATGAAATTTTAATTGAATTACAAGAGTATTAGTTTGTGTATCTTGAAGAAGTCTTCCTTTTTCAATAATTAAAGGAGCATCTTCTGTATATAATTCTTGCTTTAACTGATATAAACTTCTAAAACGATCTTCCATTATATAACCTCTTTTATTTACATTTTAGGCAAATGTGATTCAATATCTTGAATAGTATTTGATGGGGTTTTATCTACGTAAGACATTTTAGGATTATTATTTTTTAATGTTTTCAAAATATCTTCCTGAGTATTCCAGTTCTTTTGTAACAAATCAATAATTTCCGCAAAACCGAAAAATATAATACATACAATTATTCCTGAGAAAAGGAGAAACCATCCCATATAACTTGTAAACTCATCATAATCACCAAGCATAGGTATACCTAAAAACACACCACCTATTGCTCCCAAGATTCCCAACACTTTTATCACTTTTGCTACAGTATTTTCTCTCATATCTTTTTCCTCCTTAAGGTATTGTATATAAAAAAGACATTCCTCCCACTAAAGAAAGAACGCCTTAATTATCCATATTATCACATACGAATTCTCACATCACACAACTGGCTGTCTTACTTCTGCTTAGACCCTGTAGTTTTGCGCCGCCGGATTTCTCCGGGTTTGCCCGTATTCAGTTTTACATACATTTCACAAGATTTTCACATAGTTTTCACATTTCTTATTATACTCTTTCACAATTCAAAATGCACTAACCAATTCTGCCTGTTATTCTTTTCAGCATATTGCACAATTCGGATTGCCGGGAATATATTATTCCACTTCCAACAATCCATTTCTCTGCAATCGTTCTTTGAATTTCTGCAATCCTCTTCTTACTTCTTCTGGACTATCTGAGATATCAGGAACTTTACATCTTTCATGATCTGAAAATGATGTTTCGACGCAATCTCCAAACCATCCTTCAGCAATCAATACTTGCAGCAGTCCCTCCATTGTCCCTGGATCATCCAAGTAACTCTTATCCATCCGCTCTCCTTCCGTTATATGTCTTTACATATAATACTGATTCCGTGGTCAGTTTTCTCTTCATTTTCAATTTTAGAGTTTATAACTCTAAATGTCAATAGAGTTTATTCCTCTAGGATAGAATAATAAAAAAACATCCCGGAGGTGTCTGCATGAATTATCTGGCTCGGATTCGCAATCTTCGGGAAGATCATGATTATACTCAGGCTTACGTTGCTTCTGTCCTGAATGTCGGGCAGCGAACATATGCTGATTATGAACTGGGGAAAACTCGTATTCCTCTGGATTCCATGATTAATCTGGCGAAACTGTATAACGTAGATATGAATTATATCTGTGATCTGACCGATTGTAAGAACGTATTTCCATCAAAGAAGTAAAGCACTGTTCAGTTATTATATGCTGTCAGTGCTTTTTTACTATCAGATTATAGTATATTTCAGTTAATTGTATTGTAAATCGGTAATATTCTGAATTTATTTTTTTGTGTAAAAAAAGATACACTATACCTGTGTATCAAATAATCACTTTACCTTTACTTTTGGTTGCCGTACTGGGAACCGGTGTTCTTCTATATGACATGGCTTAATAATTCTCAACGTGGCATATCCCACATGGCATATACACTACTCTTACCCCACATGGTGTAAGGACATACGTTTACTGATTATTTTCCAAGACTTTGTAAGGTACGCTTACAGCACATTTCTTCTGTAATCGTTTTAACCATAGCACCGTTGAGTAGAGTTGTAAAGAAAATTTATACATTTCAGCACTTAGTCTAAAAACAGGTCATAATTTTCAGTAATTATTGCCAAATAGCAACGATCGTATTTTTAGTTCATTTTGTTCTAGGGGATAAAATTTTATCCTCTTAATTTCCTATTGCGAACATATTTTCTATCTGTTATAATAGTTATATAACATCAGCCGAAGTTTAGGCAGATACGTGTGGCTAAAGATGATGGGATAAATCGTCCTTCCATCTCCTCATCCGCTTCCACGCCGTGGAGAAAGATGTAGCAACGGCGTTGGGATATGCAAAACCAACAGATGCCGTAAGGAAAAAAAGTATTCGATGAAGATAGAGGTATCTCCAAATTGGAGACCCCCTCTGGAATCTGAGAAATGCTATAACCGCACATATAGACACAGAAAATAAGCTGGTCTGCCAAATTGACAGTGCAGGTAGGAAAAGATGCGGCTGCGGCGTTAGGATATGCGGATACAGCAAAAGCAATAAGAGCGCATGTAGACGCTGAAGATAAGCAAATTATCAAGGTGGACGAAATAGCCACCTTGGATGTGAAAAGCAATTTTGGAATGACCATTATCAACGAATCTGGTCTTTACTCTCTCATCCTCGGCAGCAAACTTGAATCCGCAAAACGCTTTAAACGCTGGGTAACATCTGAGGTATTGCCGTGCATTAGAAAACATGGTGGAATCACAGAGGATTATCTTTACCTTGTACTCCTTTATTATTTGCAGTATTCTTATGATATCAAATATTGAAGGAGGAAATATCTATGAAAAAGAAGCTCAAAAATTCACTTATCATTCTTCTGACTGCTATTATGATCTTTTCTCTTCCGCTCTCAGCATCGGCAGCCACCAAGAGGGACGTAACAAAAACATACAGTAAATCCGTAACTAAACTATTACGAGGTTTTGATAGCTATTTCGGTTACTGCTGCGGTAAGAATCAATATTTCAAATTTGACGATTACGCCCGGACAACTATGGCCACTATAAGAACTGGCGGATTATGCAATCGCACAACATCTGCTGCTAAAAAGAAACTTCAGCCACAGCTGAAGCTCTACTTCAACACTTCAACTGTGAAGTTCAAGAAATTTACTAAATATGGTATTCCGAAAAATCCTTCTTACTTATTCTGCAATAAGAACGGTAAGATCGTTTATACTGGTGGCGACTGGGGAGAAGTATATCCTAAAGGCTCTGTTAAAAAGATTATAAAAACAGGTTCCAAAACCTATGAAGTTACTTACAGTCTTTATTTCTATGATGATTATACTAAGAAAAATTACGGACATATGGGAACATATAAAATATATCTCAGGAAATCCAACAATAAAAACGGATTCATTATTACCAACATCAAACAGACAGCAAGCAAAAAAATAAGACTTTAGTCTTTTCACAGAGGGGCAGATTCCTAAATCGGGGATCTGCTCTTTTTTCGACCTTGTAATTCGTCCTATAATCCGTTTTTATTTTTCAGATGGACAAACTCTCGTTTTAACACTTTCAATCCCTTTACAGATCAAATACGTGCTCACAGGACAGCTATATATGCAAGTCCCGGTGAAGATATGAATAATAGCTGCTTTCAAAATAAAAAGTAAAAAAAAGGCTCATGACTTGTCCGCAAACTGTACCTCTACAGTCTCGACTTATCATGAGCCTTGAAATTCGTCTCTTTCATCTCTTTTTACTATTCTATTATTTGTCATATGTGCAAGATTTCCTCCTGTTTTTATTTTGGTTTCAATCTCGTTTTAATTTTGTTTTTCACGAACTTTTGTTCTGATTACCTTTTTGATTACCTTTCGTCTTACCAAACTTCAAAAACCCTTTAGTTTTTGGACACAAAAAAAAGCTGCTGACGGGAATCGAACCCGTGACCTCCGCCTTACCAAGGCGACGCTCTACCGACTGAGCCACAGCAGCTTGTTTCGCGACGTTTGTGCCGCTCACAGTTGTTTATATTATCAGATGACTTTCATATTGTCAATACTTTATTTTTATTTTTTTAAAAATTTGTATTTTCATGACTATCGCATAAAAATCCTGTGTACTGCAGTCCCCGGACACAGCGCACAGGATTCTCTTTTTACTCTTCTGATTTTGCATCCTCAGAAGCTTCTGCCTCTTCTGTTTTTTCTTCCGCCTCATCAGCTGCAGCTTCCTCTGTCTCTGTTTCAGCTTCCGTCTCTTCTTCAGCCGGTGCTTCTTTTGTATCCTCTTCTTCTGTCTCTTTGGAAACTTCTACAGTCTCAGATGCGGTTTTGTCCCAGTCCTGGAAAACTTCTTTCTCTTCTTTTTCTTCTTTCTTCTCATCCTCTTCAAGATCATCGAGATCGTCAAAGTCATCTTCAAAATCGTCTTCACATACAGATTTTCTGGATATGATCGCTGCAATAGCTCCTGCTGCTGCCGCAGTAAGAGCTCCTACTGCAACCAGTCCCCAGTATTTATTAATCTTTGCCATAATTGGTCTCCTTTCTTGTTCCGCTGTTTTTAACATCATTTTAATACTTTTATATCCAAAAGAAAAGAGGGGAATTAACTTTCTCCAAAACAACGTTTCATTTTTTTGCGGATTCTTCGCAGGGCATTATCAACAGCCTTCGGCGTTTTACCCAGAATTTCCGCGATCTCCACATAGCCATTTCCCGCAATATACAGCTGAAACACCTGATTTTCCAGAGAACTTAAGCTCTTTTTCATTTCTTTTTTCAGCGCTGTTACATTTTCCCGGTCAATCAGGATTGCTTCCGGATTATCATGTTCCGTACAGGAATCTCTGAGATTTTCTTCCATTTCCCTGTCACTTAAGGATATATACGTATTCAGCGGCTGATGTTTCTGACGGTTTGAACTTTTGATCGCGCTGTAGATCTGTCTGTCAATACACATATTCGCAAAGGACTGAAAGGATGTTTCCCTGTCAGGCTGGTAGTCCCGGACTGCTTTAAACAGCCCGATCATACCCTCCTGGATCAGATCGTCGGTATCCCCGCCAATAAGAAACATGGCCCTTGCCTTTTTTCTGACCAGACCTTTGTACTTTTCCATCAGATAATCTGCAATCATGGATTCTCCGGCACGAAGCCTCTGAATAAGAACTTCGTCCTCTGTCTCATTATATCGGCACATTTTTTCTCCGAACAGCTTAAGCTGTATCTGTTATTTTGCCATTCTCTGTCTCACGATCTCAAATGCAAGCACTCCTGCCGCTACAGAAGCGTTGAGGGAATCAATGTCTCCATTCATCGGGATCGCGGTAGTAAAATCACATTTTTCCTTTACAAGACGGCTGACACCATTTCCCTCGTTTCCGATCACAAGGCCAATGGGACCTGTCAGGTTCTGGCGGTACATCACTTCTCCGTCCATATCCGCACACACAAACCAGATTCCTTTTTCTTTCAGCTCATCAATCGTCTGTCCAAGGTTGGCAACCTTGGCAACCGGCGTATAGTTCAAGGCACCGGCAGAAGTCTTTGCGACAGTAGCTGTCAGACCTACAGCTCTGTGTTTCGGAATAATCACACCATGGGCACCGGCAAGATTGGCAGTACGGATGATCGCTCCCAGATTATGAGGATCTTCAATATTGTCAAGAAGAATAATAAAAGGAGGCTCTCCTTTTTCTTCTGCTTTTTTCAGAATATCTTCCACTGTGGAATAGTCGTAAGCCGCAACCTGCGCGATCACACCCTGGTGGGCACCGGTCTCGCTCATGGAATCCAGACGTTCCTTCGGAACAAATTTCACGATGGTATCATGTTTTCTGGCTTCTCTTGCGATAGTACGAACCGGTCCGTCCTGACAGCCATCCAGAATAAACAATTTATCAACACATTTGCCGGAACGAAATGCCTCAAGTACTGCATTTCTTCCTTCTATCATTTCAGTCAATTTAAATTTCCTCCTTCTCAAGTCCTGCGTGGACCAGTTCCAGTATCCTTGAAAAATCCTCTTTCAGATAAAGATATCCCATCAGTGCCTCAAAGCCTGTAGCACGCCGGTAATCCGCCATAGTCGCATGTTTGGCCATGGTAGCGGAATGGGCATTTCTTCCTCTCCGGTATACACTTTTTTCCTCTTCTGTCAGAAGCGGTTCAAGAATTTCCATCATGCCAGACTGCGCAGACGCTTTTACAAGGCTACTGGCCTTTTTGTGGAGACGGTTTACCGGGCAGTTTGCCTTTTTCACAAGGATGGTACGGATCACCAGTTCATAAACACCATCCCCGATATAGGCCAGTGTCAGAGGTGAATAGGTCCGAAGATCTGCGTCTTTCAGATCAAACAGCTCTTTAAGCTCCCTTAAGCTCTCTGCCATTTCACACCTTCTCTTGTATCTTTCAAAATGATACCTTTTTTCAGAAGCTCGTCACGGATCTCATCTGCTCTCTTGAAATCTTTAGCCTTTCTTGCAGCCTGACGCTCCTGGATCAGATCCTCGATCTCTTTATCAAGGATTTCCTCTTTCTTCTCGATCTTCAGTCCCAGCACATCACTGAGTTTGAAAAGTTCCTCATAAAGACCTGCCGCAAATTCTTTTGAGCTGTTTTCGTTTACATTCGTGTTGGCAAATTTAACAAGCTCAAAGATGGCAGCAAGTGCATCTGCAGTGTTGAAATCATCATCCATGGCAGCTTCAAATTTGGTAACAAAGCCTTCTGCCTCTTTGAGAAGTGCAAGTTCTTCCTCTGTGATATTCTCCACTGCCGCATTGTCCTTACGGTCGCTGAGCTTGCCTGCTGCTTCCAGGATACGCTCCAGAGAATTCTTGGCTGCTTCCATCAGATCCGCACTGAAATTCAGCGGGCTTCTGTAATGCGCGTTCAGCATAAAGAAACGAAGGACCTGAAGATCATACTGCTCACCGATCTGACGTACAGTACGGAAGTTTCCAAGAGATTTGGACATCTTGCGGTTGTCGATGTTGAGGAAACCGTTATGCATCCAGTATCTTGCAAAAATCTTACCATTGCAGCACTCGCTCTGTGCGATCTCATTCTCGTGATGCGGGAAGATCAGATCCTCTCCGCCTGCATGGATATCAATCTCTTCTCCAAGATATTTTTTGGACATGACAGAGCACTCGATATGCCAGCCAGGACGTCCGTCACACCACGGTGACGGCCAGGACGGCTCGCCCTCTTTTTTCGGTTTCCAGAGTACGAAGTCCAGCGGATCTTCTTTCTGGTCCTCACCGGATACCTTCAGAGAACGGAAACCGGACTGGAGATCATCCAGATTCTTATGAGAAAGCTTGCCGTACTCTTTGAATTTCTTTACACGGAAATATACGGTTCCGTCGGCTGCCGGATACGCGTATCCCTTGTCAATAAGGGTCTGGATCATGTCGATCATGCCCTGGATCTCCTGTGTTGCCTGAGGTGCGGTTGTGGCAGGTTTTACATTCATGTCTGCCATATCTTTCTTGCACTCTTTGATATAGCGGGTGGAAATTTCCTCTGCGGAAACACCCTCTTCAATGGCTTTTTTGATAATTTTGTCATCCACATCTGTGAAGTTGGATACATAGTTAACCTCGTATCCTTTATATTCCATGTATCTTCGTACCGTATCAAAAATGATCATGGGGCGGGCATTTCCGATATGGATCAGATTGTAAACCGTAGGTCCGCAGACATACATTTTTACCTTGCCCTCTTCCAGAGGTACGAACTCCTCTTTTCTTCTTGTGAGTGTGTTAAAAATCTTCATGTTACTCTTCCTCCAATTTCCCGATTCTATACAGGGAGCAGATCGCCTGAGAAGAAATTCCCTCTCCCTGTCCTGTAAAACCAAGGCCCTCTTCTGTAGTTGCCTTGATATTCAGCTGTGATATTTCAATTCCAAGTGCTTTCGCAATGTTTTCTCTCATCTCTGGAATATGTGGTGCCATCTTTGGTTTCTGGGCAATGATCGTAGCATCAATATTCCCCACCGCATAGCCGTTTTCTTTCAGAAGTCCGGCAACATGTACCAGAAGTTTTACACTGGAAATTCCCTTATATGCAGGGTCTGTGTCCGGAAAATGTTTTCCGATGTCTCCAAGAGCCGCAGCTCCCAGAAGTGCATCCATGATCGCATGGATCAGCACATCCGCATCGGAATGACCAAGAAGGCCTTTTTCCCAGGGAATGTTTACTCCTCCAAGGATCAGATCTCTGCCTTCTGTCAGTTTATGTACATCATATCCCATTCCTACTCTTATCAAACCATTCCTCACTGCCTTTCCTGAAATTTATGCCAAGTCAACAGAACTTATTGTGATCTTTTTCTGATCAGTATGTGAGCATCTTCCGAAGCCTTAAAAGACTCAGCCTTCTTCTTGTATACGGTGCAAGGCGAAGACTCTCTTCGATCACCTCTCCCGGCAGTCCGATATCCCGGACTCTGCTTACACAACCAGCTGTATTCATCATTTCCTGCATATCTGTAACCGCCGGAAGTGCATCAATGATCTTAAGAATTCCGGGAAGCGTATCGGAAAGTTCTTTCGTGCTCACATCATCCAGAAGTTCCGGCGTATTTTCTTTTTCGATTGCTCCAAGAATTCCTTTTTTTCCAAAAGTACTCTGGAGAAGTTCCCGGTCTTCCTCTGTACAGGTATGCACTTTGCAGTTTCCTTTTCGGATGGCATCCGCAATTTTCTTGTACTCCAGAAGTACCAGCATGGTTCCTGCAGAAACTTTTTCACCGTGCAGCGCATCCAGATGCCCGTTCACAACTTCCATATCCCAGAGATGTACCAGATGATGTTCTGCTCCGGATGCAGGTCTGGAATTTCCGGTCATCTGCATGGCAAGCCCTGACAGCACCAGGGCATACATCAGTTTCTCACATGCTTCTTCTTCGCCAGCCGCAATCTCCTTCAGATTATCCTTCACAGTCCTGACAGCTTTTGTTTCCAGATTTACCACCTCTGCACAGTAATATTCTTTCGAAAGAATGCTGGCTATTTTCCAGTCTGCCAGAGCAATATATTTCCCCAGAATATCCGACACACCTGCAGCGGTAAGTCTCTTCGGTGCTTTTGCAAAAATATCCGTATCCGCAAAAACAAAAAGCGGCGCAGATGCTGCTACTGCCTTTTTCACACCGTTCCATGTCATATCTGCTACTGTAGAAGTAAATCCGTCTGAACTGGCTGCGGTGGGCACAGAGACAAAAGGAATCCGGTACTGATGGGCCACAAACCGGCTGAGATCATGGATCGTACCTGCGCCTACCGCAAGAACAAGATCAATGTCCTCTTCCATATAATTCTCCACAATTTCCACGGCCCGTTCATCTGCCTCAAGATCTTCGGCATCCAGGATCAGCACCTGGCACCGGTCGTAGATATCTTCCATCAGTTCCTCTGTTGCCTTGTAACTGTTTGTGTCACAGATCAGAAGCGGGGAAATGTATTCTCTCAGATCTCCGTCTGACATTTCTTCTTCCAGTTTCCCGATAGCTCCTGATTCAATTACAATTTCCTTAACGTCTATGTGGTGCTCCCTCCCGCAGCTGCAAGGTCGGGCAAAATCGTCCGCATCGACTCGCATGTATTTATATCCTCCTGACTTATCTTGATAATTCACAGCGTACGTCTCAATCCGCTGAATGATACAATATTACAGTTTGGTATTATACAGGATTTCTTTTTAAAAATCAATCACAGCAAAAAATCCCCTGCCGGAAGATCATCTCTTCCTGACAGGGGATTTACTGCTCGTTTTATATTATACTGCCGCGATTACTTCTACCTCACAGAGTACATTCTTCGGAAGTGTCTTAACTGCGACACAGGAACGTGCCGGTTTGTTTACGAAATATTTTGCGTATACTTCGTTAAATGCGGCAAAATCGTTCATGTCTGCAAGAAAGCATACAGTTTTGACTGCTTTCTCATAGCTGGAACCTGCTGTCTCAAGAACTGCACCAAGATTCTTCATTACGCGGTCTGCCTGCTCCTCGATGGTTGTTCCCACAACTTCTCCGGTTGCCGGGTCAACCGGGATCTGACCGGATGTGTAAAGAGTATCTCCATGGATGATTGCCTGGGAATACGGTCCGATGGCTGCCGGTGCCTTGTCTGTATGTACTGTCTTCATAATAAAAATCTCCTTTCGTGAGCTCGTGAAATCCTCCTGTTTTGTATGAAACATTCAGATACCGCTCGGCTGATTTTCATTTTAGCTCACAAATCAATCCTGGTCAAGCCGCATATTCAGATAATTGTAAACAATCCCTGAAATATCACGAATGTGCGAAACTGCATCCCCGGATTTACAGTTCTCAGACATTACGCAGAGAATATAGGTTGTCTTCTCCCCATATACAATGGCAATGTCGTGCTGGTCTGTATCCGTCTCCCCGGTCTTGTTTGCGATTTCCACAGAGGCGGAAATCCCACTGGGGATCTTGGTTGTCACCTGCTGATTCAGAAGGAGGTTCAGCATTGCTTCCGAAGCTTCCTTTGATACACATTCCCCTTTATAAATCCGGGAAAGAAGCTCTCCACAGTCCTTTACAGAAGTGGTATTTCTCCCTCCCAGCCCCGCATCTTTGGATGCGGAAGGACTCAAGGTATGCTGTACCGATGTATCCGCAAACTGACTTTCCGCAAGGAAAGCATTCACTGCCTCTGCCCCGTCTTTAAAAACACCGGATGTCGTCTGCAGGCGTACCAGCTCATTAAAAGATTCATTATCACTGACTGTGATCATATTCCAGAGAAGATCATTAACTTTTGTCGAGACTGCCGGATCAGAAACATCTTTTTTCATTTTTGCGGCTTCACTCTGAAGAACAGTATCCATATTGGCATATGTCTGTGCCATAACAAACGCCTTGATCAGGCTGGCCGAATATAAGGGCTGGCTGTTCAGCTGAAATTCCTTATCATTGGTAAGATCTTTTACATATACACTCCAGATACCGTCATAGGAACCGAAAAGTTCCGTAAGCCTGGTTTCCAGGCCCTCCATACCCAGGTCCTTTGTTTCTACCTTTCCTGTTCCATCAACAGGAAAGCCTTCCGGTGTGGTACCTTCTTCCTGCACCAGGACTCCGTTTTCTCCGCCAAAATAATAATAGCCATCAAACATCTGTCCTGCCGCATTCATTTCCAGATAATGTATTCCGGGATCTGTGACCATCTTTCCATACTGATCAAAATAATACAAACCATTATAGGTAGTCTTATCCACCACCAGATTGTCCATATACCGCACCTGCGGCGAAGCACTGAGTTTTCCCAGATTATTCACCATATAACAGCCATCAAAAGAAACTTCCGCCCCGCTCCCGTCCTCTGTGGGGGCAGTCAGATTTCTGATCTGGACCATATGCGGATTTCCTGCTACAAATTTACCGTTTTCATCATGATAATAATATCCGTCAAATACCGTACCATCAATCACAAAATGATCAAAATAATGCACTGCCGGTGCATTTTCTCTGGTTCCGTCTTCATTCAGGCAGTAAAAACCACTGCTTTTTAAAATGTATTTCCCACTTCCATCGGGAATCGGAAGTATCTGGGACTCCTCCGTAACAGACCCAAGGCTGCCCTGTGCCGTCTGCTGCGGCGCCGCCGCTGATGCCGGCTGAGTAAGCATTACCGTGCTGAAACACACTGCCAGTATTTTTAATATTTTTTTCTGTCTCATATACTTCTTTCACTTTTCTTATCTTTGGATTTAACAGTTACTGATTTTATCCGGGTCTCATATCTTCCTGTCTGCAATGTGGATAAATTCTCTATCAGTATACCGGATTTCTTACGTCTGTCAAGTAAACGACCGCCAGAACCTGCTTACTGCCTCTTCTACAGTATTCAGTCTGCAGCTGCTCCGGTCTTTCCATTCCCTCGGAAAAATTTCTCCGTAATCCCGTCCCAGAAAACGGTCATCCAAAAGCAGGATCACACCTCTGTCCTCTTTGGTCCGGATCACACGTCCGGCGGCCTGAAGAACCTTATTCATACCAGGATAACGATAGGCATAATCAAAACCGCTCTGTTTCTTTCGGTCATAATATTCTTTCAGGATCTCCCGCTCACTGCCGATCTGCGGAAGTCCGGTTCCCACTATGATCGCTCCGATCAGACTTTCACCTGTAAGATCAACCCCCTCGGAAAAAATTCCTCCAAGTACGCAGAAACCTACCAGTGTTCCTTCCCTGCTCTGAAATTCTTCCAGAAATTCCTCCCGTTCCCGTTCGGTCATATCAGAATTCTGCCGGATACAGCGCACCCAGTCTACCGAAAATTCCTCCTCATAAACCTGATATACATCTTCCATCAGACGATAGGAAGGAAAAAACACCATATAATTCCCCTGGCGCTGCCATACACACCTGGAAATATATTCCGCAATCTTACGGTACTCTGTATGGTTTCTTCTTGTATACCGGCTGCTTACATCGCTTCCAATGAGAATTCTCCTGTTTTTTGCCGAAAACGGGGACTGCACATAAATTCCATAAGCATCTGTTTCTGTTGTAAGAAGTTCCCGGTAATACAACATCGGAAAAAGTGTTGCGGAAAAAAATACCGCACTTCTTCCCTTTTTCAGGTATTCACTTAAGTTTGCAGCCGGATTCACGCAGAACAGGCGCAGTCGGAAATCATTTTCCCCAAAGCATTCCGTATAGACCACATAGTTCTCATCCACCAGTTCTGACACATTCAGAAAATCACGCACAACAAAATAAAATTCCAGGATCTCCTTTCGAAGCTCCTCTTCCAGATTTTTTTCTTCCAGAATTTCTTCCAGCTCACCGGAAATGGTAAGAAACGTAACCGGCAGTACACCTGGGTTGGAAAGCACCTGATACGGATTTTGGGATGCCTTAAGATCCTCTTCCAGTTCCAGCATCTGCCTGCTGGCTTTATCCAGTGCCCTGGCGAGTTTTGGAAAATGTTTCCGGATTTTTTTCCGCAATGTAAAAAGTGTCTGTCTGGATATCTCCGCACTGTACATTTCTCTTCCGCGTTCTACCAGATTATGCGCTTCATCAATGAGAAAAATATAATCTCCGGAAATATTTTCCCCGAAAAAGCGTTTCAGATGGACATTGGGATCAAAGGCGTAATTATAGTCACAGATCACCCCGTCTACCCAGACGGAAAGATCCAGGCACATCTCAAAAGGACATACCTGCCATTTTTCTGCATGAGCACGGATCACTTCTCTGGAATATACCTCTTCGGTTGTCCAAAGTTCATAGACTGCATCGTTCACCCGGTCAAAATGTCCTTTCGCATAGGGGCATTTCTCCGGTGTACATTCCGGTGAATCCAGGAAACAAAGCTTTTCTTTTGCGGTAATGGCTGTGACCTTAAATTTCAGTCCATTTTCACGCAAAGTATGGAACGCTTCCCAGGCAACTGTTCCTGTAATGGTTTTTGCGGTAAGGTAAAAAAGTGTTTCGCCCTTCCCCTCTCCGATGGCACGTACAGATGGAAAAATTGCAGACATGGTTTTTCCCACTCCGGTAGGTGCCTGGACAAACAGCGTTTTCTTACTGGAAACCGTATGATATACACCACTGACGATCTCTCTCTGCCCTTCTCTGTAAGGAAACGGAAACTGCAGATCTTTCATGGATGCATTCCGTTCTTTTTTCCAGGAAAGCGAACAGGAAATCCATTTATGGTAATCATCCAGAAGTTTCTGGTACCAGTTTTTAAGTTCCTCCATGGAAAAAATTTCTCGAAACCTTCTGGTGTCTTCTGTATCCAGATGGGAATAGGTCATCTGGATCCCAATTTGGGAAAGGCCTTCTTTTTCTCCGTAAATCCACCCGTAACACATTGCCTGTGCGCGGTGGACAGGTACCGGTACCTCCATTGCCTGAAGATTTCCATAGGTGCCTTTGATCTCATCAATCCAGAACTCCCCGTCCTCAGTAAAAATTCCATCTGCGCGGCCTTCTACCTGGATGATTACATCTTCATATTCACTTTCTCTTTTCAGGGAAACTTCTGCCTGATAATTGCCCTTCATACTTCGCTGGATCTTCCGGTGAAGTCTTCCACCTTTTAGCATGGCTTCTTTATCTCCGGATGATCCACGGCTGTTATCCAGATCTCCGCTTCTCAGTATAAATTCCACCAGGTTTCTGACAGAAATCCGCACTTTTGGTTTTTCCATAATTTACTCCTGCAGCTGTCAGAGTTCTTCACCCTGCAGCTGTCCTTTTCTGCAATGCTGTATTTCAAGATTATACCACAAAAACACATACAAAAATCTCTCTGCAATCAAAAAAGACGCATGTTCTGCTTTACTTTTCATGAACTGCGCCTTTTTATTACCTTTTTTCTTTATTCATATTTCTCAGCCTACCGCATATTTGGAAAGAACCTGGTTAAAATTTTCATCCTCTCCGTAACACTTTACTGTCAGGGTTTTTGTCAGATCCAGACTCAGAAGTCCAAGGATTGACTTTGCGTCGATGATAATGCGGTTGTAAAATACATCAATATCAAAATTGCATCTGCTGGCTGCACTGACAAACTCCTGTGCGCTTTTTTCATCCAGTTTGATCTGTTTCTCCATTGCTGACCGCCTGCCTTTCTGAAGTTTTTGTATATGTCTGTTTTACACAAAAGTTAAGTTTTTGTCAATACTGTTTATTTCCTGTCAGGTGTTTTTCGACACAATGTATAATATCTTTGCTTTTTCTTTGGAAATTTTGTCAGATTTATTTGGATTTTTTTTGGATAAACAGGTCAGATTAACAGAAAAATCCGCCACAGGACTGTATGTTACATGTCCTGTGGCGGATACTGCTTCCGGAGTCAAGCGGATATTCGGATTTTGTTCAGATCCGTGTCAGAACAAAAATATCATAGATCGCTCTGACAGCTTTTTCGAAATCACGGTTCTCAACGCCGATGATGATATTCAGCTCACTGGAACCCTGATCGATCATTTTTACGTTTACATTTGCGTGAGCAAGAGCAGAGAAGATTCTTCCTGCAGTACCTCTCTGGGATTTCATTCCACGGCCTACAACTGCGATCAGCGCGAGGTCAGATTCCATCTCCACAAAGTCAGGCTGTACCAGACGGTGGATGCCTGCGATAACCTGCTGCTCTTTCTCCTCAAATTCATCCTGGTGAACATATACAGTCATGGTATCAATTCCGGACGGTACATGCTCAAAGCTGATTCCCTGATCCTCAAATACCTGGAGAACCTTACGGCCAAAACCGATCTCACTGTTCATCATGGATTTCTCAATGTTAATAGAACAGAAACCTTTCTTTCCGGCAATACCGGTAATGGTAAATTTCGGTTTTTTGCAGGTGCTCTCCACGATCAGTGTACCCTTATCCTCCGGGCTGTTTGTGTTACGGATGTTGATCGGAATTCCCTCTTTACGAACCGGGAAGATCGCATCCTCATGAAGAACAGTTGCACCCATATAAGAAAGCTCACGAAGCTCTCTGTATGTAATTGCCTCGATCGGTTCCGGATTGTGAACAATACGCGGATCTGTTACAAGGAAACCGGAAACATCGGTCCAGTTCTCATAAATATCTGCATGGATGGCTTTTGCAACCAGGGATCCGGTTACATCAGAACCACCTCTGGAAAATGTCTTCACCGTGCCATCCGCACATGCTCCGTAGAATCCCGGGATAACCGCATGCTGGGATTTGCTGAGCTTCTTGGAAAGGAGTTTATTTGTCTCCTCCGCTTCCAGATTACCGTCTTTATCAAAACGGATCACTGAAGCCGCATCCACGAAATCGTATCCAAGGTATGCAGCCATGATCTTACCATTGAGGAACTCTCCTCTGGACGCCGCATACTGAATTCCCGCCTGTGCACGGAAATCCTCATCGATCTTCTTGAACTCGTCTTCAAGAGAAAGGCTCAGCCCAAGACCCTTGATGATCTCGTAATATCTCTCTTTGATGGCATTAAGTTTCTCAGTGATATCCTCACCTTTGGATGCTGCGTCATAGCATCCGTAAAGCATATCCGTTACTTTGATATCTTCGTCAAATCTCTTTCCGGGAGCTGACGGAACTACATAACGGCGGCTCTCATCGCTGCGGATGATATCGCCCACTTTCTGAAACTGCTCCGCATTTGCAAGAGAACTTCCACCGAATTTTACAACTTTTTTCATGATAACACCTCTCACCTGTAATTTCGACTTCCAGCGCTGCATATTCACGATTCACTGCAACGCTTTACCACAGAAACCTACGGCTATTTTATTGAATAATTCATGATTTTGCAAGTCTTTCCGTTACATTTCCGCAAAAAAGTCAAATTATACAAGAGAAAAGTATCTCCTGACCTGTTTCTTATGCACAGTACTGTTTCAGAATATTCTCAAGAGCTGCAGCGCTGCTTGTGTGACAGCGGCATACAGGGATGGATTTTTTCTTTGCTTCTTCTACTGCACAGTTTACCATTTTGTGGGAAACGGTACTTGTAAACAGAATCATCAGATCCGGCACACCGATCTTTTTCTTCATGGCTCCTTTTTCTTTTGCAAAAACTTTTGCCTTACATCCGAATCCCTTACAGATATCCTCATACTGACATACCATTCTTTCATTACCGCCTACGATTACAACGCTCATAATTCACTCTCCTTTGATCTCTGAACTTTTTTTATATAACTGTTACTGGTTATCTTTAACTAACTCTTGGTTTAAAATATTGAGTTAGCATTTGCTAACTCGTTTATTATAATACCATGCCTTAAAAAGTTTGTCAAAGGTAATTTTAAATTTTGTCAGATTTTTTATATTCTGTGATCCCGCATACAGTAAGTATGCCCTCTTTTACCTGGAAATGTACATCCATTCCTGCAAAAGGCATTCCATATATCCGCTCCGGATCTTTCTGGTATGCAGGTCTTGGGTCTTCTTTAAGCACCCCTTCCAGGGCAGAGATCTTATCTTCCGGGATCTTTGCCTTCCATTCTTCGGGGATCTCCACTTTCAGGAAATGCTGCTCCACTTTTGCCGCAAAGCCGCCCAGAGCTTCCGGATGGCAGTCTGCCGCCGGCAGATATGGCTTGATATCATAGATGGGGGTTCCGTCCATCAGATCCGCACCGGATACGATCAGTACAGGGGCTTCTTTGCTCTCCAGATCGATCTTTTCCAGTTTCACGCAGGACAGCCCTACCGGATTTGGACGGAAGGGGGATCTGGTAGCAAATACGCCCATTCTTTCATTTCCACCCAGACGCGGTGGACGTACCGTAGGTGACCAGTTCTCACGGATCGCCTGGGAAAACTCCCAGAGCAGCCAGATATGAGAAAAATCTTCCATTCCCTTTACCGCTTCCCGTACCCGGTATTCCGGTTCAAAAACAACACGGGCTGTCAGTTCTTCCACACGGCCGCTCTGGCGCGGGATTCCAAATTTTGTTGGAAAATCACTTCTGATCCTTGCAATTATTTTCATATTACTCTCCCAATGTTTCGTTCATGCTTCCTGTCCGGTAGCCTGTCAGATCCATTGTAACATAGGTAAAGCCATATGTCTTAAACTCTTTTGTGATCTTTTCCCGGTTTTCCAGAACTTTGGAAAATTCTGCCGGTTCCACTTCAATGCGGGCCATCATTCCGTGGATCCGAACACGAACCTGATGAAATCCCAGATCCAGAAGAAGCATTCTTTTCACCTCTTAAAATTCTGTTTCATTTTTATTTCCGATTTCTGTAAGACGAATACTTCGATTTATATTTTGATAAAATATCATATTTTCCCCACTAAGTCAATATGAAATATAATTGATAATTGTATTTTCAGACCTTTTATGCTATTGTATAAGTAATAATATTTTATCAGGAGGTTTTATATGGGACAGAGACGTACCAAAGTAGAAGTACTGAACGAAAAAATTTCCAAAGTAGAGTCCAAGATTGCTGCCTACACAGAGAAGATCGCAGCTCTGGAAGATGAGAAAACTGCTCTTGCAGCACAGCTGGAAGAAATTCATAAAGCAGCCAAGAAAGCAGAAGAAGCCGCAGAGCTGAAACGTCTTCTTAAACTGATGCGTAAGAAAGACATTTCTGTGGAAGATCTGGAATCCATGATTTCCAAAGAAGACTGATCACAAAAACCGGTTTCCGAAGAATTTTTTTCTTCCAAACCGGTTTTTTATTTATAATCTTTTTATTTTATATCTTTTTATGATACGATCTGAATATTTCTGCAGTCCTTATATTCTCTGGAACAGTTTTCTGTCAGGATCACCGCTCCGTCAAACGAAAAGAATGTCACCGCACTGATCTGTCCGAATTTGGAGCTGTCGGACACTACGTATCTTTCCAGGCACTGCTCCATGGCTGTTCGTTTTACCAGTGCCTCGTTGGCCTCCGGTGTAGTAAAACCTTCTCTTAGCGTCATTCCGTTTGTTCCAAAAAAACCCTTTGTAAAATGATAGTTCTTCAGCATCTGCATAGCCTGGCTTCCGATCACCGCTTCTGTGGAACCTTTCAGTTCTCCGCCGATCAGCAGCACATGGACTCCCATCTGAGCCAGAGTCCTGGCATGGGAAACACCGTTGGTCACAAACGTCGCCCTGGAGCCATTAAGATGTTCCAGCATATATCCGGTAGTCGTTCCCGCATCCAGATATACAAAATCTCCCGGCTGGATCAGAGATGCCGCATAGGCTGCGATCTTCTTTTTTTCCTCGATATTAAGCTCGGATTTTTGGGCTACGGTAGGCTCATAGGCATTGACTGTATGCTCCAGTGCCACTGCACCGCCAAAAACCCTGGTCAGTTTTCCTGCCTTGTAAAGCGCTGTGATATCCCTGCGGACCGTAGATTCTGATGCATCCAGGATATCTTTCAGTTCTGTTACTGTGACACTGTTTTTTTCTCTGAGAAGGCCGAGTATGATCTCATATCTCTGCTCCGTCAGCATAGTTTTCCTCCTTTAAAAAAGACACCCCGATCAGACGGACCGGGATGTCTTCTGTTTACTCATTCTGAGATTACAGGTTCTCCTGCATGAATTTGCTTACTGCCTCGTATGCTGCATCCTCGTCTGCACCATCGAATGTGAAAGTAACCTCATGGCCTTTCTTTACGCCAAGTCCCATAAGTGCAAGAAGCTTTCTACACTCTACAGTCTTACCGTCTTTCTCGATTGTGATCTTGGACTCGAAACCTTTTACAAGTTTCACAAGCTCTCCTGCCGGACGTGCATGGATTCCTTCGTTATCTGTTACTACATACTTGAATTCTTTCATTTTTTTATCCTCCAGGTTTTTATTTTTAATTTTAAAAATTTAAGCAACTTTTTTCTTCAGTACACCGAGAAGTACGGCTGAGATCAGAGTTCCCACAACCAGTGCAACCAGATACATCAGTGCGTTACCTACAACCGGGAATACGAAGATTCCGCCGTGCGGTGCCATCAGTGTACAGTTGAAAAACATGGAGATCGCTCCGGCTACTGCGGAACCGACGATACAGGACGGAAGTACATGGATCGGGTCAGATGCCGCAAAAGGAATGGCTCCTTCTGTGATAAATGCAAGTCCCATGATAAAGTTAGTCGGTCCTGCCTCACGCTCTTCTTTTGTAAATTTGTCTTTAAACAGCAGGGATGCAAGTGCAATAGCGCATGGAGGAGTCATACCTCCCACCATAACTGCTGCCATAATATCATAGTTACCTGCCGCAATGGCTGCTGTACCAAATACATATGCTGCTTTGTTGAACGGGCCTCCCATATCAATGGCCATCATGCCACCGAGAACCAGTCCTAAAATTACTTTACTTGAATTTCCCATGCCTGTCAAGGCATTATTTAATCCTGTATTGATGCCGCCCATGATCGGCTCTACAATGAATGTCATACAAAGTCCCATAAGAAGGACACCAACAACCGGATAGATCAGTACAGGTGCGATTTTTTCCAGAGCTTCCGGAAGTTTGTCACAGACTTTACGAAGTCCCAGGATCAGATATCCTGCAAGGAAACCTGCAAGAAGAGCTCCAAGGAAACCGGATTTTCCGTTTGCCGCGATCATACCGCCTACAAGACCAACTGCAAGGGCCGGTCTGTCACCGATGGCCATTGCGATAAAGCCGGCCAGTACAGGGAGCATAAAACCAAATGCGGTTCCACCAATGTTTTTCAGAACAGCCGCTACCGGTGTGATGGTACCAAAGTTTGCTCTCTGGTCTGCCGGAAGGGAACTTAAATCTACACTTAAACCATCGATCAGGAATGCAAGAGCGATCAGGATACCACCGCCAACAACCAGTGGAAGCATATGAGATACACCATTCATCAGCTGCATGTAGATTTTGTGGCCTGCCCCGCCGCCTGCTTTTGCGTTTGAGGAAGAGTTCTGGCTGCCTGCTGCCCCATGATATACCGGAACATCTCCGGAGATCGCACGTTCAACCAGCTGGTCTGCCTTGCTGATTCCATCGGAAACCTGGCATTCGATGACTTTCTTTCCATCGAAACGGTCCATAGGAACCTTGGCATCTGCTGCTACGATAATGCAGTCTGCTTCCTGGATCTCCTGATCCGTAAGTACATTTTTTGCTCCGCCGGAGCCTCTTGTCTCTATTTTAATGAAACAGTCTTTCGCCTTCGCTGCTTTTTCCAGTCCTTCTGCTGCCATGTAGGTGTGGGCAATACCTGTGGGGCATGAAGTAACTGCCAGCAGTTTGGCTCTGGCTCCTTCGGAACTTCCTGTATCTGCCAGTCTCTCGTCGATATCTTTTTTCTCATCATCTGCCTTGTCGATGATCTCCATAAATTCATCTACAGATTTCGCGTTACGTAAGGACTCTGTAAAATTATCATCCATCAGCATCACGGAAAGTTTGCTGAGTACATCCAGATGAATGTTGTCTTCTGTATTCGGTGCCGCGATCAGGAAAAGAAGGGTGACCGGTTCATCGTCCAGTGCCTCAAATTCCACGCCGTTTTTTACTACCATGGCAGCAAGTCCCGGTTTCTTTACCGCATCACATTTTCCATGAGGAATGGCGATTCCCTCACCGATTCCTGTTGTACTTTCTTCCTCTCTTAAATACACCTGTTTCCGATAAGCTTCCCGGTCGCTGATCTTTTCACTTTTTACCATAAGATCTACGGCCATATCCAGCGCTTCGGATTTGGTCTTCGGTGCTGCATCCAGCGATATGCTTCGTTTGTCAAGCAGATCTGTGATTCTCATCTTCCCTTCTCCTTTCTTATTTACCCCTCTGTTACCTGTTTATATACCGCCTGAATCTCTTCCCTCGTGGCAAGATTTTCAGAAAATGCACTTGCGCTTCCTGCGGAAATCCCCATGTGGAAAGCGTATTCGTAATCCTGTTTTTCCATCCAGCCTGCCATAAAGCCTGCTACCATGGAATCTCCGGCTCCCACACCGTTTACCAGTGTTCCCTTCGGTGCCGGTTTCTCAAATACCTGTCCGTCTTCTGCTACCAGGACAGCTCCTTCACCGGCCATGGAAATCAGTACATTTCTGGCACCTTTTTCCTGGAGTTTCTTTCCGTAAGGGATCACATCCTGACGGGTCTTAAGCTCGACTCCGAAGATTTCTCCCAGTTCATGGTTGTTGGGTTTCACAAGGAACGGATGATATTTCAAAACGTTTACAAGAAGATCTCTTGTTGCATCCACAACGATCATCACGCCTCTTCCGTCCAGTCTCGCCATGATCTTCTCGTACATGTCATCCGGCATGGATGATGGAATGCTTCCTGCCAGGAAAAGCACATCTCCTTCTTTCAGTGTGTCAAGTTTCTCCATCAGCTCCTGAACTTTTTCTGCGCTGATCTTCGGTCCCATTCCGTTGATCTCGGTTCCGTCAATGGATTTCAGCTTCAGGTTGATTCTGGAAACGCCTTCCGGGATCTTGATAAAATCGGATTTCACTCCCATCTCCTCAAGCTTTCTTACAATCTCATCTCCTACGAATCCTGCCATGAAACCAAGTGCTGTATTCTCAATTCCAAGGTTCATCAGCACGGTGGAAACGTTGATTCCTTTTCCGCCCGGAAGCATCAGCTCAGAACTGGTACGGTTGGTAAGTCCAAGCTTGAAGTCCTCTACGGAAACGATATAGTCCAGAGATGGATTAAAAGTAACTGTGCAGATCATTTCTTTCTCCTCCCCATATCTTTTATTCTGCGGGTTTCTGACCGCTTTTTGTTGTTCCTCATTTGTCGAACTTAGTATACTTCCAAATTCATTCAAAGTCAATCAAACTACTTCACAAAATTCATGACTGTTTTTGGTTGAGTTTGCACAAAAAAAGTGCATCAATCCTAGTTTTTCCAGGTTGATACACTTTTATCCCTGATTATCTCAGTCATTTTCATTCATTTCAGTCATGGTCATTCACAGAATCTGGCACTCCATATCGTTTCATCTGTCTTTCTTCTTATTTATCGTCTCCTGTACCATGTCCTGATATTTTCTCATCAGCTCCTTTGTCACTCGGTCTTCCTCAAACCGAATTCCCCCGATCTGACGCACTGGCATGATTCCCATCAGGGAATTGGTAACAAAACATTCCTGATACCGCTTCAGGTCCTGAACATAGATGTCTGTCTCTTCCACATCTTCTGTTTCACAGAGATACTTCCGAAGGATCCCCGGAAGAAGGCCGCAACTGACTTGTGGCGTACAGATCACGCCGTTTCTCACAAAAAATACATTACTTACCGTACCTTCAGAAACCTGTTCTTTTGTATTGAGAAACAGCCGCTCATCCATTCCTGCTGCTGTGGCATTTCTTTTTTCCAGGATACAGTCTCCGTAATTCATGGTTTTGTGATATACCAGCGGTGAGGTTTCATTTCGTTTTACCGCACTGATATCTATGAAAAAACCTTTCTCATATTTTTCCGGTGTATAGTGATTGGCACGAAGAGAATAAACCATGTTTTCCTTGGTAAGCATGATCTTTAATGCACAGTGCTCCAGGTTTCCAAATTCCTTTTGTACTTCTGTGCGCATTTTCTGTTCTTCCAGATATTTTTCAATCTTCCGTGCAGTGATCCCCCGTTCTGACAAGCTTCCCAGTTTCAGGAAATCTGCGGCACGTTCCAGTCTTTTCAGGTGTTTATCCAGCAGTATGGGAATTCCCTGTTCGATCCCTATGGTTTCAAATGCTCCCAGGCCAAACTGAAAACATTCATCTAATGTTACGTTCATCTCCATCCTCCCTTTTGCATCAGGTCTCCCGGCCCGTCTGCAGAATCTTTCTTAGTCTTCCGTTATTCCGTATGTCCCCTATTGCAGTGCGTCCAGGATCGCTTTCGCTTTCTGCAGTGTTTCCTCATACTCAAATTCCAGATCTGACTCTGCCGTGATCCCGCCGCCGACACCAAGATGATATTTCCCGTTTTTATGAAGGGCTGTACGGATCACGATGTTAAAATCGCAGCTGCCATCCAGTGTCAGATAGCCGATGGAGCCGGTATAGAGATTTCTTTTTCCATGCTCCAGTTCATCAATGATCTCCATAGCGCGGTATTTCGGTGCACCGGTAATGGAGCCGCCGGGGAACGTAGCTTCCAGAAGATCCATGACATTTTTTCCATCTTCCAGTATACCTTCAATATCCGACACCAGATGAAATACTGTGGCATATGCTTCCACTGTAAAAAGTTCAGTTACTTTCACGCTTCCCGGTGTACATACCCGGTTCAGATCATTTCGTTCCAGATCTACGATCATGAGAAGTTCACTTTTATCTTTGCCGGAATCTGCAAGTTCCTGGCGGAGCATTTCGTCTTCCTCAGGCGTTGCGCCACGTTTTCGTGTTCCTTTTATAGGACGGGTGTTTACATGGCGGTCTTTCATTTTCAGGAAGCGCTCCGGAGAGGCACAGACGATCTGATAATCTCCGAAATCCAGATATCCGCCAAAAGGAGAGGGATTGTTTTTCCGAAGATCATAAAAAACATCCAGCGGCTGTTTTTCGCTTTCAATTGTAAGCTGCTGTGTCATATTGGCAATGTAGATATCACCTTCTATAATATATTGGATCATCCGGTCCACTGCCTGCTTGTATTCTTCTTTCTCAAAGTTTGGATGAACCTGGATCTCAAATTTCTCACGGTGAGAATTTTCCGTGATCATCCCGTTTCCGAATTTCTTTTTTTCTCCGATTTCCGGTTCTTCCGGTTTACCAGCCTCTGCAGACTCCAGAATTGCTTTTTCCATCGCTCCGATCTGCGCCGTGGCATCCCCGCAGATTCCATTTGCCACAAGATACGTTCTTTTTTCCTGACAGTCTTCCACAATAAAACAGTCATAAAACGTCAGAACAGCTTCCGGAATAGTCACGAGATCTTTTTCCCCGGAGGGTACTCCCATCTGTTTCCTTCCGTAATCATAGGAAAAATATCCTACAGCTCCGGACACAAGGGGAAGTCTGCTGTCATTTTTGTCCTCATGGGTATTCAAATATTCCCGCATGTAGTCTTCAAAGGTTGTTTCTGTTTCCGGTTTTCCATTGATGGTAAAGGTCTTCCCGTCTTTTACCAGTTTCAGATAGGGGCACCTTCCGATCACGGAATAATGTCCCAGTTCATTCACAAGGGAGGAATCCAGAAATGCAGCTCCCGGCTCTCTCTCGTAGATCCGGAAAATCTCCACTGCCGGGATATATGGGGTCAGTTCTTTTATGATTCGCTGATTATTGTACATGTTTTTACTCCTGTGTGTTCCCGGTTTTATCTGTGCAGTGAGCGGATCAGGTATCCTCACTGCACCCTGTAATATTCTTATGAGTGCAGGCGAGCTGCATTCATCTCCGGGTTATTTTTTGATCTAAGCAGTTTTCTCTTCTGCCAGTTCTTCTTCCCTCTCCTGATGAAATTCCTCTGCGATCTTACAGAAATTCTCAAGAAGCTCATGGCCATATTCCGTAAGAACAGCTTCCGGATGGAACTGTACGCCATACAGAGGCAGTGTTTTATGGGAAATTCCCATAACTGCTCCGTCATCGGAAACAGCATCTACCTGATATTCTTCCGGGATGCTGTCTTCCCGTACGATCAGGGAATGATATCTTGTAACCTTATATTTCTCCGGCAGGCCTGCAAACACACCGGTTCCGTAATTGTGGATCTCTGTTACTTTTCCGTGCATGGGACGTGCTCCCTTTTCCACTACTGCTCCCGCGCAGTGGCCGATAACCTGATGGCCCAGACAGACACCCAGGATCGGAATCCTTCCCTGAAATTTTTTTACCGTATCTACACAGAGCTTCGCATCCCAGGGACGTTTCGGTCCCGGCGAAAGAATAATCCCTTCCGGATTCATCGCTTCCAGCTCCTTAAGAGTGATCTCATCACAGCGTTTAACCAGTATCTCTCTTCCCAGTTCCTGAAAATATGCCTTCAGATTATATACAAATGAATCAAAATTATCGATCATTATATACATGTTTTTTCCTCCATATAAAAGTGGATATTTATAGTCGTTTTTTCTTCTTATTACTGCTTACACATAAAAAGAAAGGGATAACGATGGCATGCCAAAAAGACATGCACAGTCGTTATCCCTTACGGTCCGTAATCTGTACGTTTTAATAGAAATGGTTCTGTTGATTATTTCTGTTTCTTGGTTTCCTCATAGTGATGGATGTCTGCCAGTACTACGTTTACGTCAAGTCCGTGTACCATACATGCCTCCTCAAGAGA
>UMBH01048473.1_pt1 | contig 26745 bp, 26 predicted proteins | sample 1963921 | NCBI WGS metagenome assembly UMBH01 (sample SAMEA4835937, study PRJEB28245) | human gut metagenome | biome: gut microbiome; material: fecal sample | place: Denmark | collected 2008
TCTGAATCGATATCTGCTTCCATGACGCCTATTCTTAGTTCGTTCTTTAACAAATTGATAGTTTTTATTAATGTAGTTGTCTTACCACTACCAGGTGATGACATAAGATTTAATAAAAATACGCCTTTATTTTTTAATTCAGTGCGTAATTTTTCTGCATCTTTATCATTGTCATCAAAAATACTGCGTTTGACCTCAATTATTCTTACTGAATCCATAAATACCTCTTAAAAATATTTGTAACATAAAATGCCGAATTTATCAATAAAATCCGACATTTTTTACTATTTCATTTAACTTTAAAATACCAAATTGCTAACCCTGAAAAGCTTGACCAATATTCATCGCAACTATAAGCTTTATCTAAAGCTGTAATTGCAAGTTTATTTTCTTTTTTATATTCGTAGAAAAAATACTGGCCGACTAAGAAAATTAAATTTGTCAAATTATCTACTTTCGACTTTTCTTCTAGATATTTTGCATCTTCTCCTTTAAAAAGTTTTATAGCATAATCGTATCCAACATGATGACCAACATCCATTTCAAAATACAAATTTAAAGCTTTATCAATATTTTCATTTAAACACATTAAGCTCAATAAATACCAATATAGTACCGCTATATACATTTCTGAATTATCTTGGCATAAAGGAAACAAACTATAAAAAATGTCTTTTGCTTTTTTATATTCTTTTTTATAAAAAAAACAGAGAGCTATTCTATATTCAATATCTAATTTATCATTGCTTTCTTTATTTAATTGTTCGAATAAACGTAGTGATTCATCAAGTCTAGCTGTAGTTAAAAGTCTTATAGCTTTAATTCTTTTAGCTTGGTAATTATTAGAATCAATTCTTAATATTTGATCGCATACTTTTATTGCGTCTCTATACCTAAATTGAAGACATAAAGCCTTTGTTAATTCCAAAAACAATTCAATTGACTCACCTTTAATGGCAATTTCGTCTTTAATTCTTTTAACGTTTTCATCATCATAATTTTTTTCTTTTTCACCGAACATTTCAACATATACGTTTGAACGTATATTCGATAATTTTGGATGAGTGTGTGTACTCTTTCCGTGAGTGTGATTTATATTTTCTTTACACATAGTTTCACCATCAAATACTTTCTGAATCTAAAATAACTTCGTTTCGTCTTTCGACGTATATAGAGACGAAATAAAACGCTAATGATATAAGCATTATGCATAAGCATGGAACTATTAGATATTGGTAAGCTCCGACCATTATTGCTCCACGAGATCTAGCAAAATTAATCATTACCCCCCAAGTTGGATAATATAAATTACCTATTCCTAAAAAGCTTAAAGTTGACTCCATCATAATGCAGCTGTTTATTCCTAGTAAGAACTTTGAAATTAAAACATCTGATACATTTGGCAATACGTGCCTTATAGCGATGTGCCAATAAGAATATTTATACATTTTGCAAGCTTCAATAAACGGCAAAGAATATATGTGCATCACTTTAGCTCTTACTGCTCTAGCAATGGCAACCCAACTAAATAGACTAATAACTACAATTAATCCTATAGTTGATTTTCCTATAAACATAGAAAGAACTATCAAAACAATTAACCTTGGAAGCATTGTAAAAGAATCACATATTCCGCTAAAAATTGTACCAACAATTCCTTTTTTTGAAGCTAATAAGCCAATAACTAATCCTAATATAAGAGCAAAAATACTAGAAGACAATCCAACTAATAAAGTTTCTCTAGTTCCATAAACTAATTCAGTAAAAATATCATATCCTAGTGAGTTAGTTCCTAAAATGTGTTTTGAAGAAATAGGAAGCCAAACTCCAAACGATTCTTTTCTACCATAATTTGTAAATAGTTGTGGAAACAAAGAAAATAGCAAAAATATAGATAAAATAACTATTCCAACAATTAAAAAAGGCAATCTTTTTCTATTCATAAGACCTTGCTCCTTTTTTTATTTTTGGATCTATAATAATGCAAATCAAATCCGATAATATAACGCATATAATCATGAAAAAAGCAGTAACAAATAATATACCTTGCATCAAAGGATAATCTAAAGTATAAATAGCGCTATTCAATAGACCACCAACACCATTTATTGAAAAAATATTTTCGACAACTATGCTTCCACCAATAGAACTACCTATAGCAGTACCAGCCATGGAAATATAAGGTTGAATGGTATTTTTTAGCATGTAATTGTACTTTATTTTTCTATCAGATAATCCACGTTGTTTAGCATATAAAACGCTCTTATCATCAACAAATTTAGCTGTAGTATTTCTTACTAATAAATATCGAGATGGAAGCGTTGAAATAACAATTGATAAAATAGGTAATATTAAATGATAAATTCTATCAAAAAAGTACTGTATTGTACCAGGCTTAGCATTAAGACCATTTAAGCCTGAATAAGGAAATAATTGAGCTTGAACACACAAAGTTATAACTAAAACAAGTGCAATAGCAAAAGCTGGGATCGAATTTACAAAAATGAGAGATGTGGTAGATATTTTATCAAAAGAAGATTCTTTTTTATAGCCTGAATGCATGCCCCAAAATAAACCTAATGCTAAAGAAATTAAAATAGCTGGAATAGTTATTTGTAAAGAATAACCTATTCTCTCATTTATAAGGCTTGAAACAACTCTTTCAGCTTTATAAGAATAACCTAAAGTGCCATCAAATAGCGACTTTAAATAAAAGCCAAATTGAACAAAAATATTTTCATCTAAATGTAGAGCGTGATAATAGTAATTGTATAATTCAGCACTCATTTCTTCTTCATCAAACCCTGTTAAATAAGCTATAGGGTCTCCTTGTAATAATCTAGGTAAAGCAAAATTTAAAATAACAATAAAAAGGAAGCAAACTAATGCAGTAATAATATGTTTTAAATATTTTTTCATATTAGTGCTCTCCTTTCTTTTTTAAATTATTTTTTCATAGAAAACCAGTTATTAATGTTATTTATTCCAAATGTTGAATCAAGTGTAATATCAGTTAACGAAGCTGAATATGCAACTATTAAACTATCCCAATATAATGCAATAGCTGGAGTTTCTTGAGCGTAGAAGTCTTGTAGTTGACCAGCATAATTTATATATTCTTCTAATGTTTTTGCATTATTTAAACTATTAATAATTTCGTTAAGGCTATCATCAAACACTTGTGCTCCACCTTGCGTTTGATGGTTTCCATTAATATACATGTCTCCAAGATTTTTCATACCAAAAGCTGTATATCCCATAATAGCAACTTCCATAGAGACAGTACTTCCCTGCTCACTAGCAAATTTATTACTTGTTTTAGCATTATAAGTAGTCGCATCTACTGTATCTAAGTTTACTTTAATACCAAATTTTTCTAGTTGTGTTTTAACAAATTCAGCATAACCGACATGCATTTCTTTGCTAGCATTGACTGTTAGTTTAAACTCAGCACTGATTCCATCTTTTACCCAATATTTGTCATCTTTGGTGTATCCAGCCTTAGTCATGAATTCGCTAGCTTTATCATAGTTAGTTTTAAGTTGTTCAGTCTCTTTAAATCCTACTAATGTTGTCGGAGCAAAACTTCTATTTGGTGTACTTGCATATTTGCTACCAAAATACTCTTTAAATTGTTCATAATCTAAGGCGTAAGAAATGGCAAAACGTATATTTTTATCACTTAATAAACCATTTTTATTGTTAAAAACTAACATTGCAGGACAATTTGTTGCGGCAATACTACTTAACTTAACTTTATTAGAATTTCCTAGAACATTTTGATAAGTTGATGATACACCCATAGAGTAATTCCAAACGAAATCTAATTGTTCATTTAATAAAGATGAATACATTATTTCTTCATTATTAAAAAGTTTATATATTACCTTATCAAAGTGAGGCTTTTGTGGATAGTATTCATTTATAGTAAATGTAAGTGCACCCGCTTCTTTATTAAAGCTTTCAAGTTTATATGGTCCACATGTTACCCTTGAATCACTTTCAGTTATTTGTTCTTTAGTTTTATTTTCATAAATATGTTTTGGACGAATTCTAAAAGTTGTCATATCATCTAGCGATTTAACGTTTGCATTTGTTAAAGTTAAAGTAACGCTATTTTTATCATCCGAATAAGAATAGTTTTCATATGTTCCAACTATATCCTTTGAACTAAAAGCAGGATTTTCGGACGTTGATTCATATTCAAGAGAATAAACAATATCCTCAGCAGTAACTTTTTCCCCATCGCTCCAATATAAATTTTCTTTTATTGTATACGTCCATGTTTTGCTATCATTAGAACTATAACTAGCTACCAGTGGTGAATACTCTCCCTTTTCGTTTTTACTAACTAGTGGCATTTCTGAAACTCCGCTAGCTAACATGTCATAAGCATATTCGTCTCTTTGAGCTTTTTCTATTTGAGATGTAGTTCCAATTGTTATTTGTTTAACATCTTTATTGCTATTTTTACATCCACTTACAGATATTAAGCATAATGCTAATATCGGAAATATATATTTTTTATCTTTAAAATTCATCTTTTTTTACCTCATATGTTATTCCGTTTTTTAGCACAAAAACCTTAGAACAACATTTTTTTATTAATTCTTTATCATGACTAATCATTAAAATTGCTCCTATACTTTTATTCAATTCGCGCTTAAGTAAAGCAATAATATTAGCTTGAGTTGAAACATCAAGCATCGATGTTGCTTCATCAAGTATTAGAAGTTCAGGTTTTAATAACAAAGCTTTACCGATTGCAATTCTTTGAGCTTCTCCACCTGAAATTTGGTGTGGATAATGGTTTAATATATCTCGCTTTAATTCAACAGATTTACACATTTTATCTATAAAACTATCTATTTGATCTTTAGGACATATATTATGGTATTTAATTAATTCTTTAACACCATCAATAATTCTTTGCGATGGATCTAAAATTGCAAACGGTTGTTGATATACCATTTGAACATTGCTTTTTTTAGTCAATATTACTCCATCATCTGCTTTAATTAAATTACAAAGAATTTTTGCTAATGTCGATTTGCCAGAACCACTATCACCATATAAGCCAACAATTTCATTGTTTGATATTTCTAAAGTTGCATCACTTAAAACAATTTTTTTGTCAAATGATTTTTTTATTCCGCATATGTTAATCATTTGGACAACATCCGTTATTTAAGCACTTATCATTTGCTTCTTTGCAACGGCAATAAAATGGACAATTACCACGTTGTTCTCTAATTATTGGGGTTTCAGCCATACCATTTTCTACTAACGAATTAATTAAAGCTCTTGTATAAGAACTCTTAGGAGCTTCTAATACATCAATCGCTTTTCCTTTTTCCATTGTTTTACCATTGCATAAAACAATAACTTCTTTACATTTCTTAGCAATGGATATATCGTGTGTAATGAACAATTTTGCAGCATTAGGAAATAAAGAATCAATCAATTCTAAAAACTCAAACTTACGCTCGTCTTCTAAACCATTAGTTGGTTCATCAGCTATAACAAATTTAGCATTAGAACAAATTCCTATTGCAATAACTACTCTTTGTGCCATTCCTCCGGATAATTCAAATGGATATTTATCCATAATTTCCTCAGGATTTGAAAATCCCACAGCACGAAGCTTAATTAAAGCTGTTTCTTTCATTTTTTGTTTAGGCGTGTTTATTCTTTTTAAGCTATCAAAAATTTGATCTTTAACTTTTCTTGATTGGCTTAAATTTTCATATCCATTTTGTGGTATATAAACTATTTCATCACCAAGTAATTTATGTAAACTTTTTCTTTTTGACAAATCTTGTCCATCAAAAAAAAGTTTTATTTCGTTTGCCTTAACGTTGCTTGGCAATAGCTTCATTATCGAATAAGCTATAATTGTTTTTCCTGATCCAGTTTCTCCTATAAGGGCTAAAGATTCACCAGAGTCTATTTTAAATTCTACATTGCTTACTAACGTTTTATATTTTTCATTTAAACGTGCGAGTATTTGTCCACTACAATAATCAATTAACATAGGCTTTTTATACCATTTTTGCGTATTTAAATCAACACTTTAATCGTTTTTGTTCGGTTAATTTTAAATTAATTGTATTTATTAATACATATTGTTCGATTAGATAATTGACTCCAAACAAAATGTATGGTACTATTTGACTATGAATAAGAAAACAGAAATTACAAACAAAAAAATATACGACGCATTCAAAAAAGTATTGCAAGAAAAAAATTATGATGAAATTAATGTACAAGATATTTTAAACTTCTCAGGAGTATCTAGAAGCACATTTTATGCTCATTTTAAAACAAAATCAGAGTTACTCCACTCCATATGTTCAAATATCTTTGACCATGTCTTTTCCCATTCTTTACAAGAGGAGAAAAGTCATGATTTTTCTAAAGCGTCAATATTCGAATATAAACATTTTATAACTCATATCTTTTATCACTTATACGATGATAGAGAGTTAATAACAGCTATTTTCTCTTCCGAAAGTAAAGGTGTATTTGTCAACTATATGCGCAGTGCACTTAAACCATTAGCTGAAATATGTATAAAAAGTAACTATGTAACAAAAAAAGATATTCCTCAAGAATTACAAGTTTCTAGTATGATTGAATGTTTCATAGCTCTTATACAGTATTGGATAGACACTAAGTTTGAAACAATACCAGAAACTTTAACCGACTATTTTATAAAAATGGTTTCATAATAAATTAAAGCAAAAAAATAAATACAAAAGCGAACATTCGTGACCGTTATTGTATTTTTTCTATTAAATAACAATGAAGCCTCAACCATCAAATAACATATATTTGTAGTCTGGGAGAATAAAATGAAGTGCATAGTTTTTCAATTGATTGAGGCTTATAACTATATAATGAATTGTTCCTAATCGGTTTCTATTTTAATTTTTAATTTTTAGAGATAAATTATGATAAGTAATTGTTTTATATAGGAAAGTTTTTGTGGGGAGTTATGTATTGCTTATTTAAATTAATTTATGCTTTCAATTAAAAGAACAACTCATTGTCCATAATAATGCACATATAAAATGTAGTGCATCATATCTGCCTTTAAATAGATAGTTTTAAACTATCAACCAAATTTTCTACGTCATTTGTAGAAACCCTGGAAGAAAATCGTTGACCACTAAGTCAATTTGCATTTGAAGCTAATTTTTCAAGATTACTAGTACTAAAACCTGATGAAGCTGAAGTGCCAAATGGAATTATTGTTTTACCTTCAAAATTATTTAATTCGACAAAGTCATCTATTACCCAGCTTAATTCCCTCCACCAGTTTCATTTGGATATAAACTTGTATCACCACCGCTAAAAACCGCTATAACTTCATCTTTGCAGTTAGAATATATATAATTATTTTCAATAGTAGCGTTAGTACAGCCTTTTTTATAAATATCTCTAATTCCTATTCCACCTCCTGCAACTGTTGAAGAGTGGTTTTCTAATGTACAATTTTTGATTGTAACATTACTCCATCCAGTAAATAAATCAACCATACCAGACGATGAATATATCGATGCTTCTTTTGGTAGATAGAAAGAGCAATTATTAAGCACTAGCCCATCAATGTCTCTAGCTGATAGTAAACCAAGCAAAGGATCATCTAATTTGTTTTTTACTTTTATTTAAGAGCTAAAATCTATTTTTTAAATTATTTACCTGCTTTTTTGTATAATTCTTGAACATTTCTAATAATTTGTTCAGCTTCATATGGAATTCTTCCAAGCCAATCTGGTCCAATATTAATTAAGTAATTAATACCTAATTTTTCTAGATTAATTCTATTTTCTAAAATTTTTTCAGGACTTTTCCAATTATTATCTATTGAACTATAACCCCAAGAATTATTAAGTGTGCACGCTGATTCATATAAACCAAATGGAGACTTTTTGAAGCCACCAATATCGTTATAATCGATATCGTCCGAAATATTGTTTGGTATTTCATCAGGAATTTCATTATCTCCCAAAGAAACATAATCGAAATTACCATTACCTAGTCTCGAGTTAATTAAACAATCAGGTTGTAAACTTTTAACTAATTCATATATTTTTTTACTTTGCGCCTTTGTTGAATCTAATGGCATATCAAACCACATTAAAAATACTTTTCCATAGTTAGACATTAGTTCTTTTATTTGAGGAATAATTTTATTATTAAAGCATATTTCGTAATTCTTTATACTCCTGTCAGTATAATCCCAATTGTTATCCCAGGAACCACCAGAAGAACCTTTCCCATCAACTGTATAACCTCCACCATTAGGATCACGCCAGTCGATGCACTGCGAATAATAAAATCCTAGCCTTAAATTATATTTTTTACATGCGTCAGCTAATTCTTTAATCAAATCTCTTTTACAAGGAGATGAATCATAACAATTAAACTTATCAACCTTAGATTTAAATAAAGCAAATCCTTCATGATGTTTTGTTGTTATCACTATATACTTCATCCCACATTCCTTTGCAAAACTACATATATAATCAGCATCAAAATATATTGGATTGAAAATATTTGCAAGTTTATCCATTTCACTATTAGGTATTTTCTTTTCACATTCGATCCATTCAGCATATGTAGGACCTCTTTTACCTCTATATACTCCTCCTAGCAAGCTATATAAACCAAAGTGAATCATTAGTCCATATTTTGCATCTTTAAAAGCTTGAATATTTTTCATATATTTCTCCCTTTAAGTATTAAGTTTTATATGTATTTTATTATATAAAATTATATAAATTATTTATTCTTATCATTGAAAATATTTTAATAAAAGATATTATTATTCTATAAATCCAATTAAAAAATTCACTTGTTATTTTACTTATTCGATATCAAAAAATTCTAAATCATTTGGTACAAATATATTGCCTTTAAAATATTTCTTTCCTTCACCAATATAGAGTTCTTTTCTATTCTTTAAATTGTAATCTTCAGTATGATACAAAATTATATTTTCAATATTTAAAGTATCAGCTATTTCGCAAGCATCTTTAACTGTTGAATGATGTTTTTCATATGGATGAAATATATCAGATTGACTATTTAAACAAAAAGCTTCATGAAGTAACCACTTGCTATCTTTAACATATTTTTCTTCACAAATATTATAAGGTTCATCACCACAACAAGTTAGTTTTCCATTATTTAACTTCATGCAAAAGCCAAATTGCTTAGCCTTAGTTGATTGAATATCAAAAAAAGTAACTTCTCTATTTAAAATATTTACTTTTTCACCATCTCCAACTACTTTAAAATGAAGGCGCTTATTAATAAATTCAACATCCTTTTTTTGTAAAAGTTTTTGTGATATATCAATCAATAAGGTTATTGCTTCTTCATGAGCATATATTGTTGCATCATCATCGTATTCGCCTTGTTTCATGTGTTGACAAATCATTCTAATTATCCATATGATACCTGTGATGTGATCAAGGTGCTTATGAGTAACAAATATACTCTTCATATTTTTCCAATTAATTCCTGCATGTTTTAATTGATGAAGTATACCATTTCCTCCTCCACCATCAACTAGTAAATACTGATTATTCTCTTCTAATACAAAGCATGTATTATAGCATTCTGTAACTAAGGCGTTTCCAGTACCAAGCATGGTCAATTTCATTTAATTACCTCCAAAATATTAAGTATTAAATTACTTATTTTAATAACACATAAAAATTTTAACACGAACACTTAATAAAAGTAAAAATATAGATTTAAAGTCAAAAAATACACCTCACTTAAATTAATGAGGTGTAATGTTTAAATTATTTTATCTTCCATTTTCCGCATATAGTTCATCTGGTTTTCCTTGTTCTGCTACAATACAATTAGATAGGACAACTATTTTATCTGCTCCAGCTACAGTCCTCATTCTATGAGCAATCACAAGAACAGTTTTATCTTTAATTAATCTTGATAACGCACTTTGAATAAGTGTTTCATTTTCTACATCTAAACTTGCAGCAGCTTCATCGAGTAAAATTATTGGAACATCCTTTAAAAATGCAGGGCGATAGAAATTCTTTGACGTTCTCCACCTGATAATTCACAACCATTCTCACAGATAATTTAATGTGTACCCTATGTCAAGGACAATAAATAAAATAAGTAAATGTTCTACTTGTTTAAATGATTTAAAGTTACGATTTAATTTATTGAAAGCATAATTATTGGTTTTCATAGCTTTTATCATACGACGATAAGGATTTGCTTTTCTAATCTGACAATATAATCCATATTTCTTCATTAAATGTCTAATCTTCTTTAAATTCATTTTAATATCAAAGGTATTACTTAAAGTTATTTTAATTTGTCTAACACCTTTATGACGATTTCTATAGTCATATGTTTTCTTGATTAATTTAAAATCTTCTTGATCTTTTAATTCTTTAATTGTTGGATTTTTCTGATAATTTAAGTAATTATAAAATCCAGATCTAGAAACATGTAATTTCTTAAACATCATAGAAATAGACAAATGATTTTTGGGGTTTGATAATGCTTTTTGAATCATTTTGTATTTTTCTTTGACGGGGATTTTTGAGGCTGGTAACGTCGTTTTAACCTTCGTATTTGGCGTAAGAATTCATTTTCTAGCTTCAATGTTTCTATTTGAAGCTTTTGTTTTTCAATAATTTCTTCAAAAGTTAAATCTCTAGTTATAGGTTTACCTGCATTATCTTTACGTGTATCTTCTAGAGATGAACGTTCATTATATTGTTTTTTCCACCTTGAAATTGAAGCTTTAATTCTCTCATATCCAAGTATTGATTTTGGAAGACCTACTTTTTCAAAAATAATTGTAGCTGATTTAATACCATATTCTAAAATAAATAATTTTTTAAATTCTAAAGTATATGAAATACTTTTATTTGAAACATGCTTTACATGTTTATTCTTTTTTAATAATTCGACTTGCTCATCTGTAAAATAATATTTTCACATAATGTCACTTTCTTTCTTTTATTATATTTTCTTTGAACTCAGGACTAAATACTTTAATAAGCGCTTCCCGTGTTTTAACAGTTATCTGCTTTACTGGCTTATCACCAACAACTAGAGTAAGGTAAGAAGGCATTTTTCTGGGTTTAGTTCCTTTTCATCACTAAATACTGAATAATAAACCTCTTTAAACATATTTGGAGTGACAATTTTTTTTGGTTGCATAAAGAATCAATGTATTTGTTGATGAACATGAATGCGAATTTCAAAGCGTATTCGTCGAAATTACTATCTAGTAGTTCAACATCTTTTTCGATGTTATACTTCACTGTCACATCAATTGGATCGTTCCATGTTGACGAATTTGAAAACCATCTCATCTTGATTCTTAGTAATTTATAGTTAGTTTTGATTGCTTGATATGGTGGCTTATTTTTTCTTGATTCTCCATGCTGCATATTTTATCATGCAATATTTTATTAGACTATTGAGGAAATAGACGATTGTTGCCAGGAATGAGAAACTGATGACATAGATGATATAGTTTGCGAACCAACCGAATTTCAGCCATATTTTAGAATAGACAGGCATATTGGAAACGAAGAATGGAGAAATGTAGAAACAGGAAGCGACATCTGGATCGAACAACGGAGTGTTCTTGACATCTTTGAACGGTTTTCCGTCTGTCGGTTTGTAGTTGATGCCTCCGGTGTAATGCAGTGTTACATTGATTAGTTGAGCGATGACGGTAAGACCGACGAATATTGCGACAGCGCCAAGAAAGTATTTATAATCTTTTTTGATGTTTTTTCCGATTTCTGCGTGGACGACAGATAGGATGGAGACCTGAAGAATCAGAACGTGCCAGACGAAGGAACGGATCACATCGAAGATATTGCCCCATCTGCATAGCTGTCCTTGTCCGAACAATAACGGGAATATGCCGGCAATCATGCAGTAGATGCCTATGTAATTGAATATCGGCATTCTGATCTTTTCGTTTTTGATAAAGGGAAGAATCAGGCATAGGTAGATCGGTATGCTGCAGAACTGGAAGGGAATGCTGGAGAAGTCATAGTACCCGAAGAAGAAGTAACGATTGATTTCATGATATATTTCCAGTCCTAGGAAGAGCAATCCATATATAAGGATAATGCCATTCAATAGTTTTTTGTTTTTTGTCTTGTTGATATATTTTGCGAGAAAAGCAATGGCTATCAAAGTCATTAAACCGACTAAAACACATAATATCGGAACAAGACTCCAAGGCAGGCAAGCAGGTCGCTCCTGTTCGAAATCGTTAAAAAAATTAATTATAATTGAACCTATATATATTTTATCATATAGGCCTTTGCATTGCTATTACTACATGTGATACCGATGATGTTTTTCAATTCAAGATAGCTTTATAGTGGCTGATGAATGAAGCGCACGCACTTCATTCATCAATGACTAACCCATTCATCAGTCCAACATTATTTGTCCATTGCATATTAATAGTTAATCCATCTTTAGCAAGTTTCTTTAATTCTTTTACTGAATTATTATCTAACCAATATACATCTACTTCAGTATTTGCAATTTTGAAAACTATTGTTTTATTCATAAGTTCATAATCATCCGTAAATGTATTATCTGATGGTGTTGTATCAGAAGGAATTATTGTTGAAAGAATATCATCAGTTGAAGGCGTTATAGTGTTCGATTTAGAACCACAGCTAACTATTGAAAATATCAAAATAAAACCAATTATTAATATAATTATTTTCTTCATAAATCAGTCACCTTCAATTAATAATTACGAATATTTTTTCTTATCTAAAACATCTTTTAAATCCTCTAACGAATTACATTTAAGATATATATCATTTTCTAGTAATTTAATTATTACATTCCTAAAAATAGTTAAATTTTTATTATAAATGGCTATATCGCCTTCTTGCTTACCACCATGAGCAATAGCACTTCTCAAACCATAGAATTCTTTCAATTCTTTTATTTGTCTTATAATATCATCATAATTATTATTAAGTATTAATGCAGTCGATTCAGCAATTTGATCTTGAATACTTTGAGTTATTAATCTACTTTTGTCTGATTTAAAAATAGATTCAAAAGCAAATGCTACTTCAGCACATGACAAATCCAAATAATGTTCTTCAATCGATCTACCTGCCCAAATCAAAGAACGAATAATTCTTTGCTCTAGATCATTTTTATTATTTTTACAAAGAATTTCCATTATTTTTTTAGCATATTTATAATCAAACCATTTTTTATCCATCACAATTGGATTATCATTCATATTGATGATAGAAGAATTGCTACTTGCTTGTGTTTCAGAAATTACAGAATAAAAAATCTTATTTTAATTATTTTTTACTCTATCAATATACGAACGTTCTGTCTTATACATACATAAAAATCTTAGCACATTAATCATCTCATCTAAATCGGATTCAAATTTTTCCTTAGTATAATTTGCATCATAACATTTGTATTTTTTCACAAAATAAAGCCTATGCTCCTTTTTGTCAAAGTTGTTAAAATGGCTTAATAAAAGATCTTTGCGTGAAACATTTGTTATTTCATTCGCATAAGTACCAATATAATCTAACGAAACAAAAGCTATATTTTCAAAATCTATAATGTTTTCTTTACATTTTATTCCGTATATAGGTGCAATGTAATAAAAATTTTCAAATTTTACATATTTTTCATTTACAATCTTTTTAAAATCGACCTCATTAGGATTAAAAAAGATCAAACCTCTTGTGTCTTTTTGAAACTGATCTAAACTCACTTGTTTTTTATCAACTTTAAGCTGTTTATATAATTTATAATATAAATCATTAAATGTTTTAATGTCATCACCATAAATAACTATTGTAGGATTGGTCTTTAATTTTTCAATATCAGTTTCAGACTTAATATTTCCAGTATATGTAAACTGAGAAATACTAACATCAAAATTAAATGTTTTGCTCCTTTGATTAATTAATATACTAACCATTTCATTCAAAATATCTTGTGTTTTCGACATTGCTTTGCCCCCCATTAATTATTTTTCACAGCTGACCATTCTATCTTCATCATAATTATATAGTGGAATGGTGTTGTTATTTTTTATATTCTTTACGTCAAAAATAGTTAATTGAGGTAATGGTTCGTGTGATTCTATGGTATTAAAATGATTATAAGGACAATATAAAATCAAATAATCTAAATCAGAATCAATAAATTCATTAATGAATCTTTTATCTAAAAATACTAAGTGTGGCCTACCAGCAGCAACTTCATCGTTTTTAATTATAGTTTCAATATATATACCACTTGTCTCATCTACAACGAGAAAAATCATCTTTTTATTTGGATGATTTTTTTATAATTCTTTAACTTTAATAAGTGTTTTCTAATAGTTCTTTGAAAACTTGAATAATAGTTTTTATAGTTGTGATCCTCATCTGTAGGTAAATCTATAACAGCATTCATAAAGAATCTTTTTGCATTTGGAAACATTTCTCTCATAGCTTCTACTTCTTTTCTCATGCTCATGTACTTTTATAGACTTCCTCAGCACACATATCTTTACCATTCTTTTGTTTTGCTTTCAGGAAGTCTTTTATCGGTGGCATATCTACACCTTCAATGCTTGTAGGTTCTGGTAGAATGACAGCACCATTATCAAGTTCAGCTTTGCCTTCGATTATCTTATCAGCTAGAGCTTTGCTTTTCCTTCCAGCACCAGCTCTTGCTCCACCTCTAACGGTTCCATCTTTTGCCATTCCATCAATCCTCCTTTTGATTCTTTGAAAAATTAGTACTATACTTTTTTATTTTTCCTATTACCACGTTTGAATTCGAATTTTTGCACACAAAACCCCAGGCTCGGTAGCGTAGCAAAATGCTGTAGGGATTAGATATCCCCTACCCTCTACCTGTCGCCAAGCTCATGGTGGATTTTCGTATGACAACTTTGGCAAAGCGACATAAGGTTTGAGAACTCGTTCGTCCCTCCTCTGGAAAGCGGCACAATATGGTGTACTTCCTCGACAGGTGTAATTCTTCCTTCTTTCAAGCAACGCTCACACAATGGATGCTGCTTAACATACAAGGCACGGATCCTTTGCCAATTGTTCCCGTACTTCTTATCGTGACTAGGAGCTCGGCTGAATTTATCATACTGCTTATGCCTTAGTGCCTGATGCTTTTCACAATAGGTATCATGCGTAAGATTCGGGCAACCTGGATAGGCACATGGTTTCTTTGATTTACTTGGCATACCCACTACCTCCTTCTACCCATGAAAAAAGCCCACGGATATTACTCCATGAGCTCTGATTCATTATGATTTTAAATAACAATATAATAACTGTATACTTCTAGTTAAAATTATTAATTTTTCTACATTTCATCTTCAAAAATAATTATTTCTTTATTATCTTGAACATAAAATATTTTTATATATGAAAAACACTCTTCATATGGATTTTTATTTGAAAATAAATATTTTTGTTCATATTGATTCATAGTAATGTCATACTCTAATTTAATTTTCACTTTTTTATTAATTGTAATTTCTTTATATGTAAAATTAGAATAATCAAGTTTCCTTTCAAGTTTAACAACTCCATGTTTTCTATTATCATAAAGTAAAAACTCTTTACCACAATGTAAACATTTTGCTTTTACAATTTTTGCCTCAGTAGGTATTATGTTAGAATCAATTAACTTAGGTTTCGTAAATAATCCACGTATTCCTTTATAATTTATATATACTCTACAGTTATTGTCAGAAAATATATAACAATGACCATATCCTCCGTATTTTTTTATTAAAGAATCAAACAATTCTTCTTTTTTAGGTAAATTGGGATCATTTGTATTTATTAATATTGAGAAATCTTGTTTTCCACACGGACATATCAATGATAAAAGTAATGATTGCCTATCGCTTTCTTCAATTTTAGATATTTTATTAAAATCACTTGGTGTTTTTATCATTGCTTTTATCTCCTTTTATCAATTAAAATAACCACTTGCTATCAATTTGATTATAGTTGCAGGATAGTCAATGTTCATATCTCATTCCTTGCAAATTATTAAATTACATTAAAAATTACAGCACTTTTTTGAGAAAAACACAAGCAAATTGAGGATTAATGTCGAAACTGAAATGAGATTATATAAAAACTATCAATCATTCCGTAGTACTACCTTTTGTTCCGTTGATAAGGCTTTCGTTCCGTAGTTATACTCAAAAAATAAAAAAGCCCTGCAAAAGCACCTGTTGGCACCTCTACAAGGCTAACTTATAACTTGGCAGATAGGAAAATTTCTCCTTTATGCCAACAAAAAAGGTTTGACACTTTTGGTATCAAACCTATGCTTTTTTAATGGGGCGGCTGACGAGAATCGAACTCGCGAATGACTGGTTCACAGCCAGTTGTGTTAGCCACTTCACCACAGCCGCCATATGACGCTCATTTAATATACTAAATTTAGCTGATAAAGTAAAGTAAAAACAGTTATTTTATTACTATTTAGAAAAAAATAACGTTAAAAAGTGTTTTATAAAATTTAAATATTATATTTTTTATAGATTCATAAAATAAAGCCATAATTATAATGAGGTGACATAATAAATTTATGAAAGAACAAGAAGAAATTACACACTTTATAAAAGGTCAAAAAATGGGGATAGAAATATTAAAGTTATTCAAAAAGAAAACAAGCGATATTTCTATCATAAACGAATTAAATAGCTCAATAGAAGTTTATGAAGCTAGATTAAAAGAACTTTTAGAATTATATCGTAACAGCTATAACATGAGTGAACCTGAGATGACGTTTTTCCAAAAGAGAGCTATCTTTTTTACCAAAATAGAGCTTATGACTATAAAGACTGATCGAAAATTAATAAGATATATTGCCAAAACTGTATCAATGGGCACAACAGGAGCATTAAAGTTTTTAGAAAAAGTTGAAAATAGACACAAAGAACGTATTAGCTTATATAAACAAACTTTACAAGATTATTTGAATACATATACTAAATTCTCTTCTATGCTTTTAGTTGATTAGCTTAATAGCTATATTAACTGCTATTTCAATAACTAAAACAATAACGATAGGAAGTAATATTACTCTTAATGAAATAATATGAAACTTATTCGTTATTTTTACTATGTAAGGATATATAAATTTAACTATTATTACTCCACCTATACCAAAAGAAATAGAACTCCACATAGCTATAAATCCATTAAGATTAATTGTATATTTTGAATAATCCCACAATCTTAAATTTGCAAATTTCAACAAACAATAACCAGTTATATACTCCAAAAGTGAAGCAATAATTATTGAAAAAAGTAAAACTTTTAAAGAGCTTTGTCTTTTATTTTGAAAAAATCTAGCTATTAACACTGATCCAAATCCGTAAATTGGAAGAAGTGGTAAAGTTAAAAATCCTCTTTTTTCGATTATTCCTTCTGTAAGATATATTCCTGTAACTTCTATAATATATCCCGCAAAAGAACAAAATAAAAATAGTGTTATGTATTGGTATATTCTACGTTCCATAACACTATTATTTGTACTATTTAGTTACTTATTCAGTGAAAGTAAACTCATCGCTATTAACATCGAGTTTGCAATGTTTAAACACTTTGCCACTTAAGATATTAATTGCTAAAGGTGTTTCTACTTGTTTTTGAATGTATCTTCTTATAGGTCTAGCACCATATATTGGGTCATATGAATCTTTAGCAATCTTCTCAACAGCAGCATCAGTGTATTCGAATGTAACATCTTTATCAGCTAATCTTGATTTTAAGATATTTAAGAATTTCTTAACAATATCGTTAACAACATTAGCACTTAAAGAATTAAAGGTGACAATCTCATCAATTCTGTTTAAGAATTCAGGTTTAAATGTTCTCTTTAACAATTCATTAACTTCTGCTTTCTCTTTTTCACCATTACCATTAAGTAATATATCGGATCCAAGGTTACTTGTCATAATTAAGATTGTATTTGAGAAGTTGACTATTCTACCTTTAGAATCTGTCAATCTACCATCATCAAGAACTTGAAGCAAAACGTTAAATACGTCTGGATGAGCCTTTTCAATTTCATCAAGTAAGACTATAGAATAAGGTTTTCTTCTAACTGCTTCAGTTAATTGTCCACCTTCTTCATATCCTACATAGCCTGGCGGGGCTCCTAAAAGTCTAGAAACTGAATACTTTTCCATATACTCAGACATATCAATTCTGACAATTTGACTTTCAGAATCGAATAGTTGTTCAGCTAAAGCTTTTGCAACTTCTGTCTTACCTACACCGGTAGGTCCTAAAAATAAGAACGAACCAAGTGGTCTATGTGAATCGTTAATACCAGCTCTAGATCTTAAAATTGCATCTGATACAAGTTCAAGAGCTTGGTCTTGTCCAATAACTCTTTTTTCAAGTTCACTCTTGAGTCCTAAAAGTTTAGCACTTTCTGATTTTGTAAGTTTGCTTACTGGTATTCCAGTCCAATTAGAGACAATTTCTGCAACAGTTTCTTCGGTGACAACTTCGTTTAACATTCTATTATCACCAGAATTACTGCTATTTTCTTTTAACTTTTTATTTAAAGATGGAATAACAAAGTTTTGAAGTCGAGCTGCTTCGTTATAATCGGCATCATTTAAAGCTTTATCAAGTGCAAGTTTAGCCTTATCGAGTTCAGTTTTAATTTGCTTTGAACTTTCCAAAGCTGCTTTTTCATTTTGCCATTTAGCTGTTAATTCATCTTTCTTAGATTTGAGATTAGAAATTTCCTCGCTCATTTCTTCTAATCTCTTTTTAGCACTGTCAGTTTCTTCTTTCTTTAATGAAACTCTTTCAATTTCAAGTTGCATTAGCTTACGATTTACTTCATCAAGTTCTTCTGGCATAGAGTCTATTTCCATACGAACTTTAGCACAAGCTTCATCGATTAAGTCTATAGCTTTATCAGGTAAGAATCTATCTGAAATATATCTATTAGATAATGTAACTGCAGAAATAATTGCATCATCAGTTATTTTTACGCCATGATGCATTTCATATCTTTCCTTAATACCACGAAGGATTGAAATTGCATCTTCAGGTGTAGCCTCGTCGACCATAACCTTTTGCATACGACGTTCAAATGCTGCATCTTTTTCAATGTATTTACGGTACTCATCAAGTGTCGTAGCACCAATGCAATGCAATGAACCACGAGCTAACAATGGTTTTAATAAGTTAGCTGCATCCATAGCTCCATCAGTACGACCAGCACCTACAAGCATATGAATTTCATCGATGAAAAGAATAATTCTTCCTTCACTCTTTTCTACTTCTTTAAGAACAGATTTTAGTCTTTCCTCAAATTCACCACGATATTTTGCACCTGCAACTAACGAACCTAAATCAAGTTCAAATACTGTCTTATTTTTAAGTGAAAGAGGTACATCTCCTTTGAATATTCTCCAAGCTAAGCCTTCAACTACAGCTGTTTTACCAACACCAGGTTCACCAATAAGTACTGGGTTATTCTTACTCTTTCTTGAAAGAATTTGAATTACTCTTCTTATTTCTTCGTCTCTACCAATTACTGGATCAATATGACCTTTTGCTACTTCATCAACTAAGTCACGGCCATATTTCTTTAAGACTTCATAAGTATCCTCTGGTGAATCACTAGTAACATGATTTCCACCTCTTATATCATCTATTGCTTTTGTGAAAGCTTTTTTATTGTAGTTTTCTAATTCACAAAGTTTAGAGATGATAGAATGTTTACTATCAAATTGAGCTAATATTAAATGTTCAACGCTAAGGTACTCATCCTGCATGCTTTCCTCATATTTTGTAGCATTAAAAAGCAAATTCTTAAAGTCAACACTTGGGAAAGGTTCCTCACTAGAACTTGTTTTTGATATTTGATTTATAAATCCATCAATTGTCTGTGATACGTTTTTAGTATTAACTCCTGCTTTGGTTAAAACATTAACATAAAACGAATCTGAGATATCAAACAAAGCTCTTAACAAATGTGGGACATCAACAGAAGGTTGGTCATTCTTTTTAGCTATTGCAGTAGCATTGTTAATTACTTCAATAACTTTATTTGTATATTTTTGATCTGCCATATTAGCACCTCCTTTTAGCACTCAGTATCTCTGACTGCTAAATATATTATAGCACCATTTTTAGCACTGTCAATAGCTAAGTGCTAATTTTTAACATTTTATTCTTTAAGTTATCTTTTATTACTCAATTGTAGTAAACTAGTTGATATGATTGCACTATACATTTTCTTATCCTTATTAGGATTATTCATTATATATTACTTAACACTATTAATTATATTTAAAGTTCTGCATTTTAAACTTTTTCATCACCATGAAAAAGCACTAATAGGTCCTTTATATATAGACTATTCTGACTATAAGCCATATATAAATAGAACACCTATTAAAATATTTACTAAAAAAGATAATTTTATACAAGCGTATTTGTACGAACCAAAATCAAAGCCTTTAAATTATAGAGGATTAATAGTATTATCTCATGGCTTTTTATCAGAGCACACTAAATATTTACCTGAAATTAAGTTGTTAATTGATAATGGTTATCTTATCTTAGCTTACGATAACTTAGCAAATGGTGAAAGTAGTGGGAAAAATCAAAAATCTTTATATCATAGCTATATCGATCTTGATATAGTTTTAAAATATGTTACATCTAATCCAGAATTGTCTAAATATCCTTTAGGATTATATGGCCACTCATGGGGCGGATTTGCTGTTAATAGCGTTAATCACACTAAATATAATGTTAAAGCTGTTTTTGCACTTTCAGGATTCGAACAAGAAAGTCAAACTATTTTGGATGGATTAGAAAAATATTATAAAATAATAGTTAAACTGTGCCGTCCTTTTGCAAAATCATTCACATTATTTATTTGTGGTCCTAAAACTTTTAAACAGGCATCACATCAAATAAAAAAATCCAAAAAAACAACTTTCATGCTCGTGCATGCTACAAATGATCACTTTGTCAAATTCAAACACTCAGCTACATATGCATGCTTAAAGAAAAAAGCTCCAAATGCAATTACTAAAGTATTTACACGTGGAGGTCATAAATTATTCTATAGTATGGATTCAAAACAAGTGAGACAAAATGCTAGTACTGAATATAAAAAACTTCTCAAGAAATATGACAATGATATTCCTCAAGAAGTTATTTCTCTATTCGAATTAAATTTTCCTAAAGTCAAACTATATGAACCAAATAAAGTTATATCAGAACTTATAATAAGTTTTTATAAAACTAACCTTAAATAATATTAAATTCAAGATAATTTATTCTTAATTCATCCTTTAACTTATTCAAATAGGCGTTATCTAATGATTTAACGCCTTTTAATTTAAAATCTAAATTCAATCTATCGTACTTTTCTTGGCACATATTGTGATAAGGTAAGAACTCAATTGTACGACTATTATAATTACTTTTTAATAATTTAATAGTTGATTCTAAGGCTTCATAACTATCATTTATACCTGGAATAACAACTTGTCTAATTACATGTTCTATTTTGTTATCTTCCAAATATTTAAGAACTTTTATAGTTGAGTTAAAAGTATTTCCTACATACTTTTTATATAAATCTATAGAATTAAATTTTAAATCTAAATAAACAAAGCTTGAATTAGATAATACTTTTTTAGCATCATCATTTAAAACGGAGCCAGAAGTTTCTAAAGCATAATTAACTTTGTATAAGCTATTAAATTCATTTATTTCTTTAGCCTGTAACAGGGGCTCTCCACCAGAAAATGTTAAGCCTCCATTTTGCTTATAATAGACTTCATAGTTTTTATATATTCTTTTTAATTCTTCAAAACTTAGTATCTTTGCTTCACTATCAAGAAAACACTCTGGATTGTGACAATATATGCATCTATTTGGGCATCCAGACAAAAAGATTACAGTTCTAATTCCTGGTCCATCAACAGCTGAAAAAGTTTCAAATGATGTAATTTTAAATTGATTCATGGAATGTACGTGAAATTACTTCTTCTTGATGCTTTCGAGATAGCTTATTAAAGTTAACAGCATATCCTGAAACTCTAATTGTCAAATTTGGATATTTTTCTGGATGATCCATAGCATCAATTAAAACTTCTCTATTTAACACGTTAACGTTGATATGGTGAGCACCTTTTGAAAAATAGCCATCCAAAATTGAGACTAAATTATTAACTCTTGTATTTTCGTCTTTACCTAAAGTGTTTGGGGTAATTGAAAATGTATTTGATATACCATCACGACAATCAGAATACTTAAGTTTACTTATGCTATTTAAAGAAGCTAAAGCACCATGCTTTTCTCTATTGTGCATTGGGTTAGCACCTGGAGCAAAAGGCTGACCAGACTTTCTGCCATCAGGAGTAGAAGCAGTTTTTAAACCATACATGACATTACTTGTAATAGTTAATACCGATAAAGTGTGAGTAGCATTTCTATAGCAAGGAGTTTGACGTAAAGCTTTAATTGTCTTATGGGTAATCATTTGTGCAATTTCATCTACTCTGTCATCATCGTTACCAAACTTAGGAAAATCACCGATAGTTTCAAATCCAACTATATATCCGTCTTCGTTTCTAATTGGTTTAACTTGAGCATATTTAATAGCAGATAAAGAGTCAGCCATGACACTAAGGCCAGCTACACCAAAAGCCATCATTCTTTCTACTTCAGAATCGTGAAGAGACATTTCTACTCTTTCATAAGCATATATATCGTGACTATAATGGATAACATTCATTGTTTTAACATATAAATTTGCCAAATAATTAAGATAACCATCTACTCTTTTCATTACTTTTTCATAATCTAATATGTCACCAGCACATGGTCCCATTTGTGGCCCGATGTGAGTATCAGATTTAACATCATAGCCACCATTTACCGCTAGCAATAACACTTTTGGCAAATTACATCTTGCTCCAAAAAATTGCATTTGTTTACCTATTTTCATAGCAGAAACACAACAAGCAATAGCATAGTCATCGCCATAGTATTCACGCATTACATCGTCGTTTTCATATTGAATAGCATCTGTTTTGATAGACATAGCAGCACAAAACTTTTTAAAGTTTTCCGGCAAATTAACAGAATACAATATTGTCATATTTGGTTCTGGTGAAGCTTTTAAATTGTTAAGCGTATTAAGCATACGATAGCATGACTTTGTTACTAAAGTTCTTCCATCTAAAGCCATACCACCGATAGCTTCTGTTATCCACATAGGATCACCAGCAAACAATTCGTTATATTCAGGTGTACGTAAGTGACGAGCTAGTCTTAAATGTAAGACAAAATCATCGAACAATTCTTGTGCACCTACTTCATCTAAAGTTCCTTCTTTAATATCTCTTTCAATATAAATATCTAAGAATGTTGAAACTCTTCCTAAAGACATAGCTGCGCCATTTTGAGTTTTAATGGCACCTAAATATCCAAAGTAAAGCCATTGAAAAGCTTCATGAGCATTATTGGCAGGTTTAGAAATATCATATCCATATTTTTTAGCAATACCTAAAACAAATTTTAAAGCTTCGACTTGACGACGAAGTTCACCGAGAAGTCGCATATTGTCTTCACTCATTGGTCTCTCTGAAAATTCATCAATATCTTTTTCTTTTTGTTCAATTAAATAATCTATACCATAAAGAGCTACTCTTCTGTAGTCACCAATAATTCTTCCACGACCATAAGCATCTGGTAACCCTGTTAAAAGTCCCATGTGACGTGCTTTGCGCATTTCCTTAGTATACATCTTAAATACGCCATCGTTATGTGTAGTACGATATTTAAAATCCTCTTCAATATGCTTTGGAAATTCGTATCCATACGCTTCACATGCAGTTTTTGCCATTCTTAAACCACCGAATGGATTAATGGCTCTTTTTAAAGGTTCATCAGTTTGAAGTCCAACAATAATTTCTTCATTTTTATCAAGAAGATATCCTGGATCAAATTCATCGTTAACACTAGAGATATGTTGAGTGTCTATTTTATATACTCCACCATTTTCTCTTTCTTTTGCATAATAAACATCAGCAACACTAACTGCTTTTTTTGTTCTATCAGTTGGGCCAACTAAAAACGAGTCGTTTCCTTCATATGGCGTAAAATTTTGTATTATAAAATCCCTAACGTCAATTTCTTCTTGCCATTTATGGCCTTTGAAACCACGCCAGTTATTTGAGTTATCTGTCATATATATTGTGATTACCTTTCTAGTTATTTTGTGATCAAACAAGCGTAATTTTTCTTACCACGTTTAATAAAGAAGAAACCATCTAATGAATTATCTTTGTTTAAAACAAGGTTCTCATCATCTTGCTTTTTTCCATTAACCTTAATGCTTCCAGCTTTTAAGAACTCTCTTGCTTCTCTTCTAGAACTTGCAAGTCCCAATTCTATTAAAGCGTCGATAAGCTTGATATCGCCTTCTTTTGTTACTGTTTTAATACCTTCAGCAACTTCTGCTAATTGTTTAGCATTAAGTCCACTAAAATCATCTTTAAATAAGGCTTCTGTCATTTTAACACAATCGTCAGCAACTTCTTTTGAGTGAATAATTGAAACGATTGAATGAGCCAATTCTTTTTGTCCATATCTATACTCTGGATGTTCCATGTGTTTGTGATAGATAGCATCAAGCTCTTCCATACTTCTATCATCAAAAATCTTTAAATAACGACCAACATCGTTGTCACCAACATTAATAAAATATTGGTAAATAAAATATGGAGAAGTCATATCAGCATCTAAGTATAAAGCACCACGTTCACTCTTACCGAATTTTCTTCCTTCAGAGTCGGTGATAAGTTTAACTGAGAAAACTTCAGCTTCATCATCAGCATTACCCTTTTTACGTACCATTTCTAATGAACTTGTAAGGTTACCCCATTGATCTCCACCACCAATTTGTAAACTACAACCATATTCTTTATGTAATCTATAGAAATCGCCTGATTGAAGAATCATATATGAGAATTCAGTATAAGAAATACCTGTCTCTAAGCGGCTTGCAACAATTTCCTTACTTAACATATAGTTAATTGGAAATACTTTGCCAAAGTCACGTAAATATTCAATAACGTTAATCTTACTCCACCAATCGTAGTTATTAACACAAATACCTTTTTCTGGATCAGAAAAGTCTAAATACTTGGCGAGTTGAGCTTTAATACCTTCAACGTTTGCTTTAACTGTTTGTTCATCTAAGAACGATCTTTCAGCTTTTTTACCAGAAGGATCACCAATCATACCAGTACCACCACCAATAACAGCTATGATTCTATGACCAGCTTGTTGTAATCTTCTTAAAACAGTAATCATAACGAAATTGCCAAGTTGCATAGACTTAGCAGAAGGATCAAAGCCACAATAAATAGTTTGTTTAGTTTGGAGCATCTTTTCAATATGCTCTCTATCTGAGAAATTATCTAACATTCCTCTATCAATTAAATCTTGTATAATGTCTTTCATAGTAGCCTCCTGCATACTTGTTAATTATATCAATCAATTTAGTCAATGTAAATTAAAGTACTCAATATAATCATAAAAAAAGGCGACTAGAACAGCTATTCTAATCACCTATATTTTTTTAAGCTTTGACAATTGTATAAATATTAATATTTGGATTTGAACTATGTGGAACAGATTCAACCTTATAACCTTCAGCTAGGAATGATGTACCTTTTCCTTCAGCGTAATTATTAGATGGATCAAATCCACTAAATGTTCCGCCTTGAACAAATACTTTGGCAGTGCCATCTTTATAATAAGAATCTATACAGTTAAGCGTGTAATCATAACCATTACCTACTTGATTCCAAAGTTGTAATAAATCAAAAGAACCACCAGTAACAATCAATTTTCCTTCTGTAACTTGAACAGCACTTACATTACCAATATACTTTCCTGATTCGATTGTCAAGCTAGCACCATTTTTAATATCGATACCATAGCAGTCATCTTGTTTAGCTCTTAAACCACCATTATTACCAGTGCTATCTTTCAAAACTACATTACCACCTTTGACTGACAACAATGAATTAACTGTTGGCTCATTCCAAATATCTACAATATTTTCAACAACATAACCATTGAAGTCGATTGTAATATTTTTACCTATAGAGATAGCAGCAGTTACTTTTTCATCATCAACTAACTTAAGAGTATCACCATCTTGAGCCATATTAATAGCTGATTGAAGTGATTTAAACATAAGTCCATTAACTTCGACTACACCACCATCAGTTACAAGAGCACTATCATTAGCTCCTGTTTTAATTTCTTCTTCGCTCTTAACTTCTGTTACTTCTTTTGCTTCACCATTAACCGTTACAACTACATCATCAGCTCCTTTAGAATATGCCATTACTGTAGCACTACTTTCTTCTGTTACTGTAACATTACTTGTTGCAACATTTAAATTAATTACCTTTGATGTATTCTCGGCAACAAAGTGTCCTGCTTCAATACGTACATAGGCAACGACACCATTTTCATGATATGAAGCTGTATCAATTGCTTTAATATTAACTAAATCGTTAGCGCCATAGTGATCAACACTATCAGTATCGGCATCAATATTTAATGTGCCACCATTTGTTCTGATGGTTACATCTTTTGCTTCTGTTGTTTT
>UMBH01046851.1_pt1 | contig 26184 bp, 27 predicted proteins | sample 1963921 | NCBI WGS metagenome assembly UMBH01 (sample SAMEA4835937, study PRJEB28245) | human gut metagenome | biome: gut microbiome; material: fecal sample | place: Denmark | collected 2008
TGGGGAATCTTCAGCTCATTCGCCATAATCTGATAAGATGTTTGCGATGCGGTAGTCCAATATTCTCATGAAGCATCAGGCGGTGAATATTTGGCACGCTTGCAGAAATTGAAGAAGCAGAAGACTAGAACGGAACAGACAACGGTATAGATGAAATCCGCATTGACAAACGTATTGGCAACCGACAGCGTTGTCAAGGTCGTAGTTAAAAAAGCTGTATTTTCATCTATTATTTTACTATGGCCTCTTTTATACACTCCACAATATAATATACATCTTCATCAGTCACCCACGGCCCGGCAGGAAGGCACATACCGATTTTAAAAATAGCTTCGGATACCCCATTGATATAAGCCGGAGCATCCTTATAGACCGGCTGCTTGTGCATCGGTTTCCAAACCGGGCGTGCCTCTATTTTTTTGCCAAGCATAAAAGCACGCAAAGCCTCCACATTCTCGTTGGGCTGGCAATCTGTTGTAGCACAATCTACGGCATGAATCACACCTGCAGCACCACCTACGGCAGTCCTGACAACATCCTTATAAGCATTTTCCTGCCCTTTGATGCGAAGTGAAGAATCCAGAGTGATTGTACAAAGCCAGAAATTAGAGTCATAATCAGCCGAAGGAGCTTCATGCAGCAATACCCCCTCCACATCCTTAAGCAGTTCCTTATAGAGAGCCTGCACATGCCGGTGATGTGCAATATGCTTATCGGCAACGGTCATTTGACCACGACCAATACCTGCACATATATTACTCATGCGATAGTTATACCCTATCGCCTCATGCTGGTAATAAGGATAAGCCTCACGAGCCTGCGTGGCATACCACATGATTTGATTCTTGCTTTCGGCATCTTTACAAATCAACGCACCACCGCCACTGGTAGTAATCATCTTGTTACCGTTAAAGCTCAGCACCCCGAACTTGCCGAACGTCCCCAGTACCTGTCCCTTAAAACGGGAGCCAAAACCTTCGGCAGCATCTTCCACCACTGGAATAGCATACCTATCGGCTATCTCCATGATACGTGTACAGTCATAGGGCATGCCGTACAATGCCACAGGAACAATAGCTTTTGGCTTCTTGCCAGTCTTGGCAATGCGGTCCTTGATGGCTTCTTCCAACAGTTCCGGAGACATGTTCCAAGTTTCTTTCTCAGAATCCACAAATACCGGAACAGCCCCCAGATAAGTGACCGGATGCGAAGACGCACAGAATGTGAAGCTTTGTACAATCACTTCGTCACCCTGTCCCACTCCGCAAGCCAACAGAGCCAAATGTACTGCCGCCGTACCGGTCGAAAGTGCCACCACTTCCTTGCCTTCGCCTACAAAACGTTTCAAATCCTCTTCAAAAGCATTCACGTTAGGACCGAGAGGAACCACCCAGTTCGTATCGAAGGCTTCTTTTACATATTTCTGTTCAATACCCTCCTCGCTCATATGGGCAAGGCAGAGATAAATGGTTTTATCCATAAATATATATGTGATTATTTAATGATCAGACTTCGGATTCCTCACATAGTGGGGAATAAAAAGAAAGGAAACGGCTTTATAAAACCTTCTCAGATATCGGGAGAATTTACTCATAAATGTTTCCATGACCGGGATATAGACTGCAATCCTTTATTAATTCCATGATACGTTCTTTCGAGATCCGTGCATCTTCCCTATCGCTGTTAGGGAATGAGGCAATAACTTTAACACCCGGGATATATGAATCACCCGAGAAAACATTGTTCTCGACTTTATAGGTAAGGCAGCTTTTATCATGTCCGGGAGTTTCAAACACTTCCACGAAAATTCCCGGAAATATTTCCACTTTATCATTCTCATGTAAAACCGTCACATTATCTCCCATCCATATTACAGGATCATTGTGATAACGGGAAAAATTAAGTTTATCCGAACCTAAAGCCTCCATGCCGAAAGAGGAAGTGTAAACTGTGCAATCAGGATACAATCGTAATAAATCTTTTATACCATAAATATGGTCGTAATGAGTATGAGTCAGAAACAAGGCTTGTACCGTTCCGCACTTTTCCTGAATACACTGCTTTATAGGAGCAATATCCCCAATATCTATCAATACATGCCCATCTTTCCCCTCAACAGACAGTATATACGTATTGGAGGTGAAAACAGAATTGACAATCTGATGGATGTTCATTTCAGTTATGACCGTTGAAAGCCTCAGTGGTAGCATTACCTTCCTTATTGATCCCTTCTCTAACGAACACTTTCTTTATGGTTAGCAGAATAATCTTCACGTCCAGCCAGAAAGAAATATGATCCACGTACCACACATCCAGTTCAAACTTACATTTCCAACTGATATCATTCCGTCCGTTTACCTGTGCCCACCCCGTAATTCCCGGACGGACTTCATGGCGGCGGAACTGTTCCTCTGAATATAAAGGAAGATACTTCGGCAATAAAGGACGGGGACCAACTAATGCCATATCCCCCTTTAATACATTTATTAGTTGTGGCAATTCATCTATGGAAAGAGAACGGACTATTTTCCCAATCTTTGTCAGACGTTTAGCATCCGGCAACAAATTTCCTTCTGAATCCCGCTCATCCGTCATTGTCTTAAACTTTATGGCTTTGAATATTTGAGCATTTTTTCCAGGGCGATCTTGGGTGAAAAAGACACCGGCACCCTTATTGGTGAAATGGAGGAAAATTATCAGAAGAAGTAATATGGGCCAGATAACTGCCAAAACAAAGAAAGCAACAATAAAATCAATCGTACGTTTTAAAAAGTAAGAATATAGCATAACATTCGTCAATCAATTCATTAATATTTTTCCATTTTGAACATTTACATTCTCTTTCAATATTTTTGCAGGATTTCCGGCTGCAATACAATTCGAATGAATACTTTTTGTAACCACGCTACCCCCCCCAATAACTACCTGATTACCAATAGATAACCCAGGAAGAACTATTGATCTAACTCCTATCACACAATTTTTACCGATATATGTATCAGTTTTCAAACTTCTACAATGATCATGCGCCAATATCATAGCACCAGAAAGCACCCAAGTATTATCTCCAATATGAATACCTTTAGGATTAATAGACTTGTCCAAATGGGCTTTCCATGAAATTCTACAATTCCGGCCTATATCCATTCCGTATCTCCAACGAAGATAGCAAGGATATAAATCAACTAGGATTCCCCATACTTTGCTTCTAATATTCATAATCTTATTTGATTGATAGGTAAGCGTCCAAAACATGGTATACACCTTTCAGGCGAGTGCCTGCTGGCACTCGTCACTTGTCTTGGATTGTAAGTTTTAAATTGTTTTCACTAATTGGTTAGACTGATCGTCATCGGTAGCAGGTTCTCGTAATCCGTTCAGCCCTTCCGGATCTCCGTCATATACTTGCAGAAGAATGCTCGGAAGCTGATTCCCACCTGCTTACAGGTTTCAATAAAGGTATTGTAAACTGCCGATTGCAAAGCACCTTTCGTACTACAGAAGAACAAACTGTTTTATCTCTGAACGGTCAAGGGACGTATCGCCCGTTCGGCAGCAAGATTATCGATTGTATATTCACCGTCTTTGCGATAAGCAAAAAGCTGGTCCCAAAACTTATGGAGATAATTCAAAGTCGTTCACATTAAATCACTCATAAACTCTTCAGCCAATGCAAGTAAATCATAAAGCTCACTCCGCAAACCCTCCACTATTTTATTCGTATAAGCATCGTTGTGTTTCGCCTTAGGATGCTCTTCAAGGCGGGGTTCAACTTGTTGAGTTGAAGCGCACCCTTGTCCGCCCAATTGGCCAGGTTCTGTCGGCACGTATTCCAGTCCATATCGGACAGCCGGTTCTTTGACCCACGATAGTCAGGAGAGCACATCCGGTAACGGTTAAACAGAAGATACGACAACAAAGAGGAAGTGATATGAGTGCCGGGGACAACCTCATCATACAGATGGGATAGGGCATCAGCATCGCAAGGAAGATATACCTGGCTGATACTGCCGTCGGGGTATTTCACTTTCAGAACTTCAAAATGATGTTCTTCGATCAGGTTAACAACCGTACGGACCACTTTAGGCTTCATCACTTTAAGAATCACCGTGCCGGCCGGAAGTTTAGAACGGTCACATGTATGTTCGACAGGAATGCCCTTACGACTCCTGTAGGTATTGTAATGGTCATTATTGACCACACCCAAGCGTTCCTCAAGTTTCTTGCTGGAACGGGCCAGTTCGGCATTTACTTTGCGGAGCTACGCCAATTCGTCACTCAAAGCAACCATGCGGTCCAGCAGTTTACTTTGCGCTTGGGAAGCGGCTTTAAGTTCTGATAAATCATCCAATACGCGATTCATCCGCTTCTGCTTATCTTCCAACTCAATTCACATAAAACGGTATCCGTCCGTAAAACTCTTCTCATGCAAATAATAATAGAATAAATATCTTGAGAGCGCAACTTTTTTAGCAAATCACATAAAACTGCATTCATCAATTTATTTCGATTCACTATTTTTATTGTTAAACCAGCAAAAGGGGAAATAATATTTAAAGAATTTTTTTTACATTATTCACACATTCAATACCAGCTGCAACTAATCCAACAATAGATTGATCTATAGCTAAGCGATAAATCTCTTTAAAATTAATATCACCAAAACTTGCAAGCTGAACATCTTTTTCCCAAAGTCCAGCTCTTACCAATGCCCAAAAAGCTTTTTGATTATTCCAATTCGATTGATTTTAAGTAGTTCAAATGTCTTAATATATATATGATAACAAGCAAATACACTATTAACTAGCCCCTTTATAGTAAAAGGCTAGTTTTAGTACAAACTAATTATGTTTAGGTATTAACATAGAGATATTTAAATCTCCACATCATTTCCTCTAAGAATCTCAATACCTGCTTGAAAAGATGTTAATCCTATGATATCTTCTGCATCAAAAAGTAAATCAAATTCTTCTTCCAATGAAGATGATAATGCTAATTGTTTAATAGAATCCCAACCATCAACATTATCCTTTGTAAATTCACCATTAAGAACATCTTCTGATACATTAAAGACGTCTATGAATACCCCTTTGTACTTTTCCAAATTTGTCATAACTATATTATTAATTATTATGTAGAATTACTTTTCCTGCTTCATTACGAGGTATTTTTTCTATATATTCAACCTCAATAGCCTTATGGAATAAATGCGTCTTCTCTATCACAAACTCTTTGACTTCATTAAGAAGAGAAGATTTAGTTATCAATATTTTCAGAAGTTCATCAGTTCCAAAGCAAACGCAATCAACATTAAATGATCCCTTAATTAGGTTTTCAACTTCATCTAAAGAAATTCTAAGACCGTAAATTTTCAGAAATCTCTTCATTCTTCCTACAATGAAATAACATCCATCTTCATCGCGATGTGCTATATCACCAGTATGCATAACCCCATTATTTTCATCACCTTTTGCTAAATCTTCAGCGCAAGTTGCATATCCCAATGTAACATTTTCACCACGGAAGACCATTTCACCAGTGGCTTCTCCTTCGAACGTCTCAACGCCTTCAGAATCAACAATTGATAGTTTTGAATTTGGCTCAGCTATCCCTATGCTACAGATTTTTGATTTAGCAAGGTTATACGGTAAGTAAGTCATTCGTGCCGAGCACTCTGTTTGTCCATAAGTAGCAATAAACTTCTTACCATGCTCTTCTGCATATTTAGCCAAATAAACAAACATTTTTTCTGAAAGTTTGCCTCCTCCCTGTGTAATGATTTCCAAATCGGGCAAATCCATTCTTTCAAAGTGAAGTTTGGAGAAGAGATCGTAACTATATGGTACTCCAGTAAAACTAGTTGCCCTTTCATCTTTTAAACGAGTCCAAAACCTTTTATCAAGCAGAGACATTCCAGATAGCAGTATCGTCGCTCCTGCCTTTAAGTGACTATCAATTACCGATCGTCCCATCGTATAATGAATAGGCAAAGAAGCCATAGCTCTCTGATTCGGAGTTAGCTGGAAAAGCAACTTTACGTTTTCTGCATTTGCTTCAAGATTCCGATAACTATGACGCACAAGCTTTGGACTTCCCGTGCTACCACTGGTTGGCAATAGCATAGACAGGTCTTCAAATAAAGCAGGAGCATCCAAACCTGTTTTTACTAATGAATATCCATATGCTTGAAACAAAGGAATAAAACCTTTATTGTCTGCAGTTTCTTGGGGTAACCACAAATACTCAGGATGGTACATATCAATAAATCGATTATACAATTCATGGTCTGTATTCAAACTTATAATCAAGGGTACTACTTTATTCTGCAAACAACCTAAATAACCAAGTAAAGTGCCCAAATTATTCTGAGCCAAGATAAACACCAAGGTCCTTTTAGGTAATGCTTCGCGAAAATTCTTTGTAAACGAACAGATTTCGCCATAAGTAACGTTCTGTCCTTCGTCGTCTATTACTGCAATCGATGAAGGATTATGCTTATCTATATCATATATCATCTTATCAACTATAAATTAATACATCCATCTACAGCTAATACTTGTCCTGTTATGTAACTTGACTCATCAGAAGCGAAGAACAAAAAAGCATCAGCCACTTCATCAGGAGTTCCAAGACGTCCAAAGCCAACAGTTTCTATTCTATTACTAAATTTCTCTTGCATAACATTTTGAAATCTCTCTGATGAAATCATTCCTGGTGCAATTGCGTTCACACGGATTCCACTCTCACACAATTCCTTTGCAGCAGACTTTGTTACAGAAATCACTGCACCTTTTGTTGCAGAATATGAGAGTTGGCCTTTTGCACCTTGTAAACCAACAATACTAGCCATGTTTATAATAGATCCACTTTTCTGACGCGCCATAACACGTGCTACAGTTTGTGTGATATTAATCAAAGCTATAACATTCACATCGAACATCTTTCGGAGTTTGTTGTAATCTATCATACTCATCATTTCGTAAGAAACAATACCTGCATTGTTAGCTAAAACATCAATATGACCTTCAGCTTTCTTTATTTGCATGATCTCGTTGGTAACTGCTTTAAATTCGCAAATATCAACACTTCTACCAATAATCAGTTTTTTTTGCGACTCAGGTATTTCATTAATCCATGTTTCTATACTAGCTACATCAAAGTCAAAGATATACACCTTGGCACCTTCTGCTGCAAATTTTCGCACAATACTTGCGCCAATTCCCTTTGCCCCTCCTGTAACAATACAAACCTTATTATCTAATCTATTCATTACTTACTAATCTATTTATCTCTTTAACAATGTTTACAGCACTGCTTTCTTCATCAAGATGTGAAAGTTCCTTATATCCCATATAATGATACGCTTTTATGGTATTCTTTGATATAGATTGTAGGAAAGCTATAATATTCTCCTCTGAATAATGAAATTTCGCAATGTGCTCATATATTTGATGGGCTGTTTTAGAATCTTTTACTTTTAAAGTTCCAATACAATCCTCAAACCATATTGTTCCAAAAATCACAACCGGTTTTTCCATCACCAAAGCTTCCCATCCAACAGTGCCAGTGATTGTAGAAACAGCGATAGCATCTTTGATTAAGACCTTTGAATCCATATTGAAAGGCATTAGTCTTATACGTGGATTCTTCTTTAAATTACGATACAAATCAGGTATCCTAGATGTACATCCTTGAAAATGAGAAAGATATTGATGAGGATGTTCTTTCACATAGACATACCAATCGTTCGGTGTATTCGCTAAAAGTGTTTCTATACATAACCACTGATTAACAAAAAAGCCACCACACGGACTTGTCGTTTCTTCTGGTTGATAATGAAGAGGAAATAGTATATACTTTTCTCCAGGGACTGGATTTTCAGATAATGATTCGTAAAGTTTTCTAAGCTTTTTATTATACGAAAAAGCCTCCAATCGCATCTTAGCGAATTCCGGTAAGAAATAATGAGTATTCTCTAAAGTGTATTTTTTATTTTTATATATTGTTTGGGCAGATCTCCTCACTTTCTCACCATGTTGTTTGGCCGTTCTATGGAAATAGTTATAAGCTAGGTGAAACCAGTTAGCCCCCTTCTTATCATCTTTAAGATTCTGTGTCATATACCAAAGTTGACCATCGGCATAACTTTTCTTGGTATTCTCGTAACTTTCGCGTATATCTTCTGCGATTTCATCGTATGACACTTTTCCTTTACTTAGAATTTCGTCTACGTCTTTTCTAAATTTACCATTCATTGAATAGATATCATTAGTTGCAAAAATTCTACCTGGAACAATATAATACTGAAACATTATAAAAGGTATATTTCTTTGCTTACAAATGATATATAGCACATAATCATAAACACGATGAGGATTATTACCGCTGATAACAATATCTGGTTTAAATTTATCCAAGACACAAAGCCAATGTTTAAATAGATTATAATAATGGAACTCTCTTTCCATAAAATTAAAGCTATAACGGTCGTAATCCAATCGGTTCATCATAGTCAATGCTTCAACTTCATGCATTGTATTAGCTAGAACTGTATCTACATCAGGATAATAATTGCAATAGTTTTTCTCGACCTCTTCTGGAAAAACTCCATGCCAAGCATCTATATTATTATGATATACTACATTGGGGAATTCCGCCTTAACAGCCACATAAGGGTCTTTTTTTGCGTAGTAATAAGCGTTATCAAATGTATATTCTACCCAATATACAGGTTCCCACCCATTTTGATTTTTAAGTTTCTTTGCGACATTAATCCATGGGTCAATGGCACAAGTATTATACAAGACTCTTTTCATAACCATCAAATTTTAATCAAATTAGATATTACCATAGGTTGTGTTTCCAAATAAGCTGTTCCACACGTCAAACCTAAACCAAAAGCGGACATAAGTAACTTTTGTGGTCGGTTACGAAGATCATCCGAAATAGAAGTAGCCATAAGCATTGGTATTGAAGCTCCTCCTAAATTTGCAAATCTATCAAGATTTAAAGGAGCTTTACTTGCGTCTATGTGTGATTTCTTAATTACCCTGTCAACAATCATCTGGTTTGCCTGATGAATCAAGAAATAATCTACATCGTTGTTCTTACCAATATTATTGTTCTTCAAGAAACGATCAAGAGCCTTTATCGGTTTTGTTATAGCAAAGGCAAAAACATTCATACCCTCAATAACCGAATGTACAGGAGCTCGCTTAACTCCATTACCAAAATCTTCATAAATAAAAGATTCTGGAGTTACCTGATGGCGAAAACCACTATGGGGTGTAATCAATGCAGAATGGCCTTCACCATATGTCTCCATATCGATATATATATCACTTGCATTTTCATCATATTCAAGAGCAATTGCAGTTCCACAGTCACCAAAAAGAGGAACTCGACTTTTATCATAAGGAGAGGACATTCTCGTGATTGTATCTCCTACCAATAACAAGCCTTTTTTTGATGGGCTTGCCATCATTAATGACCCTACTACACTCAACGCATAAATGAACCCACAACATCCCATAGGAAGATCCAAAGTATAGCAAGAATGAGGAAGTGAAAGCCGATCTTGAATAATACATGAAGTAGGAGGTGTGCGGTAATCCGCAGTTACAGACTCAAATGCCAGAAATCCTATTTCTTCTTTATCCCAATTCAAATCCATCAACAACTGCTCTGCTGCTGCAGTACATAAATCAGAAGCACATGTCTTATCATCAGCCATGTAACGTTCCTTTATACCGACAGTCTTTATGAAATTTTCGGCATCACTTTCGTTAAAGAAGTCGAAGTCTGTCGTTTTTACCAAATGACTTGGTACCGCAGCTGAAATGCCTTTTATTGCAATGTTTTTTAATGTTATTGAAGCCATAAATTATAATAATGTTCTGCCACCATCAATGACAAGCGTTTGACCAGTAATCCACTTTGAAGCAGCAGAAAGAAGGAAGATAACACCACTTGAAATATCATCTGTTTCACCATATCGGCCTAAAGGATACTTCTTAATGTCATTTGCCAACTGTTCGCTTGAAAAAGCAGATCTATTTTTTATTAGTGAAGTATTAATCATTCCAGGCATAATAGAATTCACACGAATATTTGGCGCCAATTCTAATGCACAAAATTTCATGGCCGAATCAAGGGCAGCTTTAGATGATCCATAAATAATATTCCCTGGAGTGAATACATTCAAGCCTCCAATTGATGACATAAAAACAACAGAAGCATTCTTACTTATGTGTTTTCCTCGGACTAAATTCCTTAGAAGTTCTAATTGAGAAAAAAAATTAACCTCATAAACTTCATCAAAATTATCTCTTGTACAGAATTTAAAAGGTAATGTTTTACCTATCCCTGCACATAATACTATGCCATCCACGGAATCAATAGAACTTACTATTCTTTTTATAGTTTCAGGTTCTGTTAAATCACCTAAAATGCTCGAATGACTATCTCCATCTAAAATAGCCATAACTTCTTCCATTCTTTCTTCACTACGAGCGGAAAGAATGAGCTGTGCCCCAAAACGAGCACAATCTATAGCTACCTGTCGTCCAATCCCAGAAGTAGCTCCTGTAATGAGAATCTTCTTACCCTGCAGACTAAACGAAGTTTCAGTTATCAAATTCAGATTACTATTCATTTTACCTTTGACTGTACTTCACTGAAAATGTCTCTTAGAGTCGAAACAGACTTTATGAAATCGCCACTTAAAGTTACCCCAAATGCATCATCAATAGAAGCTATTAGTGACAAGGCTGTGATAGAACTCCATTCGTCCAATTCTCTAAAATTTGTTTCTAATGTCAAATCTTCAATATTAGTTTCATCAAAAGCATCTTCCAATGCCATAAAAAAATCTTTTTGTTCCATATTTAATATTATTATGTTAGTATTTACAAATTATTCTTTTTCGCAGGATTACCCATATATAAAAAATAATCCTTAGTCTTCTTATAGACAAACGCTCCAGGAGCAATTCTAGTATGTGATCCTATTTTAACCCCCTGAATTATAAATGAACGTCCGCCAAAAACATTTTCGTCACCAACTTCTACAGCACCTGATAATCTTACTTCTGGAAATAATATATTGTAGTTTCCGATTTTTGCATCATGGCCAAATGCTGTTTCTGCTACAATGATATTAAAATCACCTATCGAATTTCGGCAACTAAACCGACATCCATATCCTATAATATTACCTTTACCTATGTTGAAAGATTCTTTATCGAGAAAGGATGTTCCTAGCTCAATTAAATTTGGATAATATATATTCTTATTGAAAATTTTACTTACAAGTAGTTTCAATATAGAAGGATTAGCAATAGCAAGAACCACTCCCAAAGGCTTATCCCAATTGTTAAGTTCTTCAAGACCACCGATTATATTACCATAACCATTATTACTACCTCTTAAGCTTTCATCATCATCAAAGAATCCAACTAAATTCCATTCTTTAACCTCGCTATTGATTTTATTATTGATTAGGCAAGCAATTTCCCTTCCGTATCCACCTGCACCATAAATTGCAATATCATTCATCTTTATATACTTTTGAATATTTCTCAACCATTGCCCTTATTGTGAATTGCTTTTCGAAAAGTCTAAATGAAGCTTCACCCATTTTTGGCAATAATTCTTTATGATTAATAATATAATGTAATCTATCTGATAGTAAGGTATCATCAAGATCTACTACAAACCCTGTTTCACCATCAATAATTAATTCTGGAATACCAGCTATCCTACTACCAATTACCGGCAATCCTGCTCGCATTGCCTCAATAATTGATATCGGCAGACCTTCAGCCTTAGAATAAAGGCAAAAAAGATTCCCTTGATTTAAATATTTATCCACCTCACTAGTTGTACCTGTAAATGTCACATTAGTTTTTATTGTTTGAGATTTCGCCTCCAGAAGACTTCTATCTTCGCCACCACCAACAAATGTAACTTCTATCTGTTGTTGATCTTGTACGCTCAATTTAGCAATTGCATTTAAGATACCAATTTGATTTTTTCGTGAATTAAGAGTACCAACACATATAAGCTTGACCTTATCTGGTATAGCCATAGGTTCGAAAGATTTGGTATTTATCCCATTATAAACATAAAAAGACTTTTTATCATCCCAATTATATTTGATACAAAATTGATTTCTAGGTAAATCAGCAACAAATCCAAAATTATCGACCCCTTTAAGTAAGACCTGCTCAATATTATTTCTAAACCCACTCATAGCCCTACTCTTTAATTTTGGCAAAGTGAAATACCACATAGACCAAAAATCGCCATTAGTATGTAGCGTAAGCAATACCTTTTGGTTAAAGTGATTATAGTGTTTAAGATACTCAAAACAATCAATCATATCTTGAAAGGCAACAACATCACCCTTGTCTGACATTTTGCTATAGTACTTCGCAATGCTTTGGGCACGCTTATTATCCTTTAAATAAATAAATAATCTAGTAGCCAAAGCGCTATATTTTGTGATGAACATAGCAACTGAATGCTTCCAAGTTGCCTTAACTGGTCTAATAAAATTCAAACTTTGTGATGAATACAAATCAGGTGTAATTATTCTTAAATCTACACCATTTTGAGCAAACAATTCTTTATGCTCACCCATACATCTAACAAATGTACGATCACCAGCTTGCCCATATACAGACTTGGAGAATACTAAATCTACTTTTATCATTGATTTTAATTTAATGAGATCCTATAAATAATTGCGACAATTCTATTTCATAAGGCAATAGAGTTGAATACCCATCGTCATGAATAGCAAATGTCTTGATATATGCAGAGAAGGCATAAATAACAATTATAGTCATAGCGATAGCTCTAACTTCTGACTTCTTTATCTTTTCTACAATTAAAGGAAGTAAAAATACCATAGAAAAGAACATTACTCTACATACCCTTTCTTGCAATATTGAAAAGGTATTAAACATGCAAGATAACATGAAATCGAAAAGAATCATATTTGCAAGCATTCTCAATCGAGGATTAGATACATATTCTTTTCTAAAAAATATATACACAAAAAGAAAAACAATAAGCATTACTATCATACCAAAAGATAATCCACCTTCTACATAAAAAGTTTCGCTTGTAACAAAATTTGATGTTCTATCAAGAACCATTAATATAGGAAACAACGAAAGGATTTTATAACTAACATCCAATATCAAGCATGTAAAAGAAAGCATAGTTATTACAAGCACCTCAAAAATCGAGAAGCGCCTATCTCCCAAAAAGATAAAGGGAACAAAAGCAATTGTGGTATAATGAAAGCCTAATGCTATTAATAGAGATACTATGCATGCTCGATATTTTCCATTAGCTTTATAAGCGAAAGCCAACCATACAAAAGCAGCCATTACGCCTTGACGTATAACATTAAATTGATAGTTTAGGAACACTAAAGAAAGATATATAAAGAATACCGTCATAAAATACTTTATTCCTAATAATTTTGATGCTTTATAGTAGCAACCAAGGGTAACTATCGATAAAAAAAAGAAAAAAACCGCATGAGTTAAACCAAGGCCATGAAAAATAGTTTGTGCAAAAACATATAAGGGTTCAACACCTCTTTCATATCCGTCATTACCGATTATGGAACCACTATAATAAAATTGAACATAATTTGCCCAGTCTGCACCAACTCTATATCGACAACCTACTATGACTGCGGAAATCATCAATATAATAGCAACAAATTCCTTTCTATATGGACGCTTAATATATCTCTCATATAAAGCTAATATCAATATTATTCCCCAGACAATATAATAAAAAGATGCAGATTCTCTCATGCTCAATCATTTATGCGATATAATTATTACCGTATACTTATTGATTATTTATGGTTAATCAAAAAACTGGTAATATTAGGAAAATAATTATGAAATGCAATTTTTACTACGAACTTCCAATTACGCTTTCCTTCAACTAATTTCTTTTCGTCATAATACTCGTATTTTCTATCCGACATATTAAAAAGTTCGAAATGCTGCTCAGTTTGTTTCTCAACTCCCAGTTTTGGAGGGAAACGATATGGTAAATTTAGCTGAACCTTTTCTACAAACACCCGCTCTAGAGCATCAGAAAAATCAGAGCATACGCTATCATCACTCTTATAAACAGAATTCAAAGTTTCATATCCTAAAATGCCATCAGACATCCTTGTTTCTGTATCAGCTACAATTACTATTGCACCCTCCTCGCATGAATGGCGAGCACTACCTGATCCTGCTATTACTACATCTACTTTTTCATATAAACTCAAAGGTAACGGATGAAGATAGCCTAATTCCCTAACAACTAAATTTTCGTTTTCAAGCAAAATCCTATTTATTTCATCACGATGTATATCCATATCTCCTACTGTTAATAATTGGATAGACTTGGATTTATGCTTATTTGCAAACGTGCCAACATCTTTAAGGATATTTTGAACATAAGGTTTATTGCCACGACCTATATAACAAATATTCCAATCCTTCTTTTGAATATCGTCAATTATTTCACATCTATAATCTTGAATAGGGCATTCATCCAATTTTCTAACACCATGAATTTCTTCTGGTAATATTGTTCTATAACCTTCAAATAAACGATCATATGTTGTTTGTGTCCCTTCAATTTCTCTACGATTAAATTTGAAGTCATAAAAATCTATTTTATCTTCATAAAAGGAATTCACCCCTCTATAATGTTCATTCATCAAGAATACATAATGTCGTGCATTAATTCTTGAAGCTAAAATTTCCCCCCATTGCGAATATGAGTCTTCATGAGATTCTATTATTATCTGGTCACTATATCTATATTCACCAATAAGATTTAACATTTTATTGAGGATTTTATTTCTCAACCATTTGGGGTACATAAAAGGAGGATTTGAAATACCTGTTACATCACATCCTAAAAACTTATTAAAATAATCTATCAAACATTTGTGTTCAAGTACTCTATCACCCTGGAAGAAAACAATTACCTTCCATCCATTTTCTTCAAGAAATTTAGCTTTAGCCGCAGTATAGCATTGACTACCACCAGCGACCTTAATAGAGGTTGTAATAAATATATAAATATTCATCTTATTTTGTTCATCAATAATTTCACATAATTATGTACATATACTCTCATAGGCTTCTCTAAAAAAGCCCATATTACAAAACCAGTCAATATGAAATCTGTTATAAATAACGTAACTTGCTCCCATAACTCTTCACCAAACAAAAGCATAAGTATGTATGATAAAGAACAGGCAACAAAAATCGGCTTGAAACAATCCCATATACAAATAAAAATTTCCTTATAATTAAAACCGACCTCCTTATGTAAGAGATATGGACGTAAGATAAATACACCTAAAATACTTAATAATAGATAAAGCCACTGTACCCATAAAGCACCTCCATCATACTCAAATATTAAATATAATGCCACAAAGTATCCACCCCCCGTTACAATACCCCACAATGCATTTGATTTAAGTTTACCAGATGCCACAAAAGGTATATAAGTTGATGAAGATATCGACTCAATTATTTGACCAATTATTGCTATTTGTGTAAATTCTACCGCGAGAGGAGGTACTTCAACAAGCCAAATTTTAAAAATAGTCTTCAATGTTACAACACATGGGAGACTAAGTAGTAGCAATAAGTCACAAGATATAACCGTTGAGCGTAAACTCCATTCTTTGAACTCATTATACTCCCCTGCAGAATAGCTTTTAATTATCTGAGGATTTAATGCTACACGGAAATTATTGACAAACAGCATAACTGCTTGAGTTATCTGATTTGCCAGCGCTTTAGTTGCTATAATTGCAGGCGCAAAAAATAAATTAAGTAGGACTGTTGATCCTTGCACCTTGACAGTATTAGTAAGATTTGCCAGCAATGTCCATCCTATAAAGCCCATCATCCCCTTGAAGGTATTTTTATTGAAATGCTTAACAATATGTGTCTCTTCATATTTGCGGTGGCTGATAATGATATATGTTAACATAACAAGCATTTGAACTGCAGCAACTAGTAAAGCGTAAAAAATAAGGTTATCTATTGAAAATATACCTAATAAGAAGACAATACCTAAGCGTACAAACACATCAAAAACTCCAACATAAGCATACACATTCATATTTTCATGGGCCATAATAGCAGCCGTATAGGGTACTTGTATTACTGCTAACGCCGTAGTAAGGACAGATATTTGAAATACCATATAAACTGCAAATTCCCGACCTTGTGGTATTACAAACTTATACAAGATGTACCATAAACCAATAGTTTCTAATAATAATACTATTATTGCAGCTAATATCAAATGCGAAAAGAAAGATGTTGAAAATGTATATTTTAGATTTTCTAAATTTCCTTTTCCTAAGTCAAATGTAAGAAACCTGGAAGTACTCGTAGATAAAGTGATATTAAGAAATGTAACCATTGCAACTATACTAGCGACTGCATTGTACAATCCATAGTCATCAACTCCTAATTTTTCAAGCACGACTCTAGACGTATAGATACTCACAGACATAATGAGTATCATACGAATGTACATTAATAATGTATTTTTAGCCAATCGTTTTGCGTCTACCATTACTTCTTAAAAATTTATTAAGCCCAATCTTTCTTTTCATTATTTCAACAATTATCAATAACGCATACGAAAAAAAAATGGGTTTCTCGAAATAAAATCTAAACTTTAAGCCAATAACAATAAATATATGTGTCAAAAATATTCATACTCAGTCTTTCTAGTTTTTCCAAGCAGATGCCTATCCATTGTATAGTGTGACTTTGATTAGATTTAGCGAATTCCACTTTGATATGAATGTATCAGCCATTTAATATATTATAGAAAATATTCCTTTATCGCATCGACTACAATCTGGACCTCTTCATCTTTAAGTTCATAGAACATGGGCAATCTAACTAAACAGTCAGCAAATCTATCGCAATTTGGAAGGTTGGGGATTATACCTTCATGATGATCTTTGTAATAATCACTCAAGTGTAGACTCAAATAGTGAAATACAGCATTAACGTCTTTATCTTTAAGATACGATATCAATTTTGTTCTTTCATCTAGGCTTCTGCAGACAAGATAAAACATATGAGCATTATTTGTTGCATATTCTGGAATATCTGGCAAAGAAAAGAAGCCTTTATCTGCAAGATCTTTAAGGCCTTCATAATACGCCCCCCACATCTCTTTGCGTCGATTTTGAATTTGATCCAAGCTCTCAAGTTGAGCCCACAAAAAAGCACTATTAATTTCCGATGGTAGAAAACTTGATCCTGTATCGACCCAACCATATTTGTTAACCATACCACGGAAAAATTCCGCACGGTTGGTTCCCTTTTCCCAAATAATTTCAGCGCGACGAAGATAGGCTTCATCATTAACACTTAGCAATCCTCCCTCACCACCAGAAGTAACATTTTTCGTTTCGTGAAATGAAAAACATCCGAAATGGCCAATAGTTCCAAGAGGCTTTCCTTTATAATACGAATCGATTGCTTGCGCAGCATCCTCTACTACAAAAAGATTATGGCGATTGGCAATGTCCATTATTCTATCCATATCGCAAGCAACGCCTGCATAATGAACAGGCACAATTACTTTTGTTTTATTTGTTATAAGCCCTTTTAATCTTTCTGGATCAATATTAGGATTATCCTTACAACTGTCTGCGAAAATTATTTTTGCTCCTTGTCGAACAAATGCAAGAGCAGATGAAACAAAGGTATAAGAAGGTACAATTACCTCATCTCCCGGTTTTACATCACATAAAATAGCGGCCATTTCAAGAGCATCAGTTCCTGATGTGGTTAAAATAGCTTTTTTAAAGTCATATTTATCCTCAAAAAACTGTTGGCATTTTTTTGTAAAAAAGCCATTTCCAGACAGTCTTCCGGTATAAACAGCCTGGTACATATAATGTGCTTCCTTACCGGTAAGGAAGGGCTTGTTAAATGTTATCATTTTTAAAATTATCAAATTACATTATTCATCATTCTAACTAAAGAACAAATATCAAAAACGGGAAGTTGATATTTAGTTATTACATCCTGACTAAAAGGTGCCATATTTGTACATTCGAACAATATAGCCCCTATGTTTGTATTTTCTTCTAACAATTTATCAATTACTTTAAAGATATCATCTCGAGCTTCGTCTACATCAAGATCAGTATGATTATCGACATAAATATCAGAGAAATGCGTACCTTCCATGCCATATACGACCGCATTGAAAGGTCTCTTTATTGAAGAAAAACACTCTTCCGAAAGAGTCTGCTTTCGTACTGTTAATATTGCAATTGTCTTATCACCTATCATTTCTTGAATTAAAGGTATCAAAAGTAGACTTGACGAAAAAAAAGGTATTGATAAATGTTTTACTATTTCATTCTGGAATCTTGCAAGAAACCCACAACTAGTAGTAATTGCTTTAACACCTTCTGTTTCCAATTGCTTTGCTTCTCTGATAAAATCATCTATCAAATTGTTATCGCTTGTTTTTACAACATTCTTTGATGTTGCATTATTTACAATGACTCTTTTAACAGGAAACTCAAAGGTATCAAGATTGCCAATGTCTCCAATAATTCGAGGAAAAAATGTTTTAAGCATTAAAATTCCAATCTTCTCCATACTAAATTACCATATTATACCAGATATGTTATTATTCTCATCAGTAGTTTCAATGCATAAAGTATCTTTTACTTTTTGAATAGCATCATAACACTCTTCACGATTATTACCGAGGAAAAGGATAGGACCAAGTTTGCATGTATCATCTTTCAGCTCTCCAATTTTCATTCCGATAGTCAAATCATCTAGAAACGCCTCAGTAACTCCAGGAATTTGTCGTATTTCTTCTACATTTTGAATTTTAGAAATAAAACCTGGTTTTAATGCAAAACATCTCCAACAAGAAACCTTTTGATCTAGTTTAATATTTCTAAAATTAGCTATTTTGTTTTCAGTTAAGTAATCAATTAATAATACGTTTGAATTAACTCCGCTAGCTCTTGGTGTAAGATGTGAAGAAAGATATACCCCCCCCCCTCTTGCTGCAATTTCGACCAAATAGGTTTTGTGGCGTTTTTCACTATATATATATTCTGCGTGTGTTATACCGAATGGAAGATTAAATGCGTTTACTAATTCAGTATTAGTTTTTACAACATCGATTTCTGCCTCATTTTTTGCTAAGACACTTGAGGAAAACATGCACATTTTTGATATGTAAGTATCAGGTAAGTCAAAATATTCCTTAATACCAAAATCCAATGTTATATAATCACCATCTAAAGCAATACCATCGGCAAGATACTCCTTTCCTTCTATAAACTCCTCGATAATAACTTTATTATCTACAGAGGAGTCTAGGCTCATCTTCACTTTTTCTACCAATTCATTTGGGTTATCAATTCTATGAACACCTCGACTTCCACTACTATTTACTGGTTTTGAAATCAATGGATAATCCATACGTGACACCTTATCAATTATATTATCAACGCAATTGACCTGAATAAATTTTGGAACTGGAATACCTGCGTTTTCTGCATAACAACGCATTACATACTTATCTGTAAATTTTTCTGCCGTAACACATCCTATACCCTTAAGCCCCATCTTCTCTGCAACATAAGCAACTGCAGGGACAGATACATCAGTCTGATCTGTTGTAATTATGTCTATACCTTCTTCCCTTGCTATTTCTAAGATAGCTTCCTTATCTCGAGTATCGACATAATAGCACTTATCTGCAATCTCAAAGCCTGGATAATTACCTTTCACACTAACAGCAATTACATAACATCCACGCTCTTTTAATAAATTTATAAACGGAATCTGGCCAATACCAGCTCCAAGAATCATCGCTTTTTTCTTCATATGAAATATTATTTCTTACTAATCAAATATTCTGCTATCTGCACTGCATTGAGAGCAGTGCCCTTACGTACACGACCTACGTAGAAATCGTCATTGTGCTGCAACAATTCCACCTCGTACCTTACCCCTGAAAGTGTACTTTCGACCAACTGACCGCTCAGAACCAAACAACACTAGATTATCCATTGGGAAGTCTCTTTCTTCTAGGATTTTTAAAAGCTCCTGGCCGACGGCTCCGCTTGCACCTACTATAGCTACTTTATATCCCGTTTTTTTCTCTTATTAATCCTTTTTTTAATAAAATTTCTTTTAGATTGACAATATTATGAGGCTGCATTGAAAATAATGGCATCCTGCAATCTCCAACATTTAAGCCCATGATGTTCATGGCTTCTTTCACAGGGATTGGATTAGTCTCACAAAAAAGAGCCTTTATTAATTCATACGCATCAGATTGAATCTGAGCAGCTTTTTTATAATCCCCATTAATACATGCTTCTGTAAGAGATGTCACTTTATCAGGTTCAATATTTGCCCAAACGGAGATTACACCTTTTGCGCCCATTGACATTAAAGCAACGGTTTCATCATCATTACCGCTCCATATATTTAAATTATCACCACATTCAGCAATAGTACCTACCATCTGAGAAAGGTTGCTATTGGCATCTTTCAATCCGTTAATCATTGGATGTTGTGACAATATTTTTAATGCTTCAATACTTAACGACATTCCTGTGCGACTAGGAACGCTATACATGATTATTGGCGTTTTCACCCTATCCGCAATATAGGTATAATGATTAATAAGCCCAGGTTGTGTAGTCTTGTTGTAATAGGGCGTAACAATTAAAAGTCCATCTACACCAATATCTTCTGCCTTATGGCATAAATCAAGAGCATGCATTGTATTATTACTACCAGCACCAGCTATAACCTTAACCCGGCCATCAACAAACTCTACACATTTGAATAAAAGTTCTTCGTATTCACAGCTAGAAAGTGTTGAACTTTCTCCAGTAGTACCGCAGACAGTTATAGCAGATGTACCAGACGCAATTTGCCAATCAATAAGTTCATGGAATCTATCATAATTTATCATTCCATTGGTAAAGGGGGTTACTATAGCAACAGATGAACCGATAAAAATGGGATCTTTCATATTATCAGTTTTGTCCTAACAATGCCTTTTCCTCTATCTCTCTTATTACGTCTTTCATTAAGAAGAATTGTTTCTTGTCCTGGATAAATTCAGCGGCAAGTATTGCACCATTTGCAAATGCACGTCGAGTAAGAGATTCATGCGTTATAGTAATACGTTCATCACCATTTGTAGAAATCACTTGATGAACACCAACATATCCGTTCATACGCACAGAGTGAATAGGGACTTCGCCTCTATTTATTGCTTGAGAAATCATCCTGGCTGTCGCTGTTACTTTTGCTTTATCCTTTGGATGCTTTTCTATTATTTCAAAATCAAAATCAGGTAATACATTTGCTATTTTCTTAACAAATTCCATCAAAAGATTGACTCCTACTGTCAGATTTGGTGCATATACGATACCAACCCCAAGAGAATGAGCCATTTCCCTGAACAAGCTAATTTCTTCTACTGTATGATTTGTTGTACAAAGAACGAGATTTGCCCCAATTTTTCCACAAAACTCAATTAAAGGTAAAGCCATTTCACGTCTAGAAAAATCAATTACAACGTCAACCGCTTGATCTTTTAAAAATTCTACTGCTTCTTCTATAGGAGTGATTTTAACTCCAAATTCAACTTTATTGTTTTCAATTAATAAATCACCGATATCCTTACCAGCATTTTTACTTTCCTTCCGGCATAGTACCATTGAAAGATCATGCTTATCAGAGTACAACACCTTTTTCGCCATAGCTTTACCAGCTCGGCCGAAGCCGCAAATAACGATATTCATATTATTTATTTTTTAATTAATATTATCATAACAATCTTTTCTTAAAGAATAAATGCAGAAATATTCAGTTTAATCAAAATAGGAACCTTTGATACAATGCTTGAATGGACTTTTCAAATACATTTTCATCAACACCTATAATTATATTTAAACCATCTGCACCTTGAACAATCAACTTAATAACAATATCTTGATCACCTAATGCATCTAATATCATACCCTGCAAATGGGGTATTTTAGAAAACTTTCGACTAACAACAGCTATTGTTGCTATATGTTCCAACGCTGCAATTTTGTCAGGTTTAATTTTTTTTTGTATCTCACCCAACATTTCATATAGACATTTCTCTACTCTTTCTGAAGATACTACAATAGAAATACTATCAATGCCAGATGGTATATATTCAACATTAATATTTCGCTTTGCCAAAATATCAAGCACTTTAATTAGTGCTCCCGGTTCAGCAGATATACTATTTTTTGATATTGATATAACAGTCATTCCTTTTCGACCAGCAATACCCGTTATATGAATATTACTTGTATCTTCTGATATTTTTTCAAGTATTGTTGTTCCTATATTTGACGGTTCATTTGTATTACGAATATTAAGAAGAATATTGGCTTCCCTAACAGGGAAAACAGCCTCTTCGTGAAGAACAGAAGCCCCCATATAACTAAGTTCTCTAAGCTCACTGTAGGTGACAGACCTGATTGGCTCCGGATCTTTCACAATACGAGGATCGGCCATGAGTATACCAGATACGTCTGTCCAATTCTCATATACATCAGCCTTTAACGCTGCAGCCGCTAACGCGCCAGTCACATCGCTTCCACCTCTTGTAAATGTATGCACACGTCCATCCGGCATTACACCATAGAAGCCTGGTATCACAACTTTATTGCCTTCTGTAATTTGTAATAAAGCATTATATGAGGTTTCATAATTAATAGTCCCATCAAAATTGAACTTAACCCAATTTATAGAATCAATAAAAGTATATCCTAAATAATCTGCCATTAATCTTGCAGAAAAATACTCACCTCTTGATGCGAGTTCATTTTCAGTTATTCCTTGTTGCATTTGATTCCATAAAATATCAAACTCTTTGTCAATATCAATGGATAGTTTTAGCTCTATTGCGATGTCTTTATATCGTGAGCGTATCATTTCAAAAATATCTTTACTAGATACTTTATATTTAAGATGTGCAGCGCATAAATACAATAAGTCTGTTACTTTATAATCATCAGGAGTTCGTTTCCCTGGTGCTGATACAACAACAACTTTTCTAGTATCATCTGATTCCACAATACTTTTTACCTTAGCAAATTGCACAGCGTCGGCAAGTGAGGTTCCTCCAAATTTAACTACCTTCAACATATTGTCTACGAATAAACTACTGTTTTAACTAATTAATTAACAGTATAATTATACAAATCATCTGATATGATAATTAAACCAAATGTTTTACCAATTCATTTGCCTTTTGATATTCCTGTGGATTACCTATATCAATCCAAGTTCCATTTAAAGGGAAACGAATGACCTTCCACCCCCGACTTATTAACTCCTCTATTAAATCTGTAGCATTATAAAAAGAATCCCTAGGAATGAAATCCAATACGTCCTTCTTAATCAAATATATTCCCGCATTTGCGTAATAGTTATATGTAGGTTTTTCAATAAGACCTTTAATATCTCTTTTTCCTTCTATATCCATTATGCCATAAGGAATACTTATACTATAAGGGACTGCTGCAACACTCATATCTGCATCATGTTCTAAAAAATGAATATAAAAATCCTCATAATTAATATTGGTAAAAAGATCGCTATTCATGACCAAAACTGTGTCATTGTAAAATGTTTCAACAAACCTAACAGCCCCAATCGTTCCGAGATATTTAGGCTCTCGTACAGTATGAACTTTTACGCCATCACGACTTTCTTTAAAGTGCTCCTCAATCTGTTCTGCAAGATAATTTACCGTAACATTTATATGATTAACACCATAAGTTATAAGTCGATCAATGTTATGATCAATAATGGCTTTCTCACCAACAGGCAAAAGAGGTTTTGGAGTCTTTTCTGTTAAAGGGCGAAGACGTTCACCTTTACCACCTGCCATTAAAACCGCATCAATCGGTAATCTTGTATGGTATTTATCAAGGTTTATTATCTCAAGTATATGATCATTATCATCAAGAATAGGGACTAATGTCATTTTTAACAGTCTCTGTTCTTTTATATGTGCAGCATCATCATTAACGCCTTTTCGAAGATAATTAAAATTTCGATGCATTACCTTCTCTACACAATCATCAACACTCACTCCTGAAACTAATGCCCTACGAGAATCTCCATCAGTTAATGTTCCCATCATTTTACCATCATCATTAATGACAAATAATACAAGAGGACTATTCTGAATGTTTGTTATGGCTTTTAGAGCGTCTAACAAGCTCCTATTACTATTAATTATATGTTGCTGCATATCCATGATAATAATATATCTTAAATACGATTATCCGTTGACTTTAATAGTCTTAACAAAAGTATATCCAGTCTCATTATTTGCTGCAATACCTATAGTATCGACATCATTGAGACGTAACATATTTTCATTAAATACATAATACCAGCTATTTCCATCCATTCCAAAGTCAAAGTTATCATGGAAATATCTGCCATCTTTAGTCTTTACAGCTAAATATGGTTGTGGTCCAAACACTTTCCCCTTAGTGCAATGAACTTCAAGGTTTTCACCATCAAGTTTTATATCTAATTCCAAAGGTTGTTCTTCTTGTCCTAGTACAGCGTTAAAGGCATCTTTTACGCGAGAATATTTGAATTTTACATCTGGATACTTCTTTGCAATTGGCTGTAATATAGATTGAACATATTCAGCTTCTTTACCCATATCACGGAAATCATGATTAAACATACCTAACAGAGTTGGAATTCCATCATTTGCTCTTTTAAATGCCTTTTCAACCTCAGCCTCAGTTATATTTCCATAACGAGAAACAATGTTTAAGAATCGGCCTATTGATCTATGACATAATCCAGGAACCTGATAATCGTAAATGTCTGGATGGTAGACACTCCAATCGTGAGGTGCACGTCTCCAATCCCCAGCCTGACCATTCTTCTGATCTTTATGCATCTCCTTATTGTGATCCTCAACAGCGAAATTTGAACAATCGAAAGGAATCCACTGTTCCAAGAACCAGTTTGCATCAGGTCGTTCGGTTACACATCCTGCTCGGAATGCTGCAGGGAAAAATTCACGATCAATAATTCTACGGGATAAAATCTGATACAATGTTTTGGAATGCTCGTATGATTTTCCCGCTCTATTAGCCTCTTTATAATGTGACATAGGATGAAAATGGAACTGGACATCATCCTTATATCTACCATACTTATCTAGAATTTCAAGATAGCGATCATAAATATTATGATAACCCATATCTCTATGACGAGGATTATATTCATAACCAACATGATCCATACAGAACCAGTTGTAAATCCATCCATTTCCAAAAGAATCTGGATTAGCAAATCGAAATTCATCTGAGAGAATGCGTTCATGCATTTTCTCAATTTTATCCCATGTATCATTGTAATTTTGCAAGGCAGGATCCAAGAATTTAGACACTTCATCCTCAATACCATCCAAAACTATTTCTTTATTCCTAAGCTTAACTAAATTTTCATGTGTAGGCTCAAGTTTAATACCAAAGGTAGCATTTAGGCGTTCAAACGTAGCTTTTGTTGATTCGTACAGCGGGCCTTCTGTGTCAACAGCATGAACAATATATACTATGTTTTTCATTTTTTTATTTAATATTACGTGATACCATCAAAAATTCGGCATATTTAAAATCATCAATGAAATCAATATCTACAGATCTTTCTCTTGGCATAATATAAGCATAAGACTTATCTGTATAATATTTTTTCTGACGGATCATTTCAGTAGAAAATACATATACCGCACCATTAGGGTAATATGTTGTAGGAAGTTCCTGACGATTAGCAATAGTACCTTCGAAAAGATCTTCTAGTTTATTGTTTTCATCAATTTTCTTATGCCAAAAAACAGGATGAGCCTCTTTTACATAAGTGACTACAGAATCGGCTTTTCGGGTATTAAATAATTCAACTGCACCATCAACATCTTCTGCTATACGAAGAGGCGATGTTGGCTGAAGAACAACAAATGAATCAATCTTTGTGTTCCATTCTTTTTCTAGTCTGCCAATGGTATAGATATAATTATCTACAGC
>UMBH01040638.1_pt1 | contig 24855 bp, 25 predicted proteins | sample 1963921 | NCBI WGS metagenome assembly UMBH01 (sample SAMEA4835937, study PRJEB28245) | human gut metagenome | biome: gut microbiome; material: fecal sample | place: Denmark | collected 2008
ATTTTTAGAATGGGGCAACGAAAAAATAAATAAATATTAATAATATATTAGAAAATAAAAGAAAAGGGAAAAATTATGTACGATGTAATTATAATAGGAGCAGGACCTGCTGGAATATCAGCAAGTCTATATACCAAAAGAGCAAATTTAAAAACAATGATAATTTATAATAGAGAAGATTCATCATTAGAAAAAACAGCAGAAATAGAAAACTATTATGGATTTGAAGATGGAATAGGTGGAGAAGAACTATATCAAAAAGGGATAAGACAAGCTCAAAATTTAGGAATAGAAATGTTGCAAGAAGAAGTGACGAATATTCAAGTTAAGGAAAATTATTTTAAAGTAGAAACATTAAAGCAAACCTTTCTAAGTAGAACCGTAATTCTTGCAACAGGAAATAAGAAAAATAAGCCACAAATAGATGGAATAAACGAATTTGAAGGTAGAGGTATAAGTTATTGTGCAATATGTGATGGTTTTTTCTATAGAAATAAAGATGTTGCCGTAATTGGAAGTGGTGATTATGCTATATCAGAAACAAGAGATTTGAGTTCTATTGCAAAATCAATTACAATTTTAACAAATGGAGATAAAGAAGCAAAAATACCAGAGTATAGAGATGAAAATATACAAGTAAATGAAAAGAAAATTAAGGAAATAGACGGAAAAAATAAGGTAGAAAAAATAAAATTTGAGGATGATACAGAAATAAAAGTTGATGGTATCTTTATAGCACAAGGTGTTGCAGGAAGTACCGAATTTGCTAGAAAACTAGGAGCTAAAATAGATGACAACAATATTGCTGTAAATGAAAATATGGAAACAACAATAAAAGGATTATATGCTTGTGGAGATTGCACAGGAGGTGTATATCAAATTGCCAAAGCTGTGTATGAAGGAATGAAGGCTGGATTGCAAGTAATTAAATATACAAATAGTAAAAAATAATAAGGAGGAAAAAGTATGGAATTGAAATTAAATTCAGAAAATTTTGAAAGTGAGGTATTAAATGCAAATGAAAAAGTATTAGTAGATTTTTATGCTGATTGGTGTGGACCTTGCAAGATGATGGCACCAGTTATAGAAGAACTAGCAGAAGAATTACAAGGAAAAGCAAAAGTTGGAAAAATAAATGTGGATGAAAGTACAGATACTGCTACTCAATATGATGTAATGAGTATACCTACAATAATTATATTTAAAAATGGGAAAGAAGTTAAAAGATTTATAGGGGTAAGAGATAAACAAGAACTTTTGAATGAAGTGGTTAATGCATAAAATTTGGTGTTGAGAGTAGATATTGTATTAAATAAAAAAATTAATTTATTAAAATAAGAAGGGGAATATTATGAAAGATAAAAAGATAATAATTGGAACAATAGTAATAATTGTAGTTATAATAGCAATTTTGCTAACAGCAATATTTATAAAAAACAAAGATACTGAAAAGCCAGAGGACGTATTAAGTGCATATGTAGCACTAATAAATGAGCAAAAATATGATGAAATGTATTCAAAAATTTCAGAAGAGTCAAAGACCAAAATATCACAAGAAGATTTTACAAAAAGAAATAAAAATATTTATGAAGGAATAGATGCATATGACATAAAAATAACGGTTTCTGAAACAAAAAAAGAAAATGGCATATATAAAATTGCTTATGATGAAAGTATGTCAACAGCAGCTGGAACGATTAATTTCACAAATACAGCTAAAATAGTAAAGGAAAATAAAGAATATAAAATAGATTGGTCATCTAGCATGATATTTCCTCAGCTTAGAAATAATGATAAAGTAAGAATTTCTAGTATTGAATCAAAAAGAGGCGAAATATTAGATAGAAATGATAATAAATTAGCAGCAAATGGAACAATATTAACAGTAGGAATTGTCCCTGGAAAATTAGGAGATAAAGAAGGTAATATTTCTAAAATATCAGAATTAACAGGAGTATCTACTGAATACATAAATAGTCAGCTTTCTGCGTCATATGTAAAAGATGATACATTTGTACCAATAAAGAAAATATCTGCATCAAATGAAAATCTAAAAAATCAATTATTACAAATATCAGGTGTAATGATTAATACTACAGAATCAAGAGTATATACTTTAGGAGAAGAGGCAGCACATTTAATAGGATATGTACAAAAAGTTAATGCAGATGATTTAAAGGAACAAGAAGGTAAAGGATACAATGCGAATAGTTTGATTGGAAAATCAGGATTAGAAAAAACATATGAAGATACATTAAGAGGGATTGATGGAAAAGAAATTTATATTACAGATGAAAATGGAAATAGATTAACAACTTTAGCAAAGCAAGAGAAACAAGATGGAAGAGATGTAAAACTTACAATAGATAGTGATATTCAAAAACAGTTATATGAACAACTAAAAGATGATAAAGGATTTTTTGTTGTTATGAATCCTGAAACAGGTGAATTATTAGCAACTGTAAGTACACCATCATATGATTCAAATGATTTTGTATTAGGCTTAACAAATGATGAATGGAATGCCTTAAATAATGACGAAAACAAACCATTATATAATAGATTTTTACAAAGTTATTGCCCAGGTTCAACATTTAAACCAATTACAGCAGCAATAGGATTATCAAGTGGAAAATTAACAACAGATACAACATTTAATTATTCAGGACTAAAATGGCAAAAGAGCTCAAGTTGGGGAGATATTTATATAACAACATTAACTGCATATAGTGGAGCAAAAAACATTAGAAATGCACTTATTCATTCAGACAATATCTTCTTTGCACAAGCAGCAATGCAAATAGGAAGTACAACATTTTGTGAAGAATTAAAAAAATTAGGATTTAATGAGTCAATAAATGAACAAATTAAATTCCCGTTAACAATAAAAAAATCACAATATTCAAATTCAGATAAAATAGATAATGAAAAGAAATTAGCAGATTCAGGATATGGACAAGGAGATGTTTTAGTTAATCCAATACATATGGCATCAATATATTCAGCATTTGCAAATAATGGAAATATGATAAAACCTTACATAGAATATAGAGAAAATGCAGAAGCAGAAATTTTAAAAGAAAGTGTATTTAGTGCTGAAATTGCAAATACGATAAAAGATGATTTAATACAAGTCGTAGAAAATCCAGAAGGAACAGCAAAAGATATGAAAACAGCAGGAGTAACAATTGCAGGAAAAACAGGAACAGCAGAATTAAAAACTTCACAAAATGATACAGAAGGTGGACTATTAGGATGGTTTGACTGTTTTACAGTAAATAATCCATCAGGAAATGATATGTTAATCATTAGTATGGTAGAAAATACGCAAAACAATGGTAATGGAGGAAGTCATTATCTAATCAAAAAAATAAAAACATTATTTTAGGAAAAGAGGGACGTTCTAATGAAAAATATATTATTAGTTGAAGATAATGAAGCAATAATAATGGGATTAAAATATTCACTAGAGCAAGAAAATATAAAAGTATTGATAGCTAAAAATGTAATAGAAACTAGGCAAAAATTGAATCAAGAAAAAATTGATTTGGTATTGTTAGATGTCTCATTGCCAGATGGTAACGGCTTTGATATATGTAAAGAAATTAAACAAAAGCAGGATATACCAGTAATATTTTTAACAGCACAGGATGAAGAAACAAGTGTGGTTTTTGGTTTAGATTTAGGAGCAGATGATTATATAACAAAGCCATTTAGGACAAGGGAATTAATATCAAGAATAAATTCAGTATTAAGAAGATACGGAAAAAAAGAAGATATTACAAATATAATTCAATATAAGAATATTAAAATTGATACCACATCAGCCAAAGTATATAAAGACGAAAAGGAAATTATATTTACAAGTTTAGAATATAAAATCTTGTTAATGTTGTTTACAAATCAAAACAAATTAATAACACGTGAACAATTGTTAGAAAAAATATGGGATATAGCCGGAAATTTTGTTAATGACAATACATTAACAGTATATATAAAAAGAATAAGAGAAAAATTACAAGATGAAAAAATTATAAAAACAGTAAGAGGATTAGGATATAGAATAGGAGATTAGTACAATTGAATGAAGTAAGAAAGGAAAGGACTCTACAGTGAAAATATTTGAAAATAAAAACATAAAAAATTTATTATTACCGATGTTAATCTTAATGGTAGCCACGACTATATTAATAACAATTTATACTAATAAACAATATAATGGGTTAACTATTATACTAAACGAAAAAATAGCAGAAATAGTAGGAGTCATAAAAGAAAAATATCCAGAAGTAGATAATGATCAAATTATAAAATTATTAAATTCAGATAAAAACAGTTATGAATTTAAAATAGGACAAGAAGAATTAATGCAATACGGAATAGATACTGAACAAACAAATTCTATTGTTTCAATAAAAGAACAGATGAAAACCAATATGATTTTTAATATAATTCTAGTTATAATATTTAGTATTTTATGGATGATAATAATTTTTATATATTTGCGAAAAAGAGATAAAAAAATAAACCAAATAACATCATATATAAATGAAATAAAAAATAAAAAATATGAGTTAAATATAGAAGAAAATAGTGAGGATGAACTAAGTAATTTAAAAAATGAGTTATACAAAATAACAATAATGCTTAAAGAAGAAAGTGAAAATTCACAAAAGGATAAAGAAAACATAAAAGTATCTGTACAAGATATATCACATCAACTAAAAACACCATTAACATCAATTACAATAATGCTGGATAATTTAAAAGATAACCCAGATATGGACAAAGAAACCAGACAAAAATTTATATTTGAAATAAGTAAACAAATAGAATGGATAAATTGGCTAGTAATATCATTACTAAAATTGTCAAAACTAGATGCAAATGTAGTAGAATTTTACGATGAAAAGATTAATGTAAAAAAACTAATAAATGAAATAATTAAAAATTTAGAAATACCAATAGAAATAAAAAATCAAAAAATTATTGTAACTGGAGATGATAAAATATCATTTCAAGGGGATTACAAATGGCAACAAGAAGCGGTTACTAATATTATAAAAAATTGCATTGAACATAACAAAGAAAATGGAAAAATTTATATAAATTATGAAGAAAATACTTTGTTTACAAAAATAGTAGTAAGAGACGAAGGAGAAGGAATTTTTAAAAATGACTTGAAATACATATTTGAAAGATTTTATAAAGGTAAAAATTCATCAGAGAATAGCATTGGAATTGGACTTGCATTGGCAAAGAAAATTATTGAAAAAGATAATGGTATGATTTCATGTAAATCAGAAATAGGAATAGGAACAGAATTTACTATAAAATATATGAAGTAAAGTAATTGAAATAATAATTTAGTTATGATAATATAATCAAGATAAATTAATATAAAAAACGCGAGAAAAGTAGGAGAAACAAATGGAAAAATATTTTAAGAATAAAAATTATAGAATGTTATATTGTGATAGTTTTTTTAGAACTTTTGCAAATAGTATATATGCAGTATTTACACCAGTTATTTTATATAAATCTGGTGTAAATATATCAATGATAATTTTTATATATATGATACAATTTTTAGTTATGGGATTATTTTCACCACTAGCCGGAACATTATCAAAAAGAATAGGGATAGCAAATACTAAATTAATAAGCTATATGTTAAAAAGTATAAGTATGTTACTTGTTTTAAATGTTGATATAAATATCTTTAATTATTTAGAAATTGCTATTATTTATGGTTTAAGTGGAGCAGCAAACAATCCAATAAATACGTATATTCCAAGCAAAATTGTTAGTGAAGATTTTAGAGGAAGATTTAATAGTTGCACATATATTTTAAGAAGTTTTTCTAGTATAGTAGGATATGTATTTGCAGGAGTTTTTTTAATAAAAGATAACAATTTTATTATTGCAGTAACAGTAACTATTTGTTACATAATTGCATATATAGCATTACTTAATTTGGATAAAAATAAATTTGTGTACAACATAAACAATTCATTTAAAGAAAGTTATAAATATTTAATGCAAAAAAATGAAAATAAAAGAATGAAAATAGTAAGTGGACTAAGAAGTTTTATTATAATAGAAAGATTGATAACTGTTCCTTTATATTTATATATTTCATTAATGGATTTAAAAACATTTACATCATTATATATAATATCTACAGTAGTAGAACTACTGAGCTTATTTATAACTGGAAAAAAGCTAGACAAAAATCAAACAACTACATTTAACTGTATATCATTTATAAAAGGAATTATAACAGCAATATTTTTATTTGCAAAAAATACATATACTTTAATGATAAATCAATCAGCTTATAAATTAATTGATAATGTGTACGATTCGCTATATTCTGCATTATCTCAGGGCAAAGTTGAAACAGATAAAAAGGATACAATGCTACTTTCAATTATACATGAAATGTGTTTATGCTTTTTTGAATTTGTAATTTTACTAATATTTTTAATAATAAGTACAGTAAACATTGATTTTACATTTAAAGCTATGTTTATTGGTTCATTATGGGCATTATTTGTAAATGCATTGTTAATTAAAAAATGGAACAATTTAAAATAGGAAAAAATTGTTACTAGAAGTATTTAAAATGGAGAAACAAAATGAAAAAAGATACCAAAAATTTAATCGACTTATTAAAGTATTATAAGAAATACAAATTTCTTTCAATAGGAGTAATAGTATTAAGCTTAACATATGCAGGAATATCTTTACTGTCACCAATATATGAAGGAAAAATGTTAGGATTTTTTGAAAATTTTGACAAAATAAATATAATAAAAATAGCACTATTTTTATTAATACTAAGAATAATAATAGAAATAGTAACAAATTTGTGGTCAAGAGCAGTACTAAAATTAAATGGAAAAGTAAACTTTGATTTAAAAAGAGACATGCTAGAAAGTTTAATAAACTTTGAAGTAAAAAACTTTGATAATACAAATTCGGGACTTTTTATATCCAGATTAAACAAAGATACAACAGAATTATCACAGTTATTTGATGATGTAACAGATGATTTATCCGGGATAATATTAAATGTAAGTTTTATAATTTATGTATTATATCTTAATGTACATCTAGGAATATTTCTAATTTTGAATGTAATTTTAGTATATATTTTAACATCAAGAAAATTATTTTATTATAAAAGAACAAAGCAAGACTATAAAGAAAAAGATGAAAAAATAGTAGGTTTATATACAGATATTATTAGAGGAATAAGAGAAATAAAAGATCTAAATCTAAAATCAGTAGTTTTAAAAAATACTAACGAAAAACAAATGGAAACAATAAAAGCAGAAATTAAAAGTACACATACTAAAAGAACTTGGAATAGATGGATTGCAATATTTCAGCATACCTTAGATTTTATATTTATTTTGTTATCAATATATTTCATTACAAACAATTCACTTCGAGTAAGTTCATTTTTGATAATTTTCTTATATAAAAATAAGGTATTAAACTTGATCAATTATATATCAGAAATAAGAGAAAAATTAGCAGATGGAAAAGTAGCAGCGGCAAGAGTATTTGATATAGTTGCATATAAAGTTTTTAGCCAAGAAAATTATGGGACAATGACGATTAATAATATAAAAGGAAATATAGAATTTAAAAATGTTGAATTTCAATATAATTCTAATAAACTATTTAAAAATCTTAATTTTAAAATAGAACCAAATAAAATGACAGCTATTGTAGGAAAAAGTGGAGAAGGAAAATCAACAATTTTAAAATTAATTAGCAAAAGTTATAGTGTGGATGGTGGAAAAATTTTAATAGATAATTATAATATAAATGACTTATCTGAAAAAACAATAAAGGATAATATTTCTGTTGTTTCGCAATCGCCATATATTTTTAATTTATCAATAAAAGATAATATTAAATTAGCTAATCCAACAGCAACAAACGAGCAAATAATTGAGGTTTGCAAAAAAGCGCAAATTCATGATATTATTACTCAAATGGAAAAAGGGTATGATACTTTAGTTGGTGAAAATGGAGTGATTTTAAGTGGTGGGCAAAAGCAAAGAATAGCTATTGCAAGAGCATTACTAAAAAAATCAAAAATAATCTTATTAGATGAAGCTACAAGCTCTTTGGACAATAATAATCAAGAAAAAATAAAAAATGTTATTAAAGAATTATCAAAAGACCATACAGTTATAATTGTAGCACATAGATTAAGTACAATAGTTGATTCAGATAATATTTTTGTTGTAGATAAACATAAAATATGTGCATCTGGTACACATACAGAATTAATGAATAATTGTGAAGAATATCGAAATTTATATGCAATAGAAGAATAAAAATGGAGAAAGAAATGGAAGAAAATAAGCTAAAAAGATTTAACAAAATATTTCCGTGGTATGATGGATTATCAGGGGACTTATTGTTTTGGATTGCAATAGATACACTATTTTTAACAGTAGTAAAAAAGTTCACAGCAGCACAAATAGTATCATTAACATCAATATCAATGATAATAAATAAAAATCAAAAAATTGAAACATTGAACAATATATTGATGAACAATTAGGATTTAATGTTTATGATTTATTTCCTAGTATAAAAGATAATTTGTAAAAGTTTGTAATAAATATAAAGCAATATATATGAATTATATGGAGAGTTGAAAAAATGAAATTATATGTAATAAGACATGGACAAACAGATTGGAATGTAGCAGGAAAATGTCAAGGAATGACAGATATAGAACTAAATAGTACAGGAATAAAACAAGCTGAACAGGCAAGAAATGAAATAACAAATTATAAAATAGATTTAATAATTTGTTCACCATTAAAAAGAGCAAGAAAAACAGCAGAAATAATAAATGAAGTAACAAATTGCAAAATTATAAGTGATGAAAGAATAATAGAAAGATGTGTTGGTAAAATTGAGGGAACAACAAAAGAAGAATGGAATTCAATAATTGGTGATGATGTAGATATAGTAAACAATTACAATTTAAACTATGATAAGCAAGATATAGAACCAATACAAACTGTATGCAAAAGAGTATGGGATTTATTAGATGAAATAAAAGAAAAGTATAAAGATAAAAATGTATTGCTTGTTACACATGGTGGAACTTGTAGAGCAATTAATGCATACTTTAACGGAATTGGTGAAGATGGACATGTTGAAAGTGCAAAAATAAAAAATTGTGAAATAAGAGAATACGAATTTAAAAATTAAAAATATTAATTAAAGAATAGGAGAAAAAATAGTAGAAAAAAATGAAACGATTATTACGAATAGCAAGTAATTCAGCAATATTTTCATTTATACCAATATTATCTTGGTTTTGCCTAGGATTATTAGTGGATAAAAATTTAGTAAATGTATTTACATTAACATATCCACTACAATTTATATGGTTATTATTAAAATCAATATTTGCAACAGCACCTAATATAAGTAAAGAGAAGGACAAAGATGAAAATGCAGTATTATCAGGAATGACGGCTGGTACAATAGTAGGATTAATAATATTTGGATTATTTGCAATAAATGTAAAAAAATATGTAGAATTTATGAATATGGACTTTGAAATATATAAAGAATTTGCAATATATTCTATACTACAATTATATATACAATTAATATTTTCTTTTGTATTAGAAAAATTATATTTTGAAGGTAAAGAAAAAAAAGCAAATAAATATTGTATGCAATTAAACTTATTAAATTTTATTGTACTAATAATAACAACCATATTTACAAAAAACAAAATAATTATTACAATAGTAACGTTAATATCAATATTAATTTATATACTAATAGTTACAGTAAAGCAATATAAAAAATTTAAATTTGAAATACATATAATTAAATATATAAAATATGAATCAGTAGAAATTGTAGATAATATAATATTCTTTTTAATCTTCTTATTTGGCTTAAGTAATGCATTAGAATTTGGAGAAAGATATACTGTAGCATTAAATTTTGTTGCATTAATAACAGATACACAATGGGATTCATTTGAAGCAATTTCAACAGTTGCAAAGATAGACATAAGTAAAAATGAATTTAATTATATAGAGCATAGAAATAATGCTTATAAATTATTAGTTGTTTTATTAACAACAACATTTATTATGTTATTGATTTCATATAAATTTTATGATTTAGATTTAAAAATAACATTAATATATTTAAGTTTTGAATTAGTTAACTTTATTATATATCCAGTATATAAAATAAAAACTTGTTATTTGCAATTGACAAAATTGGCTAAAGAGGTGACAACAAATAAAATAATAGCAGGAATAGTAAGATTTTTACTTTCACTATTAAAAACACCATATTGTACTGGGATTGGACAGGTTACATCATCACTATATCAATTTTTAATGGTAAATATAATGTTTCATAAGAATTTTGTAATAGATAGAGAAGGAAAGGTTTTTAAAAATAATGGAGCAAACAAATAGAAAATACATAGCAATAATTGCTTTTTTAAGAAAATTTATGTCAGTATTTTTTTCATTGTTTTTTAATATATACATATTAAAAATAGTCAATAACGATATAAATTTTATATTAAAATATACGGTATATTCAGTTATAATAGGATTTATATTAGAATACATAATGTTAAAAATAATAAATTCAAAAAATGCAAGTTTGATATATAAAACGAGTTTTATATTAAGTGTTCTATGTATTATATTATTAATAATATTTAAAGAAAATATTGTTAAATATATATATTTATTTAAAACTTTAGATGTAATGAGAGCGACATTTTATGCTGTACCATATGAACTTATTATAATAGGTTCAAATAATAACAAATCAATGAGTAGTTATTTAGCAAATTTAAATATACTTGAAAATATTACAGCGATATTGACACCAATATTTTCAGGATTTGTAATAGAAAAATTTTCGTATAATATGTTATTTGTAATTTTGGGATTAGAAACGCTGCTAATTATTATTTTAGCATCAAAAATAAAAGATTTTACTATTCACGATAATAAGATGAATTTGAGAATATTTTGGGAAAAAGCCAAAGATAAAAAGCATTTAAAAGATATTTATAAATGTATGTTTTTTAGAAGAATATCTTCACAAGGTGCAATGACAGAACTATTGCCAATTGTTTTATTTTTACGATTAGGAACAGAGCTAAGCTTTGGAAGCTATAATACTTTGTTTGCAATAATTTCTATTGTTTCTTTACAAATATTAAAGATAATAAATAATAAAAATATCAACAAAAAGTTTTATCCATATATGGCTGTTGCAATATTTATATCATCAATATTTGTTTTATTTAATGCAAGTTTTGCAACATTATTAATTTACTACATTTTAATGAATTCGTTTGGTATAATAATAGAGTCAGAATCTTGTAGTGCGGTTTATGCTGCAATTAAGACAGATAATTTAGAAGAGTATAGAAAAGAGCATATAATGACATTTAATATTTATATGTTTTTAGGGCAATTGATAAGTTATAGCCTAGTATATATTTTATATAATTATTTTTATAATGTAAATATTCTTTCAATAACAATTGCTATATTGATGTTTTTCTTAATTATCGCAACAATTTATTTAAGAAAAACAGAAGATTACTTATATAAAAATAGAACACAAAATTAATTAAATAAAGGTAAGGAGAAAATTATGGAAGATAAAGTCGAGTTAATAAAAGAAAACAATGATTTTTTTAGAGACTGGATTATAGAAGAATGGAAACATCATAATACAGTTGATGAGGTATACCAATTAAGAATAATAAAACCAGAAGAATTAACTTTTCAAGAGAATGAAGAATACTATAAAATTATGTTTGATAATAAAATGGTTGGTTTCATAGGAATTAAAAATTATGAAAAAGAGTTATATTTATATAGATTTTTTATCGAAGAAACAAGCAGAAATAAAGGAATTGGGACAATTGCTTTAAATAAAATAATTGATATGGCAAGAAAGCAGAATAAAGATATGACATTAGAAGTAATGGGAGAGAATATAGCGAGAGATTTATATGAAAGATTAGGTTTTAAAACACATTATAGAAGGATGGTTTTAAAAATAAATGATGATATTTATGAAAATTAAACTAGTAACTTACAAGAAAATTTTAAAGAGTTAATATTAGAATAAAAAATTCACATAAAGTTGATAATAACTAAAATATATGCTATAATAAACAAGTAACTTTATTAATCGGAATTGGTTGTAACCAAGAAAGGAAAAATTGATGGCAAGATAACGATGTTGTACAAGAGTATTACCAAAAGAAAATATGGAGGATCATAATTATGAGTAGTCTAAAAGATATAACAGGTAAGAAATTCGAAATTGAGTTAAAACATGGAGCAACTTTAGAAGACTTTTTAGAAGAATATGATTGTACGCGGGAAGAGTTTATAGCATATTTAGAAAAAAACTTTAGAGAAAAGGCAAAAAATTCTATGTTACGCTATATGAATAAAAATTCAAAAAAGCCTAAACAATTTTCAGGGAAATCTTCCAAATCTACATCAAAAGGTAACATAGTCATAAAACATATAGAAGAAAAGCCTACAATAAAAAAAGAAAAAACAACTAACAATTGCGCAGAAAATCAAATAGAGCCAACGTTAGAAGAATTAAAAGAAAAAGAAAGATATATTTCTTCAGAAGTTCATAAACAGAATGAATTTTGTAAAGAATTAGAACTGATGAAAAAAGGCTTTTTGGACAACTTAGAAGAAACAAATAAAACATTATTGGAGACAAGAAAAAGAATTGGAAAAATTCAAAAGGATATTAAAAATACTTCTGGACAGATAGATGAAGTAAAAAAAGAAATAACCTCTAAGAAAAAAATCCTAAAAGAAATAAAGCAAAAAATTAAAACTCTCCAAAAAGTTTCACTATTTGTCTATATGAATGGGGATATTGAGGCTGAAAATTTTGATATTCCTGAAAAAGAACAAACAGGTTGTGACAAATATTTTGATGATTTGCTAAAAAATGAAGTAGTTGAAGAACTTTCTATAAAACAAATAAGACAGTTGGCTAAATTGTTGGTTTTATTAGAATTACTCAAAGAGAAAGAACTAATATGGGATATAACTTTTGAGTCAAAAGTTCAACAAGATGTTTTTGAAAAACTGCCATACTCAATTATAGAAAAAATGTAAAAAACATTATCTATAATAAAAAAGAAAGACTATAAAGATGAAGTTTATCTTTATAGTCTTTTGAACGTTTTACAAATCAAAAATGAAAAATGACAAAATTTATAGTTAAAAAATAAAAAAAGTCACTTAAAAGTCACTTTCAAAAATTATACTATATAACAGAAAAACATCTATCTTAAATTGATAGAAATGTCCCACAAGAATTGTTCCTTTGGGATATGGGACAAAAAAGGAGGATTTTATGGAAATATTAAGGGTAGAAAACTTAACTAAAGTATATGGAAAAGGAGAAAACAAAGTAAATGCTGTTGATGGAATTTCATTTTCTGTAGAAAAAGGAGAATTTGTAAGTATAATTGGAGCGAGTGGAAGTGGAAAATCTACTTTATTGCATTTAATAGGTGGTGTAGATAGACCAACATCAGGAAAAGTATTTATTGATGGTAAAGATATTTATTCATTAAATGATGATAATTTAGCAATTTTTAGAAGAAGACAAGTAGGACTAATTTATCAATTTTATAATTTGATACCAGTTTTAAATGTTAAAGAAAATATAACATTACCATGTAAATTAGATGGTAGAGAGGTTGGAGAAAAAAGGTTAGATGACTTATTAAAAACTTTAGGACTTGATAAGAGAAAATACAATTTGCCAAACCAATTATCAGGAGGGCAACAACAAAGGGTTTCTATTGGTAGAGCAATAATAAATGAACCAGCATTGATGCTTGCAGATGAACCAACGGGAAACTTAGACTCTAAAGCAAGTGAAGAGATAATTTCATTATTAAAACTTTCAAATAAAAAATATAACCAAACAGTTATAGTAATAACACATGATGAAAAAATAGCACTTGAAGCAGATAGAATTATAACAATAGATGATGGAAAAATAGTAAAAGATGAAAGGACAGGAAAATAATGAAAGTTTTAAATGAATTAAGTATAAAAGATTTAAAGCTGAACAGAAAAAGGTCAATTGTAATAATTATAGGAATTATCTTGTCAACAGCTTTAATTTGTGGAGTTGCAGGCCTTGTATCAAGTTTTCAACAAACACTTGTAGAAACAGTCAAAAATAGCCATGGAAATTATCATGCAATTTTTTATGATGTTCCAAAAGAAGAATTAAAATATATAGAAAACAATAGAAATGTAGAAAATTATTATTTGTCAGAAGATTTAGGTGTTAGCTATCTTCCTAAAATCGAATTAGCAACAAAAAAGGTAACAGAACCATATATAAATGTAATCGCAATGGATAATAAGTTTTTAGATAATATGGCAATCAAAATTCATGAAGGAAGATTGCCAGAAAATGATACAGAAATAGCAGTGTCTGTAAGGATAAACGATAAATATAAGTTGAATTATAAAGTTGGAGATACAATTACTTTAAACTTAGGAGAAAGACAACTTTCAACTGGAGAAAAATTAACAAAAATTAAACCATATCTTACAGGAGAAGAGGATAATGGAGAAATATTAAAGGAAGAGTTAGTAAATACAACAGAAAGAACATATAAAATAGTAGGAATTATAGAAAGACCATCATATGCAATAGAATCATATGAATCACCATGGTTTACAGCTATAACAAAAATGGAAAAAGTGGAAAAAAAGGCTAATATCGCAGTTTTATATACAAACCTACAAAATTATATAAAAAACACAGAAGAAATAAACAAAATGGTTAAGGCAACAGAAAAAGAAAAACAAAATGAAAATAATACTTATAGTTTTGGGGGATTAAAAGACAAATATTCAAGTTATAAATATGAACTTTGTATAAATGAGGATTTACTAAGATTTGAAGGCGTAAATTTAAGCGAAAGTACATTAACAATGATTTATGGTTTGGCAGGTTTTATAATGGCAATTGTTTTAGTATCAAGTGTTTTTGTAATTAGAAATGGATTTGCAATATCAATTACAGAAAGATTAAAACAATATGGAATGCTTTCAAGTATTGGAGCAACTAAAAAACAAATTAAGAAAAGTGTATATTTTGAAGGATTTATTTTAGGACTAATAGGAATACCTTTAGGAATTTTTGCAGGAATATTTGCAATTTACGTGTTGGTAAATTTAGTTAATTTTATACTAAAAGACTATATATCAAATAGTACTTTATTAGTGTATAGTATGTCTTGGGTAGCAGTTTCAATAAGCATCCTAGTATCAACAGTAACAATATGGCTTTCATGCAAAAGCTCTGCAAGAAGGGCATCAAAAATAACACCAATTGAAGCTATAAGAAGTTCAAATGACATAAAATTAGAAGCTAAAAAAATAAAATGTCCAAAAATTATTACAAAAATATTTAAAACAGGTGGAGAAATTGCATATAAAAATCTAAAAAGAAGCAAGAAAAAATACAGAACAACAGTAGTATCAATAATAGTGAGTGTTGTAATATTTATTGCAATATCAAGTTTTATAGAATATGGATTCAAAATGTCAGGGGCTTATTATACAGAATTGAACTATAATTATGCAATATATTCACGTTCAACTGTATCATCAAAAGATAAAGAAGAATTTGCAAAAGTAGAAGCACGAGAAAAAGAAATGTTTAATGAAATATCAAAATTTGATACAGTGGATGATTATTCAATTAATAAATCTGCAACATTTAAAATAAAAATTGATGATCAATATAAAGAAAAATTGACAGAGTATGGTAAAAAAGTTAGAGAAACTACAGGCAGTTATGAAATGGATGAAGAAGGAAATAAAAAAGAACTGGATTTTGTTACAATTATTTCATTAAGCCAAAATCAGTATGAAAAATATGTGAAGAAAATAGGTGGAACTTACGAAAACTATAAAGATGGAGCAATTTTGATAGACAACAGTATAAACTATGATAGTAATGGAAAAAGAGTACAAGGTAGTAAATATACATGGAAAAAAGGAGATATAATACATGGTCAAGTAGGAAATAAAGATTATGATGTCAAGATTGTTGCAAGAACAGAAGAAAGACCAATGGGAGTAGAAAGTTTATATAGTACAAATGCTTATTTTATAGTAAGTGAAGAATTTATAAATGGATTAGAAGAACACAGTCTACCTGGAATGTATATTCAATCTAAAAAAGTAGATAAATTAGACGAACAAGTTGAAAACTATATGAAAGAAAATAATATAACAGAAAATACTTTTTGGATAAACAATATAAATGAAGCTGTAAAAGAACAAAATGCAGTAATACTTGTAATATCAATATTCTTATATGGATTTATAACAGTTATTACATTAATAGGAATAACAAATATCTTTAATACAATAACAACAAATATGAATTTAAGAAAAAAAGAATTTGCAATGTTAAAATCAATAGGAATGACTAAAAAAGAATTCAATAGAATGATTAGGTTAGAAAGCATTTTCTATGGAGTTAAATCATTAGTAATTGGAATACCAATAGGAATATTACTATCATATGGAATATATAACATATTCAAAGACAATATGGAAATGGAATATGTCTTACCAATAAAAGCAATTGTTATGGCAATAGTATTTGTAGCAATAGTAATAGGAATTATAATGAAATACTCAATGAACAAAATCAACAAACAAAATATAATAGAAACAATCAGAAATGATAATATTTAAGAAGGAAAAGTGGGGGAAAGAGGGACGTTCCTTCTTTTTCCCTTTTTAGAGGGAAAAAGGGACAGTCCTTATAATGACGTATGTACAATATAGAAAATATAAACGAAAAAATAAAATTGACATATATACAACTTTAATATATTATATGCACATAAGAGAAAATCTTAATATGAATTATAAAATAAATCTAAAAGTAAAAATAAAAACTACAAAGGAGAAAATCATGTATTATACATATATGTTAAGATGTGCAGATAATTCAATTTATACAGGAATGACAAATGATCTAGAAAAAAGATTTAATGAACATGTAACAAAAGGAAAAAATGGTGCTAAATATACAAAATCTCATGATGTAATTAGATTAGAAATAGCGTGGAAAAGTAAAGAAAAATCATTAGCTTGTAAATTGGAATATCAAATAAAAAATCTTACAAAACAACAAAAGGAAAATTTAATAAAAGGAGAAAAATTAAATAAATATTTAAAGGGGAGAGTTGATTGCAGAAGGTATAGAAGAATAAATGTCGCAGATGTATTACTGGACTGTAACAATATAATATATAAATAGAGGCAAATTTTAAGTTAACATTTACATAACTATAGTATATAATGCTTTTATAAAATAAGTAACTATTAATATGCTTTTAAAATTTTGGAGGTATAGCACATGAACAAAAATATCTTAATAGTTGAAGGAAACAATGAAACACTTGTGGAGCGGGAAGAACTTATAGGAGCTTTTTTGAAGGAAATAGCACTGAATGAGGTAGTATTCAACAATTCAATTGATTATATGTTATATATTTTACCCAAATATGCAGATGTGTTATTGAATGTTGAAAAAATTCAATCAATTCAGATTTTTAACGATGGAGTAATCCGACTTTTTTTGATTCCAGAAGGGCATCATGAGCCTAAAAAATCAATTTTTATAAAGGATCGTGATGCAGCAGAAACATTAAGAGTATTAGAAAAAATAATTAATTCAGAAAATATTACTAAATCCATCTAAAGAATTTGTAGATAGCCTATTAAAAAGTTGAACAGGCTATTTGAAAATTTATGTATAAGAGAAGAATTAAAAGAAAAAGAGAAAAATTTTGAATTTTAAATCACAACAATAAAAGAAGGTGAAAAAACTAAATAGTTTATTACCTTCTTTTATTGCATTAAATAAGTGAATTTGGTAAAATAAAGACATATAAAATAATATAATTTGCCCCAAATGGATAAAAATATTCATTCAAAAATTTCTATGATTGATACTATTGGATACACAGGTGGCAAAAGGAGGAAAAAATGCCAAATTGGACTAAAGAACAGAAACAAGCAATATATGAAAAAGGATCAAACTTATTAGTTGCAGCAGCTGCTGGAAGTGGTAAGACAGCCGTACTTGTTGAAAGAATTATAAATAAAGTAATGAATGAAAATGTTGATATAGATAAATTGTTGGTAGTTACATTTACAAATGCAGCTGCAGCAGAAATGAGAGAAAGAGTACTTGATGCAATATATAAAAAGTTAGAAGATGAGCCAGAAAATGAAAATTTACAAAAACAGATTACATTATTAAACATGGCAAGCATTTGTACAATAGACTCATTTTGTTTAGAAGTCGTAAAAAATAATTTTTATGAATTAGAAAACGTATCTCCAAATTTTAGAATTGCAGATACACCAGAAATAGAACTTTTAAAACAAGAGATTTTAGATGAACTATTTGAAAAAAAGTATGAAGAGGAAAATGAAGATTTTACAAAATTAGTAAGTACTTATACAAATTATCGAGATGATACACCATTAAAAGACTTGATTTTAAAAATTTATAATTATATAAGTTCAAGTCCATATCCAAAAGAATGGCTACATGAAAAAATAGAAATGTTCAATTTGAAAGACAAGATAAAAGAAGATTTTAGTACAACATTATGGGGAAAAATTCTATTACAAGAAGTGAAGGAAGAAATAGAAGACGACATAACTGTATTACAAGATGTACAAGATAGTTTAAGCTATGATGAAGACTTAGAAGCGTTTAGGCAAATTATCGAATCAGATATAAAACAATTAAGAGCTTTATATTCTAATTTAGATAATTGGGATAGTGCATACCAAACCTCACAAAATATCAAATTTATGACATGGTCAAGAAAGAAAGTAGAATCAGAGATTAAAGATGAAGCTAAAAAAATAAGAGATAGTGTAAAAGATAAATATGGAAAAAAAGTCAATAAAATTTTAATATCAAATTCAGTTCAGGCAAATCAAGACATATATGATATGTATGACATATTAAAGAAATTAGAAAATTTAATATTAGAATTTGATGCTATTTTTTATAAGAAAAAAAGAGAAAAAAATATAGTTGACTTTACAGACATAGAACATTTTGCACTTGATATTTTGCTAAAAAAACAAGAGGATGGAACTGTTAAAAAAACAGAGGTTGCAAAGAGGTATGAAGAAAAATTTGAAGAAATTGCAATAGATGAATACCAAGACAGTAATATGGTACAAGAATATATTTTAACATCAATTTCAAGAGGCAATAATCAATTTATGGTAGGAGACGTAAAACAAAGCATTTATAGATTTAGACAAGCAATGCCTAAGTTATTCTTAGACAAATATTCGACATTTGAAAAAGTGGATGAGGACAAAGAAAACACAGAAGCGGAAGCAGAGGCAAACAATTGGAACAATTGGGACGTAGAGAATCTGTCTCATCGATATGTCGGAAATTGTCGGAGAATACAAAGAAGAACAAAAAACGACAAAAAATGATAAAAATAATGAGACAAATTCTCTACGTCCCAACTGTTCCAACCGTCCTCTTCCTTCCAACTGTCCGCCAGGAAGAAAGATTCAATTATATAAAAATTTTAGAAGTAGAGATAATATACTTGATTTTACAAACTTTATTTTTCAAGACATAATGAGTGAAGAACTTGGAGAAGTTGATTATAATAAGAATGAATATTTAAATTTTGGAGCAGAAGATTATAAAAAAATAGACCAAAATCTTAAAACCGAAATTGATATTATTAATACAAAATCAGATGATTTGGAAGAAGGACAAACAGAAAATGATAGCCAAAAAAACAATCACATTGAAGAAAATATTATAGGAGATTATCAGAATTATATAGTTGATAGAGAAAATGCAGAAAGTATAGAAGCAGAAGAACGGAGAATCAGAATACATTGAGGATATTGAACTAGAAGCAAAATATGTTGCAAAGAAAATACAGAATTTGATTACTAGCAAATATCAAGTTTATGACAGAAAAAAAGAAATATTTAGAGACATTAAATATAGAGATATTGCAATTTTATTGAGGTCAACAAAAGATAAAGCAAGTATTTATGAACAAGAACTTATGAACTTGGAAATACCAGTATTTTCAGACAGTACACAAGAATATTTGGATTCAATAGAGATTCAAACAATAATGAGTGTTTTAAAAATAATAGATAATCCAATACAAGATATTCCACTTGTAACAGTTATGAGGTCACCAATTGGAAATTTTACAGATGATGATTTAATAGAAATTAGATTAGTTGATAAACAAGATAACTTTTACAATTGCCTATTAAAATCTAAAATAAATGCTACAGATAAATTAAGAAAAAAAATAACAAAATTTTTGGATAATTTAGACATGTGGAGAGAAGAACAAGAATATTTGTCACTTGATGAATTAATCTGGAAAATTTATACAGATACAGGATATTATCATTATGTTGGCTTAATGCCAAATGGAATTATAAGACAAGCAAATTTAAAAATGTTGTTTGAAAGAGCAAAAGGATATGAAACTGCAAGTTTTAAAGGCTTATATAATTTTATACATTTTATAGAAAAATTGAAAACAAATTCAGGAGATTTAGGCTCAGCTAAAATAATTGGAGAAAATGATGATGTTGTAAGAATAATGAGTATTCACAAAAGTAAAGGACTAGAATTTCCTATAGTATTTTTGGTAAATAGCAATAAACAATGTAATGAACAGGAGACTAAGCTTGATGCAGTTTTATTAGACCAAGATATAGGAATTGGAGTAAAATATATAGATTATTATGCACAAATAAAATATGATACATTAACCAGAGAAGCTGTAAAAAATAAATTAAAAAATGAAAATTTATCAGAAGAAATGAGGATTCTATATGTTGCACTTACAAGGGCTAAAGAAAAGCTAATAATAACAGGAACATCGAAAGATTTTGAAAAAAAGATTGAAAAAATAGAAAAGCAAATCGAAATATATCCAAAGGAAAATTCAAAAATAAAACCAATTTTAATAAAAAAATATAAATCATTTTTGGATTGGATTTTATTAGTATATTTATATGAAAAAGAAAAGACTGACAATTTAGTTGAAATAAACCAAATAAGTCCAAAAAACATACTTGAAAATGAAACTCAGAAAGAAGAAGCATCAAATTTAAAACAAATAATACAAGAATTAGATGATAAAGAAGCAAATGTTGACCAAAATGAATATGAAATATTAAAAAATAAAATAGAATATGAATATGAAAATAAACTAGACACTATGTTACCAACAAAAGCATCTGTAACACAAATAAAGCAAATGGAACAAGAAAAGGCAAATGGAAATATTACAGATTTAGTAGAAAATAATGAAAAAGAAACATCAAAGACAAATGATATTACATTTGAAAAACCAAAATTTTTACAAACAGAAGCAAAAACAATAACAGCAGCAGAAAAAGGAACTCTAATACATTTATGCTTGCAAAAATTAAATCAAAAAGAAGAATATGATTTATCGAAAGTAAAGCAAATGATAAATGAATTAAAAAATAAAGAAATAATAACAGATGAAGAAGCAAAAGCAATCAATCCATATAAAATATTGGAATTTACAAAATCAGACTTATGGAATATGATGAAAAAAGCAAAAGAAATTTACAGAGAAAAACCTTTTTATATAAATATTCCAGCAGAAGAAATATATGATGGCAAAACAGAACAAAAAATACTTGTACAAGGTATAATTGACTTATATTTTATAGATGAAAATGATAATATAATTTTAGCTGATTATAAAACAGACTATGTTGAAAATAATCAAGAAGAAAAATTGATACAAAAATATAAAAAACAATTAGAAATCTATAAAAGAGCATTAGAACAATCATATAATAAAAAGGTAGAAAAAATTTATATATATTCAGTTTATATGTCTAAAAACATTGAAATTTAAACAAAAATTTGATATAATGTCAAAAAAATAATAGGAGGATATGTTAGAAAAACTAACATAAGTAATAATATGGATAGAATGAAAACCTTTTTAAAATATATACTTGCAATAATAATATTTTTCTTTTTTTCAAACTTTTTAATATATATGAGTTTAGAAACAACATATCAAAATATAGGAAGAAAAGACAACTTACAGCAAGTAACAATATACCAAGCCCAAGCAACAAAAGTTAATGGACGAATTAAAGGAACAATTTATAATGATGCTAACAATAAAATTACAGATAGATATTTAAAAATAGATTTGTATTCTGAAAGAGGAAATTTGTTAGGAACAAAGTATATTGATTTATTAGGAATTAGAGAAAATGAAACAAGAAATTTAGAAGTGTATTTTAAAATTCAAGATGTAGATTACTATGAAATATCTTTTACAAAAGAGAAGGAAGAGCAAGAGGAACTTCCTGAAATGGTAAAAGATTTAACTAAAGAACAAGTGGTTTGGGGAACATTTTTAACATTTCTAATTTTCTGGTAATAAAAACATAAAGGTGAATAACATGAGTTTATTGGAAAAATATGTCGAGAGAATAAAACAAAAAACAGAAGAATATAGTGAATTAGAAAAAATAAGATATGTATATATAGATTTAGGACAAAAATTTTCATTTGATTTGGACTTTTCATTTGGAAATACAAAAACAAAAAATAAAATATACAATGAATGTATTAAAGAACAAGAAATAGAAAAATCTATGCAAAATAATAAAACAATTTGTAGGTCAATTGCATATATCTTAAAATTTATTTTAAAGGAATTAGGAGTAAATATACAAGTAACTAAGGATTATGATGATTATAGAAAATATCCACATATTTATAATATTATTGTAGCAGACAATGGAAAAAAATTTTCTATAGACCTACAAGAGGATTTGAGAAATATAAAAGCTCATTTAAAAACAACAAGATTTGGACTACCTCTAATAGAAGGAGATAGTCCTACTTTCAAGCCAAATGAACTAGAAAAAATAGATAGAAAAATAGGATATGTAACAAAAGAAATGGGATATACAAATGAGTATTTAGAATTAATAAAACTAAACATGCCATTATTTAGTGATTTTAATGAAAAGGTACAATTTGTATTAGAAAATGTTGAATTTTACTGTAATAAAGACATGCAATATGCAGAAAGAAAATGGAGAATGGAAGACATAATAGGCGAAAATTCAATGACAGATGGAATTTTATTCTCAAAAGAAGAAAGAGGAAAAATACATTTAATTGACTGCTATAAGTTAATTGACTGTAGTGGAGATACTTCTGTAAAAGAAATAAAAGGATGTATAAAAAACAACACTATTCAAAAGGAGATAGAAAAAGAGAAGCAATTTGAACTTTGTATAGCAGTAGATAATAAAAAAGGAACTGAAATTTATATGTTTTCAACTGAAATTAATAGCTTTAGAAAAATGGAAATGGAAGAATTTGCAAAACTTATAGAAAATGGATTAGTTCCGATGCAGGGAGTACCTGGATTAAAACAATATTTGAAAAGTAAAAAAGAGGAAGAAGAAAGATAAAAACTTAAAAAATTTTAATTTTATAGAATTTATCTTTTAAAAAAAATTAAGCTGAATGAATAATAAAACAAGAAGTTAGATATTATGGAAGGAAATTAAAATGTTAAATCAATTTTCGAGAACAGAATTATTAATAGGAAAAGAAGGAATAAAAAAATTACAAAAGGCCAAAGTAGCAATCTTTGGAATAGGTGGAGTAGGATCATTTGTAGTAGAAGGACTAGTAAGAGCAGGAGTAGAAAACTTTGTATTAGTAGATGATGACAAAATTTGCTTAACAAATTTAAATAGGCAAATAATAGCAACTAGAAAAACAATAGGAAAATACAAAGTAGATGTAATGAAAGAAAGAATATTAGAGATAAATCCAAATGCAAATGTAGAAACATATCAAGAATTTTATATGCCAAATTCAGAAAATAAAATATTAGATAAAACAATAGATTATGTTGTTGACAGCATAGACACAGTAACAGCAAAAATAGAATTGGTAATGAATTGCAATGAACTAGGAATACCAATTATAAGTTCAATGGGAACAGGAAATAAATTAGATCCAAGTAGATTTGAAATAACAGATATCTATAAAACAAGTATATGTCCATTAGCAAAAGTAATGAGAAAAGAATTAAGAAAAAGAGAAATAAAAAAATTAAAAGTAATATATTCAAAAGAAGAACCAATAAAACCAGATGAAACATTAGAATGCAGTTGCAAAACAAATTGCATATGCCCTCCAGGAACAAAAAGAATATGTGCAGAAAGAAATCAAGTACCAGGAAGTATATCATTTGTGCCATCAGTTGCAGGATTAATGATTGCAGGAGAAGTCATCAAAGACATTATATATTGATCATTATCTTAGTTAAAAACAAAAAATATATTGAAAAATATATAATAAATAATTATAATATTAATATATAAAAATAAGAAAAAGAGGGAAAAATGAAAAAAATATCAATAATAGTACCAGTATATTATAATCAAGACAATTTATTACCATTATATGTAGATTTAAAAGAAAAAGTACTTATGAAGTTGAATATGGAATATGAAATAATATTTGTTGATGATGGTTCAAAAGATAAGTCTTATGAAGTAATGCAAAATATAGCAAAACTAGATGAGAATATAAAAATCAGCCAATTATTGAATCTTTAGGATATATATTTGTAATGTTTTTAAGTAACTT
>UMBH01041118.1_pt1 | contig 22633 bp, 18 predicted proteins | sample 1963921 | NCBI WGS metagenome assembly UMBH01 (sample SAMEA4835937, study PRJEB28245) | human gut metagenome | biome: gut microbiome; material: fecal sample | place: Denmark | collected 2008
GGACCACATCTCCTACTGTAATTTCCCTTCCCGGAATTCTCACCACTGCACCGTTTCGAACCACCTTCGCCTCCGGTGCAGCCAGCTGTTTCAGGCTTTCCAGGGAATTCTCTGCCTTAATGGTCTGCACAGTTCCCAGAATAGCATTCATGGTAATCACAACCAGAATTACCGCCGCACTCTCTGTTTCCCCCAGGAACAGGGAAACCAACGCCGAAACAATCAGGATCAGCACCAGAAAATCTTTATACTGCTCCAGAAAAATCTGCAGGCCGCTTTTTTTCTTACCTTCCGCAAGTTCATTGAATCCGAATTTTTCCTGCCTTCTTTTTACTTCCTCATTCGTCAGAAAATCCTGTTCCCCATTCAGATCTCTGCGTACAGTTTCTACCGTTTCATTGTAATAAGCTTTCACAGATACCATTCCTCCTTTACAGATCCTCAGCAGAATCCCTGTTAACAGTATGGGCAGAATCGTAAAAAAAAGAGACTTTTATTGCACAAAAAACATGCAATAAAAGTCTCGCTGTTTCATCACGATACGGACAGGCATTCACCCATCGAGATTGACGACATCATGAACACTGACGTGCCAGCTACTCCCCTTTATATGGCTTACTATACTGTCCAAAAAGACATTTGTCAACCCGGAATATCAGTATGTAAATACGCCGACTCCATAAGCTTCCAGCGGATATGCAAAAGAAAATTCCCGGTTGTCGCAGTTCTTCTTCTCTGCCTTGAATGCCTTGCCTTTCGGAAGAAGTCCCTGCTCATTCATAATCAGTTTGTACTGTTTCTTCTTCGGTACACCTACACGGTAATCCGGACGTGCTACCGGCGTGAAGTTGCATACAACCAGAATGTTGTTACGTCTTGTGGGGGATTTTCTCACAAAACTAAAGATGCTTCTGTCGCCATCGTTGGCATTGATCCACTCAAATGCAGACGGATCATTGTCCGCACCATAAAGTGCCGGATATTTCCTGTAAATATGAAGAAGATCACTGACATACTGCTGCAGTTTCTGATGATTCTCCTCTCCAAGAAGATACCAGTCAAGCTCTCTGGCCTCACTCCACTCCCGGAGCTGTCCAAAATCCTGTCCCATAAACAGAAGTTTCTTACCAGGATGTCCGAACATGAAGGTATAGCCAGCCTTCAGGTTCTTGAATTTATCATCCAGTTCGCCTGGCATTTTTTCCAGCATGGAGCACTTCAGATGTACTACCTCATCGTGGGAAAGAACCAGAACATACTTCTCACTGTATGCATAAGTCATGGAAAATGTCATCTTATTATGATTAAATTTACGGAAATACGGATCCAGCTTCATATATTCCAGGAAATCGTTCATCCATCCCATATTCCATTTCAGGGAGAATCCCAGGCCGTCATCTTCTGCCTTGCCGGTTACCATCGGCCATGCGGTAGATTCCTCCGCAATCATGACAGTTCCATGATTTCTTCCGAGAACAACCGTATTCAGATGCTTGAAGAATTCAATGGCTTCCAAGTTCTTGTTTCCACCGTATTTATTGGCAACCCACTCACCGTCTTTTTTACCGTAATCCAGATAGAGCATGGATGCAACCGCGTCTACACGGAGACCGTCAACGTGGCATTCTTCTACCCAGTAAAGGGCATTGGCGATCAGGAAATTCTTTACTTCCGGACGTCCGTAATTGTAGATCTTGGTTCCCCAGTCCGGATGCTCGCCCTGTCTCGGATCTGCATGCTCGTATACTGCAGTTCCGTCAAAGTTGGCAAGTCCGTGTGCATCCTTCGGGAAGTGCGCCGGTACCCAGTCAAGGATAATACCAATCTTCTGGCGATGGAGATAATCAACCATATATTTGAAATCCTGTGGTGTTCCGTAACGGGAGGTCGGTGCATAATAGCCGGTAACCTGATAACCCCAGGAACCGTCAAAAGGATGCTCTGCGATGCCCATAAACTCAACATGTGTGTAACCCATTTTCTTGACATACCCGGCAAGCTTCGGGGCCAGCTCTCTGTAGGAATAGAAACCATCCTCGTCTTCCGCAGTCTGCGGATGTTTCATCCATGAACCCGGATGCACCTCATAAATAGACATGGCACTTGTATCCGGATCAAAGGCCTCACGGTTCTTCATCCAGGTATCATCTTTCCATTTATAATTGGTGATGTCGGTAACACGGGAGGCTGTTCCAGGACGCATCTCAGCAGCGTTGGCATAGGGATCTGCCTTGTAAAGTTCCTCGCCATGTGCACCTGTAATGTAAAATTTATACAGTTGTCCAATCTTCGCTCCCGGTACAAATATCTCATAAACACCAATGGGTTCAACTTTTTTCATGGGATTCTTCTTTGTGTCCCATTCATTGAACTCACCTACAACAGAAACCGCCTGTGCATTAGGTGCCCACACTGCAAAATAAACTCCTTTTTTCCGGTTCTGTGTATCCGGATGTGCTCCCAGTTTCCTGTAAATATCGTAATGCGTGCCCTGACCGAACAGATACTGGTCAAGCTCCGTAAATTGTAATTTCTTTCCCATTTTCAGGTACCTCCCTTTATAGTTCTGCCACCGTCCATTCCCCAATTTTAAGTGGAGTTTTTTATTCTATAATTATACCAATCCCCATATTTTCAGTCAAGGAAAAACCCTCCCATATAATATGTGTCTATTATCCGACAGTGTCGTATAAAGTCAAAAAAGAGACCTGAATGACACACATTTTGTCACTCAGGTCTCCTGGTATTATTCTTTAGTATTCTTCACTTCCGTCATCATAGGAACCATCGTCATAGGAGCCATCATCATAGCTTCCGTCATCGTAGCTTCCATCATCATAGTTTCCGTCGGAAGAACCATCCGATCCGTCACTGCTTCCGTCTGTGGAACCATCTGATCCATCACCACTTCCATCAGAAGAACCGTCCGATCCGTCACTGACTGTACTGTCTGTGGAACCATCACTGACGTCTGTACTATCTGCGGAGGTACTGTCTGCAGAAGCGCTGTCATCAGAAGTTGTACTTCCGTCAGAAGAATCACTGCTGTCTGTTGAATCACTGGAGTTTCCCGCATAACCGGCAACACGTCCAGCCTGAAGAGAGCTGTCCCAGAAGTCAGAATAGGAAGCACTCTGTAAAGTAACATCTTTAGCTGCTGCAAGTTCACTGACTGTCACCAGCTTATATCCCTCATTGACCAGTTCCGGAATCAACTTCTCAGTAGCACATTTTACAGATGGCTCATGGATATCATGCATCAGAATGATAGAACCATCACTCAGATCGCTGTTCATGATCTCATTGTAATCCGCATCCGCATCCATCAGTTTCCAGTCCAGGGAGTCTGTGGACCACATGAAAAACGGTTTGCCTACTGCTGCCATCTGTTCTTCTGTGATTGCTCCATACGGTGCACGGCACACGGTTGCAGCCTGTCCGCAGGCTTTCACCAGCTCGTCATCTGTTTTCTGGAATTCCTGTACAACAGAATCCAGATCCATATTCGGAAGAGTCTGCTCCGGATGATCCCAAGTATGGTTACCAATCTCACATCCAAGCTGTAACATTCTCTGTACAGTAGATTCCCGTCCCTCAACATTCTGTCCCAGCATAAAGAAGGTAACATGAATATTATATTTCTCAACTGTATCAAGAAGAGTCTCTGTATACTCTCCCGGTCCATCATCAAAGGTCAGTGCGATCATCGGACGTTTCTTGGAAGGATCATAAGAACCATCTTCATTAAAGTAATAATCCTTCACACCTTTCTCAACCCATCCTGTCTGCATATAACCATTCTCATCAAAACTGTATGTAGTTCCGTCGATTTCGGCAAAACCATTGATATAATATGTACCATCCGGATTCTGATACCACTTTCCTGTGGAGTCTTCATGCCATCCCGGTGTCATAACAGAAAGTCTGTCTCCTGCTGTACTGCCCTTTATCGGCATCACCACAGCATCTGTACTGCTGTCACCGGATGAATCCGATGTAGCCGAATCAGCCGATGCAGATGCATCCTCCGTACTTCCATCTGAGGAAGTTCCTGCTGTATTCGCCTGTACATTCACAGTCTCCGTACCCTTACTGCTTCCTCCGCCTACACGGTTGACGATTGGTAAAATTACTCCTCGAACAACAAAAACCAGCAGAAGAATCGCCGCAACCACACAGGTTATCCGCTTCATCATCCGCCGCCGTCTTATTTGCTGCTGCTTTCTGCGCATTCTCTCGCGCAAAACTCTTTTGTCCATTTGATTATATCCCCGTCTATATATTTATAACTTTCCTTAATGTCTGAACTTAATCATACCGCATTTAATGTTCAAATACAATGGTAATTCCCGAAAGAATCTCTTAATTTTCTTTTTATGTGTTACTGTCAAAAAAGCGGTTCCCGGAAATTCTCCCGGGCCCCGCACTTTTTTGTACGCATCACATAATGCGTGTGATTTTTTGTTATTCTGCTGATGCATCTGATGCGCTGTCTGCCTCTTCTGTCGGTTCTTCCTCAGGAACCATATCTGTCGCTTCTGCCGTTTCCAGCTCTTCGTCAACAGTTCCCTCAGCACTGCTTCCATCTACAGACGGATCATCTCCGTCCACACCTTGTGTGTCACCGGCAGTTACTTTTTCTTCAACGGTTGCGTTATCTATGATAAAGTCCTCCACACGGAGCAGTCCGATAGATTCATCCACAGCTGCCTGGCCATACTTATCTACCAGTGCCACGATATCTTTTACATTATATGATTTGATCAGTTCGTTCTGGATACCAAGAGATTTTTCATCCTCAAGTGTCATATTTTCCGCATCCATGATTCCCTGCACGATCAGGTTCTGTTTCACCTTATATTCCGCATACTGGCTGCTCTGCTCTTCAAAATCATCCATGGAAATGCCCTGTGCCTTTACAAAATCCTCTAGGGTCATATCACCCTGTTTTGCATAATTTTCGTACAGAGTCTTAAATTCTGTTTTTGCCGTGTCCAGATCATCCTGTGGGTATTCTTTTACTTCGGAAGCAGAGAGCACTGTGTTCCATGCTGTCTCACGAAGAGTATTCTGGGCGCTTGTTTTTGCTTCTTCTTCCAGTGTCTTGCGGATTTCTTTTTTGTAGTCTTCCGCAGTCTTACAGTCAGTATTCTTGGCTGCCCAGTCATCGGTCAGTTCGGGAGCACGTTTGAAGCTCTGCAATGTAACTTTAAACACAACCTCCTGGCCTGCCAGTTCTTCGGATGAATATTCTTCCGGAAATGTAAGGTCGAGATCTTTTGTCTGGCCTTTTTTCATTCCGATGATTCCATCTTCAAAACCATCAATAAAAGTTCCGGAACCGATCGTCAGCTCATAATTGTTGGCTGTACCTCCGTCAAAAGCTACTCCGTCTTTGGTTCCTACGTAATTGATCGTAACAATGTCACCGTTCTGAACCGTACCTTCTGTTACTTCCTCTGCCTTATTCTGAAGTTCTTCCTGAACCCTTCCATCAACCATGTCATCGGTCACAGCTTCTACAGAATTATCAAGTGTCAGGCCTTTATACTGTCCGATCGTTATATATTTGCTCACATCATCCACAGAAACAAGTCTTGTATCTCCGGAAGCTGTATCTTTGCTGTTTTTATCTGAATCCGATCCTGATTCTGCTGATTCTGCTGAATCTGTTTTATCGGCTGTATCCTGTGTTTCTGCTGTAGATTTTGTTTCCCCTTTATTGTCTGCAGATGTGCCGCAGGCTGTTATCGCCAGCGCTGTACACAATGCAAGCACAACGAGATATGTTTTTTTCTTCATATCTTACTCCCTTCATATCAAAATCATCTGAAAATACACATATATTCTAACCATAATAGATTATAAACATTTTCTGTATACTTTTGTAAAATCTATTTCCTTACATTTCTGGAACCGGTGTCGGTCTGGAATCGTCCCAGACTTCAGATACATCAAACAGGTCGCTGAGCATATCCGGATTATAATACATACGATAACCATCCAGGTTCCGTCTTCCCTGTCGGAAATACTCACTTGTGATCTGCACAAAATACTGACTGGAATCTACATTGCAGAAATAGCGGTAGCCACGACTCTTATAATATTCATACTTGGCATTATCAGAGGTATATCCTTCCCAGTCGCCGATATCTGCGCCAAAGGCAAAAATGATCATGTCGGTTTTTCCAAGGATCGGTGCTACATATTTCTCCCATTTCTTGTTATCTGTTTTCAGTTCAGCCGCAGTAGAAGAAGTTGCATTTCTGTGGCCCCAGGTATGGCTTGCAAATTCCCAGCCGTCTTTTTTCATGGCTTTTGCCACTTTTTTGGCTGCTTTTACTTCTTTATTATAGTCAAAATCCGGGTTAGCCTTGAGAAAAGCTTTCTGGTCGTCCTGAAGGTTCTTTTTTGACTTATATGCACCATCTGTACGGTATCCCAGCACTCCGTCATAACCGGTCATTGCCAGGATCCCCTTTCTTCCATGGTAGGAAAAATCAGGATGTTCCTTAATAAAAGAATCCAGGATCGGCACAACATCGTAATCGCCGGTCACAACCGTTCCGTCAGCCTTTTTATATTCACATTTAATGTCTCCATTATCATCGATCACCAGTTTTGTGGCAAATCCATCTCCATCCATGTAATGATAATAGCTGACATCATCTTCAGAAAGTACGAAAGGAATCTTGCCCTCCGGAAGCATGATCTTGCCTCTGCTCATGGTTCCGTCATCATTCACTACCGCCATGTCGTGAGGGCTTACCAGAACATATCCCTTATCATACATAATCTGGATCATTTTTTTGAACTCACTGACTGTCGTCATCATCTGATTATATCCTGCCTCATCAGAATCCCCGTCAAAAGCCAGAGAGGTGTCTACGATAAGGGAATGGAAAAACACATGTGTCACCTGCTCAAGAGGATACTCTACACAGGCATCTCTTTTTTTCATATAGGAAGCAGCTGCCTTCTGCATTTTATCACTGGTGGCAAATTTCCAGTTGTTCTTCAGAACAGAAATCGCTCCTGTATAATCATACTGCTGAGCCAGTTTCTTTGCCTTTGCGAGAAGTGCCTTTTCATTGGAGGAAGTACTGCCGGAAGTGTCCTCTGACTTCTCACGTTTCTGTGTTTCTTTTTCAGCCTCTTTCTCTTCTTCCGGTGTCTCGGTTGCTGCCGGCTGGTCTTCCGGATCTGCTGCTACCTTAGCCTCTTCTTCCTCCACTTCAGTCTGTGTATCCTCTGCGTCTGCCTCATCCGACTGTGTATCTTCCGCATCTGCCTCATCTGACTGCGTTTCCTCGTTGTCCTGCGACTGTGCGGTCATATTATCCTGCTGAACAGTAACTGGTGCGTTTCCACTGACAAAAAGTGATGCTGCAAGTACTGTTGTCAGGACCCCTGCAATTTTTTTCTTCATAAAATAACTAGCCCCTTTCTTTTAAGTCCCCTCGTATCTTTCAAAATCCGATCATCCCATCGGTGGTACCGGCGTTGGTCTTGCCGGGTCAAAAACATCTTTTGCGTTAAAAAGATCTTCCAGAAGTTCCGGATTATAATACATCCGGTATCCGTCCAGGTTTCGTCTTCCCTGACGGAAATAGCGGTCCCGGATCTGTACATAATACTGGCTGGAATCCACATTACAAAAATAATTGTATCCCTGTCCCTTCAGATATTCGAATTTATCACCGGAATACTCTGGTTCTGTTGTTATATCTGTTCCAAAAGCAAAAATAATGATATCCGTTCCCCCGATCAGCGGATCTACATTTTTTTTGAATTTTTCGGTATCTTCCTGAAGTTTCTCCAGAGAGATCTGACCTACATTCTGATGTCCCCAGGTATGGCTTGCAAATTCCCAGCCTTCTGCTTTCATGGCATCGGCAACCTTCTTCGCCCCTTCCCGTTCCTTTTCCAGGCTGAAATCCGGATGTGCATCGAGCCATTGTACTTTATTTTCGTCCAGATCTGCCGGGCGGGTTTCATAACTCTCATCTGTACGGTATCCCAGGATTCCGTTATATCCGGTGAGTGCCACGATTCCCTTGGCACCACGGTAGGAAAAATCCGGATGCTGCTCCACAAAACGGTCGATCAGCGGAACCATATCGTAATCACCTACAGACACACTTCCATCATCTTCCACATATTCGTTGCGGATCTTCCCTTCTTCATCCACAACCAGTTTTGTGGCAAATCCATCTCCATCCATGTAATGATAATAACACACATCATCCTGTGAGAGGACAAACGGCGTTTTCCCCGGCGGAAGAAGGATCTCTCCTGCTGTGATATTGCCGTTTTCATCTGCTTTTGCCATATCTTTAATGCTTACCATGACATAGCCCTTGTCATACATGGTCTGAGTGATCTTATTGAACTCATCGATCGTGGTCATAACCTGGTTATAATCCGCTTCTTTATAATCTCCGTCAAAAGCCTTGGATGTATCTTTTATCAGAATATGATAAAAGACATGTGTCACCTGTTCCAATGGCCATGCTGTACATGTTGCTTTTGTATCTTCGTATTCTTTTACAGCTGCCTGCATCTTCTGGTCTGAGCCATAAGCAGGATCATTTTTCAGAAGATCAATGGCTTTATCATAATCATACTGCTGAGCCAGAAGATCCGCCTGCGCCAGAGTATCGCCGGAAACTGTATCACCGGATGAATCACCGGAAGCCTCTGTAGAAACTGCTTCGCCGGAGTCTGTTCCCGTTTCCGTTTTATTTTCTTTTTTCGTATCAGAAGTTACCACTTTCCTGTCTGATCCGGGAGCAAACCTGTTGCTTAAAGCAATTGCGCCTGCCGACACTCCACCTGCGATCAGTACCGCTGCCACTCCTATGGCGATCAGCCGTTTCCTGCGTTCCCGTTTCAGCCTCTCTCTGCGGCGTTGCAGCATACGTTTACGCCATTCCTCATACTCCGGAGTTCCCATTTCCGGTCTGGGTTTCCGGTGTTTTTTCTCTTCCATACTTTATTTCCTCCATCTGTTGTGTATAAATACATTGTCTGTATCTGAATATCCATCTATCCTGCGGTTTGTATTGTAAACCGCAGCACATTCATTATACCTTGTAAATACTGAAATTTCCACCGTTCCTCCTGTCTTTTTCGCTTTTCTTTTATCTTGCCTTTTTAAGAAAACAATGCTAAAATGTTTTGTACGTAATGTAACCGATTGCGAAACAAATATACATACAGGGGGATTCTCAAATGAGTACAGTTACCATTGTTCTTCTGGTCATCCTCGTTATTCTGATCGCAGCAGTAATCGCACTCTACTTCTTCGGAAAGAAAGCTCAGAAAAAACAGGACGAACAGCAGGCTCAGATCCAGGCCAACAAGCAGACAGTTTCCATGCTGATCATCGATAAAAAGCGGATGCCACTGAAAGATTCCGGACTTCCACAGATGGTCATTGACCAGACACCGAAGCTTATGCGCCGCTCCAAACTTCCGATCGTAAAAGCTAAAGTTGGTCCGAAGATCAGCATCCTCATCGCAGATGAGAAAGTATTCGATCTGATCCCGGTTAAGAAAGAGATCAAAGCCGAAGTCAGCGGTCTTTACATCGTTGGCGTAAAAGGAATCCGTGGTTCTCTTGAAACACCACAGAAGAAGAAAAAAGGTTTCCTCTCAAGATTCCGTAAATAATCCGAATATAAAGCAACCGCCGTGGTTTCAGGAATTTTCCCTGATACACGGCGGTTATTTTTTATAAGACAAAATCCTTACAGTCTCTGGGCTGTACCTGGATCGCCAGGTAACAGTCTGCCACATGTTCCTCATTCATATCCAGCGCGTAATCTGCTTTCATCTGAAGATTCTCTTCACTCTCCATAAGCTCCAGGTTTGTGGCGGCAATTCCCATCTGAAGTGTTCCATACGGTGTGGAATAATAAGTCATATTCTTCTTACCCTGCTCAAATACCATATGGACATTTACCAGACCCTTTTTACTTACTTCCAGACCTTTCTCTGACATTTTTATGTAATTGATCGTAGGTTCAGCGGTTTCATCGAGAAGTTCCTCATATCTGAGATAATGAGAACCATTGCGGAAATAATACTGTCCCGCTACGACGATCTCGATCGGCTCCTGGTCTCCCTGTGCGTCCATCATCTGAAGCCCTCTTACATGGATCAAAACTTCTTTTTGCATTTTTTTCTCCTAATATTTCTCAATATCGATCTTCTGTGTTTTCTCTACATTATATGACAGGATGGAATTGGCAAAATCCTTAAATTTCTCGGCAAGATCACTTACATAGAAGCGATACGGAAATTCCTCCTGTGCCGCCTCATCACTTGCTAGATCCAGATCTGCCAGAAGCTTCTTCAGTTCCAGTGCAGTCTCATAGGCCGGATTCACAAGTCGGACATCCTCCCCCATGATCTTACGGATCGTAGATCGCAGAAGCGGGTAATGTGTACATCCAAGAATCAGTGTGTCGATTTCCTGATCCTGAAGTTCCTTCAGATATCTTCTTGCAACCTCTTCTGTGACAGGATCATGATACCATCCCTCTTCCACCAGCGGTACAAAAAGCGGACATGCTTTCCCGATCACGGTGATCTCCGGATCCAGCTCCCTGAGATAGGAAGCATGGATACCGCTGTCTACCGTACCTACTGTGCCAATGATCCCTACTCTCTTGTTCCTGGTCTCCTCAGCAGCCACTTTAGCACCGGCTTCGATCACTCCGAGAATAGGGATATCCAGTTCATCCTTTACCGCATCCAGAGCAAAAGCACTGGCTGTGTTACAGGCTACAACAATGGCTTTTACTTTCTGTTCCTGCAGAAAATGAATGATCTGGCGGGAATAACGGATAACTGTCTCTCTGGACTTACTTCCATATGGAACCCGGGCTGTATCTCCGAAATATACAATTTTTTCGGACGGCAGATTCCGCATGATCTCACGGGCCACCGTCAATCCTCCGATACCGGAATCAAACACACCAACCGGTGCGTTTCTGTCTATATTCATTGATCTTATTCTCCTGAAATAATTAATCGAGCGCTATAATTACTCGTTGGAATATTGTATCACCAATCCAGCGCTTTCGCAAGCCAGAAGGAAATCTTCACCGGCTTATTTTCCCCGTTATCCTCCACTTTTTCAAAACAGAATTCCGGATAGATGGTTCCCCACCAGGCATAAACCTTTGGATCCCGGGAAGAAAATGTGTCCTGTGCTCTGATACCGCCTGCAAGGATCATCGACACGAGCAGAATGGCCCATCCTGTTCTTTTTAATATATGAATACGACTCTTTATCTTTATATGCTCCATGAGTAAAACCTCCTGCCAAAATCTTCTTTCTGATAATCCTGTCCAAAGATGATGGTACCTGCCATCTTTTTAAGAATATCTGCATTATTGACAGTTTATCGCCTGTTTATTCAGCACTTCCATAATCCACTTCCAGAAGATCCCCATTTACCCATACAGAAGGAATCCATGGTAATGTTCCGTCCTGGTAAAACTGATGATATGCCTCTCTCAAAGTCACTCCTTTTTTCTGCTGCCCGGTAGTACGGTTCTCCTGGATTCCCTGAAGATATTCACCCACAGAACTTTCCTCTGCTCCCTTCCAGTGAAAAACCTCTCCCAGCATTCCGGTCCGGAACATGTACACATCTTCGCCTACATGTTCTTCCTGCTTCAGATATTCGAGAAAAGCCTTTCTGTTTTCTTCTGTCAGCATGCTCTCATCCAGAATCACTACCTGAAGGTGTCCCAGATCCAGAAATTTTTCCTGGGAACGATTGTAGACTTTCTCGATTTCCTGAAAATTTCTGCCCGCAAGGGTCAGTACGGAAACCGGATCTTCTTCCGGCTTTTCCTGCCCGGTGGTCACATTCATATCCGGCATGGCATACTTCAGCACAAAGCCTTCTTCCGAAACGCCGGCCCCCAGTGCCAGCGGATACATCCTTTTTTCCGGTTCCACAGCCGCACACCCGGTTCCCATAAGGCTTACAAAGAAAAACAGGCTCACAGACAACGCTTTTTTCTTCCAGCGGCCTTTATTTTCCACACTGAGAAAAATCTGGATCACAAGAAGCAGCGGCACAAAAATATATGCCAGATACCATCCATAATACTTTTCTATCCCGGCGCCGTTTCTTTCGTAGAGCGAAAGGATCCACCCTGCTGCCGGAATCCAGTACCGTCCACTTCCAAGCTTTGTTTTTTCCGCAATCTGATTCCCGTAATGAAAAAGACTTCCCAGAGAAAAAAGAAGCCCGAACACCAGAAATCCCATCCAGATCACATCAAATCTTGCCAGCACATTTCCCGGAAGATCTGCCCCGTCCAGAAGAGGCAGCACCGGATATGTTTCCGCCAGAAGCCTGTTTTTTCCAAATACAGCAGGAAGCAGAACCTGCATACCAAGGACAATTCCACACACGGTAAGAAAGGCCAGGATCACCGGCTTTCTGGCACTTCCCTGTTTTTCTACTTTTTCAAGCCCAAAAGGCAGAAGCCCCACTCCGGAAAAAACACAGAGAAATGCATACACATCCCGGATCATCCATTTCCCGGAAAACCTGCTACCGGTACCCTCCACGGTTTCCAGAAAATATTCCGCTTTTCCCTGTCCTGCACTCAAAATCATAAGAAGGAGAATCCCTGCCAGAAAAATTCCACCGGAAATTTCTGCAATCCTTCCTCTTCTCTGCATTCCCCGGTGCGTTCCCAGACTGCATGCTGCCACAGCAAGCAGAGACAGCCATTTCCCGGAAATCCCGCTGATCAGACTCTGTGGAATTACTTTTGCAAGAAGATCCGCCAGAAAAGCCGCACTTAAGATTACATATAAAAGAAAGAACAGTCCAATAAACCGTACAGTAATATTTCCTGTCATTCTGGAAAGTTCTCCATAAGCAGGAGCAAGACGGATCAGCCAGATCACATAAAATGAAAGAAGCACCGCCGCCAGGATCGTCCCTGCCATAGCATTCACTCCCAGCATTTCTCCGTTTTTAAAAAGGCACAGAAGAAAAGGCGCCGGAAACACAAGTATGATCTGCCGGAAAAGCTGTCTGTGGGAAATCCTGTTGTTTTCTGCAAATCTCATAATCCTTTTCCTTTCTGCCTCCACAGCTTTGTCCGCAGTCTGCGCTTCTGGTCATCTCTTGCATACAACGGCCGGAATTTCCGTTTCCGGAATGGCTGGCGCAAAATTCTTCCTCCTGTTTCCGCCTGGCCGTTTTTTTCTACAAAGGGTACCAGATATGGGACACCAAAGCTTAAAAGTCCTGCCAGATGTGCCGCCGTCAGATACAGTCCCAGCACAATTCCGAAGATGCCGAGGTATCCCCCCAGAAAAAGGAATCCATACTTCAGAAGCCGGAACGCAGACGCAAATTCCTCATTGGGGATCGCCAGAGATCCAAGTGCCGTTAACGCCACAATAATTACCACCACAGGGCTCACCAGGTTGGCTTCCACAGCTGCCTGTCCAATGATCAGGCCTCCCACGATCCCGATGGCATTTCCAAGAGCTCCGGGAATCCGTACGCCCGCCTCCCGGATCAGCTCAAAAGACAGCTCCAGAAACACCAGCTCCACCACGCTGGAAAACGGCACTCCTTCCCTTGCCTGTGCAAAAGAAAGGATCAGATTGGCCGGAAGGATCTGGGTGTGAAACCGTATCACAGCCAGATAAAGTCCCGGAAGCAACGTTGCCACAGCCATGGCCAGATATCGCAGCACACGCAGGAATGAAGTCATTTCAAAACGGTTATACCAGTCCTCGCTGCTTTCCATAAAGCTGTTAAACGCACCTGGAATCACCAGTGCCACCGGTGAATTGTCACAGAGCAGCACGGCTTTTCCATTGAGAAGTTCCTGTGCCGCCCGGTCCGGACGTTCGGTTGTCTGAAACTGTGGAAAAGGCGAATACCAGGCTTCTTCTGTCAGCTGCTCCAGCATTCCGCTGTCCAGGATTCCATCCACAGTAAAAGATTCCAGCCGTTCCTTCACCGCAATCAGAAGTTCTTCGTGCACCAGATCTTCCACATACAGAAGCTGCACCACCGTGTTGGAACGCACCCCGATATTTTGCTGTTCCACTTTAAGGCGGGTATCCCGGATCCGCTTCCGTACAAGGGCCGCATTGGTTTTTACGCTGTCGCAGAAGCCTTCTTTGGAACCCCGCAGCACTTTTTCCGTTTCCGCTTCTGATACATCCAGCCCCGGATAGCCTTTGCTGGATATCTTCATGGCCCTGTCATAACCGTCCATAAAGAAAACCGCATTTCCGGAAAGAACCGCCCCGAAGACTTCTTCCATGGAAAAAAGTTCTTCCACATCCGCAATTCCGAGACTGTTTCTCCGAATAAATTCCCGGATCTTTTCTTCCGGAATTTCCCAGAAATGATTGATCATCTTTCCAATGGCAGAATCGTCCAGCATCATGTTGGAAACTGCCACTTCAATATAAACCATCAGACAGTCCACTTTATGACCCTCTCCCAGGCGCATGGGCCGGATCAGAATATCATCGCAGTTTTCACAGCGCTTCCGGATATAAGATTCATTTTCATGGAGAGATACTGAAATCTTTTTTTCTTCCACAGCTTCACCATCCTTTTCCAATAAAAAAGAGATGCCAGTGGCATCTCTCTTAATATCCCCGGATATCCGGTTCTTATTCTTTTTTCTCGGATTCTCTGGCAGCATTTTCCGCACGGATGGTACGGATAATTGCCATTCTCTGATTCTCCAGATGGTGAAAAGAAATATCCTGTGCTTTCTGCACATCACCCTCCCGGATCGCTTTTACCAGTTCTTCATGCTCGCTGACAAGGAGATTTCTGGTCTGCTCTTCCTTCAGATATTCCACACGGTAGCGGTACATCTGCTCGCGGAGATTATTCAGTACCTGGTTCAGACGCTTGTTATCGGAAGCCTGGTAAATGATCTCATGGAACGCCACATCCGCCTCCGCAAGACGAACAAGATTTCCCTCTGCTTTTGTTTTCTCGAATTCTTTGGCTGCTACCCAGAGCCGTCCAAGCTCCTCCTCTGTGATCAGCTTACATGCCTTTTCTATGGCTACATTCTCAAGCGCGATACGCACCTCAAGAACATCGTTCAGATCTTTTTCGGTGATGCTTGCAACCTGGGCTCCCCGGCGTGGGATCATCACTACAAGGCCTTCCTGCTCCAGCTTACGCATGGCCTCACGCACCGGTGTTCTGCTGACACCCAGACGCTCTGCAAGAGCGATCTCCAGAAGTCTCTCCCCCGGTTTCAGTTCTCCTTTCAGAATTGCCTGCCTCAAGGTGTTAAAAACAACATCCCGAAGTGGCAGATACTCATTCATATCCACAGAAAAATCACTTGTCATTTGTAACTCCTCCATCCCTGTTGTAAATATCCGTGGCAAATACTGTTTTTGCCAGTCCGCTCTTTCTGAGACTTCTGGCTGCCGCCGCCATCTTATCTCTGTTATCAAAAATACCAAATACCGTTGGACCGCTTCCGCTCATCACCGCTTTCAGCGCTCCTTTTTCTTCCATGAGTTCTTTGATATTTCCAATTACAGGATACTGACGGATAATTCCAGGCTCAAATACATTCTCCATTTTTGATGCCATGGCATAAAGATCACCGTCCTCAATATCCCTGATAAGTCCATCGATATCCGGATGTTTCCCGATTCCTGCCAGATTGAGATTTTCGTAGGCGGTTTTTGTGGAAACATTGATTCCCGGTTTTCCTACCAGCACATAGCATTCCGGAACTTTCGGAAGTCGCTTCAGCTTCTCACCGATTCCCTCTGCAAGGGCCGTTCCACGCATGATACAGTACGGAACATCTGCTCCTACCTTCACTGCGCGCTCCATCAGCTGCTCTTCCGTCAGGCCCAGATGAAACATCCGGTTCACACCTACAAATGCAGCCGCAGCATCAGAGCTTCCGCCTGCCATACCTGCCGCTACCGGAATGAACTTGCGAAGTTTAATGGAAAGTCCCTCTTCTATTTCAAATTCTTCCATCAGCATCTCTGCTGCTTTATATACAAGATTTCGGCTGTCAGTGGGAATAAACGGAAGATTGGTTGTCAGCACGATTCCCGGCCGTTTCGTCTTTCTGATATCCAGGATATCATACATACGGATGGTCTGCATGATCATGCGTACCTCATGATAGCCGTCCTCTCTCTTCCCCAGAACATCAAGTCCGAGATTGATCTTTGCCATTGCTTTTAAACGCATAAGCCCCTCCATTTGTACTTTGTATACAGTATTTATATATATATTTTATATGATTTTTGCAGTCTTTTCAACAGCAAAATTTTCCAGCTTTTTTCATTTTCTGCTGTTTTTTTCTCATTTGATCTGTCCTTCTACTTTTTTCACCACAAGAAGCGGTGTTCCCGGAGATGGCTCCTGATTTTCCTTAAGCCCGTTCAGAGTGCAGATTTCTTCAATGGATGTATGATATTTTCTTGCGATATCCCACAGCTCATCTCCCGGTTTTACCATATAGATCAGGATTCCCGGCATAGCCTGGATCTTTTTCATATCCAGAGGTTTTTCTTCCACTTTGTCAATGATAAATACGGGTTCCCGGATGACTGCAAGAAGATTCAGGCCCACTGACGCCCGGATCTCGATCTCATTTCCGTCCGCCATGGCTGCAGAAAGCTGTTCCAGTTCTGCCTTTAACCGGTAGCTGCTGTCCGGCCGGATTCCTCTCGCTTCCACCACATGAGAAAACGGGATCATGGCCTCCATGGAGTAAAAAGGCATACTGTCGTTTCCGATAATATACAGGATCTTCAGCATGATCACTCCATCTGCCTGCACTCCGTTTTCCACGATCCTGGTCTTATCGATCTTTACTTTTCCCTGGCTGTGACAGAGCTGGAGGATTTTCCCCTGGGTTTCTTTTACCTGAATGCGGTCAGTGATCCGGCATCTGGAGAAATTCCGCACCAGAAGTTTTTCCAAAACTTCATTTTTCCCTTCCGGAACGCATTCCCGAAGTGGTGTATACACATCTGTAACCAGTGAATATTCTTCCTCCCGGAAAAATTTCATATCCAGTTCCAGCACTACATCAGAAACCAGTATCCGTTCCTCTCCATCTGCATCCGGCTTTACTTCCAGGCTCTGGTGCATCACGGAAACTTCAATATCCGGGATCAATTCTTCTGTACAATCCGGACATTCCACTTCTCCTGAAAAAGGAAGTGAATATTCCAGCCACTGTACCGGTGTCTCTGTATCTTCTGATTCGTACAGTACAAAAACCGTCAGCTCTCCCCTTGCTTTTACGATGTTTTCTTCCGGTTTCAGATCCAGTCCCCGTATATCCATGGTATACCAGATCAGGCCGGAAATGTCCGGACGGTTGGAAGCAATGGTATATTCATCTTTGATCCGGAAGGTGTCTTTTTTATGTACAGTAAGTCCCAGGAAACGTACCTGCTTCTTTCTCACAGAAATGTCCGTAACATCCAGCGCTACCGGAAGCCGGATCTGCTCCGTCTCATCCACAGCTGCATAAAAAGTTACCAGGGCTTTGATATTCAGCTTTCTGGAATGGATCAGCCGGAGCGTAAGATCCTCTATTTCCCACTTCAGGCACATTTTATCCCCATTTACAATATCTTTCAGGTTTAATGTTTCCTCAAAAGGCAATTTTGCTGTAAGACTGCTGATAATTCCGCTTTCTTCCCCCACATAAAGAACATCTACCTGCAGATCTCCACGCAGAATCCCTTTTCCATCTGCAAGGCGTACATCCTCCATAATGATCCGTCCCTTATGCTGGATCAGTCTTCCCACATCCGGTTTTGCATCCGGTACATTAAAATCCTCATCAAAAGTAACCTGGCTTTTCGCCCTGCTTTTTTCTCTGAGTATCTGCATACTTTCCTTTTTTAATTCCACAGTCTAATCCCCTTTCTCAGATACTTTTTCTGATTTCCTGCTGCCTTCCCGGAAAGTTACCGGCTTTTTCTGGCGCCGGGTTTTTATTACAATGGAAGGATATGAGGGAACTCCGGCTTCGCTCAGATCCTTTGGTCCCAGAAGTCTCGTAATAAAAAAAAGACCGTTTCCGGATTCTCCAAGTTCTTCCACCTGAATGCTGTACCCGCCGCTCATCTGACGGCCATATCCCTTTACCAGGTACAGATCCTCCCCTGTTTCGTAGCTTAGCTGAAATTCTTTTTCCTTTTTTTCTTCCATGATCCTGGAAAGTTCTTCCGGGATATCCGAATGTTCCACTACCGTATAGGAAACCGGTTTTCGATCTTCTTCCTCAATCCGCACAAACCGGCATCCGGAAAGCAGAAAGGCTGTTATTACAGCAATCAGCACAAAAACTGATTTTTTCATAATTCCCTCTTTTATCAGCAGCCTGCATTACTCAGTATTTATTCTATGTAATCCGGGAAAGATTTATTGCAACTATCGGAAATTCTTCGTATAATGGTATCAGGATGCGAAGCTGCATCAAAATATAGAAAGGACAAAAGACATGATTCGATTTATACTTGTCTGTATCGTTGTCATCGCTTATCTGGTGCTGACGATCCCGGTTCTTCTGGTGGAATGGATCATCGGCAAGTTCTCTCCAATGACCAAGGATATCGGTTCCCTGCGTATGGTACAGGCCATATTTAAATTTATCCTGTGGATCACTGGTGCCAAAGTCACCGTCATCGGTGAAGAAAATGTTCCGAAAGATCAGGCCGTTCTCTATGTGGCAAACCACAGAAGTTATTTTGACATTCTGCTGACCTACAGCCGCTGCCCGATCCGTACCGGTTATGTTGCAAAAAAAGAAATGGAACGTTACCCTCTGCTTTCCAACTGGATGCGTAACCTCTACTGCCTCTTCCTTGACAGAGAAGACATCAAACAGGGACTGAAAACCATCCTTCAGGCGGCAGATTACGTAAAATCCGGCATTTCCGTATGCATTTTCCCGGAAGGAACCAGAAACAAAAATGCAGACGAAACCGATATGCTGCCATTTCATGACGGTAGTTTCAAGATCGCAACCAGAGCAAAAAGCCCGATCATTCCTGTTGCGATCAGCAATTCCGCCAATATCTGGGAAGCCAATTTTCCAAAGATGTCTCCTACACATGTGGTAATTGAATATGGCAAACCGATCATTCCATCTGAGCTTGACCGGGATACTCAGCGTCACCTGGGTGCGTATACTCAGAGCATTATTAAAGAAATGCTTATCAAAAACAAAGAGCTGGTGTGAGCAATGTTTCACACCAGCTTTTCTGATCTATACAGATTCTTTTTTATTTTTCAGGAACGTCTGTTCCCCCCCCCCAATTGTCGGGACGTTATCCATGTATTCTTTTTTTATGTCTTCAGACACGGATTTAAAGAACTGTTCTTTTGTTTTTTCGTAGCCGTCAAATTCTGAGGTAGCACTTCCCTTATCTTCAGTCTCCGTACGCTCTTCTGCCATTGAGATCATTTCTTCTTTCAGACGGCTCTGAATATCTTTCAGGCATTCCAGAAGAAGCGGATTGAAGGTACCGCACTCTCCATTCAGGATCATCTCAACAGCTTTCTCATGAGAATAAGCTTTCTTATATACACGTTCGCTGATCAGCGCATCGTATACATCAGCCAGTGCAACTACCTGGGCAGAAATCGGGATTTCTTCTCCCTTCAGGCCATCCGGATAGCCTTTTCCATCATAACGTTCGTGATGCCATCTGCAGATATCATGGGCAATCCGGACCAGCGGTTCGTTTTTATAATATTCCAGGCTCTCCAGCATGGAAGCACCAATAGCACTGTGTGTCTTAATCACCTCAAATTCTTCTTTGGTCAGTCTGCCCGGCTTATTCAGAATCTTATCATCAATACCGATCTTTCCGATATCATGAAGCGCAGACGCTGTAACAATCATTCTTCTTACGGAGCTGGACAGATCATACTGATCCGTTTTCTGTATCAGTCTCTCCAGAATCAGTTCTGTAATAATATTGATATGCAGAACATGGGCACCACTTTCACCATTTCTGAATTCTACAATCTGGCTTAAGATGCTGATCATCATACGGTTGTTCTTTTCTTTTTCATAAATCTGATCTGTAACAAGAACCAGCAGTCTTCTCTGTTTTGCATATAATGTAATGGTGTTGTAAACACGTTTGTATACAATCTGGGCATCAAATGGCTTTTTGATATAATCCGCAACTCCCAGATCAAAGGCACGTCTCACGTAGGAAACGGAATCTTCACCGGAAATCATGATAACCGGAATATCCTCAAGCCAGTTTCTTTCATTCATATAGCTCAGTACTCCAAATCCGTCCAGCACCGGCATAACAAGATCAAGAAGTACCAGAGAAATTCCTGTTTCATACTGTCTCAGGAGTTTAATGGCTTCCTCTCCGTTAGTCGCTTCCAGAATGTCATAATCTTCTTTCAGCATTTCGGACAGAATGCAGCGGTTCATCTCTGAATCATCTACAATCAGAATGGTCAGTTTTGTTTTATCCTGCAGTAAAATTTCCTGTGCACTGTTTCTTCCTACAATCTCATTTTCGCTGATAACAACCATATTTTTACGTTGTTTTGCACGATACATAAACTTGTCTGCACGAAGTACTGCTTCTCCCAGCTTTTCTCCGGTGGAAAGCACTCCACCGATACTTACTGACAGTTTCAGCTGAGAATATCCGGGAACTCTGGCTGCATGGACTTCTTCCTGAATCTCTTTCAGTTTTCTGGTAAAATTATCCACATTAATATCCGGAATCAGAAGAAGAAACTCATCTCCTCCGAAACGGACGACTTTATCTGTCTTACGCACATGCCGGTGAATAACTTCCACAACTGCTTTTAATGCTTTATCACCTGCATCATGTCCATAGGTGTCATTATAAAGCTTAAAATCATCCAGATCTACCATCGCCACTCCGGCCGAACTTTCCAGTTCTTTCACCTTATCCTCATAATATCTCCGGTTAAAAACACCTGTCAGCGCATCTTTATACAATTCATCCGCATATCCACTGAGCTCTGCGAGAAGATTCTCCCGGTCTTCCGAATCAATAATATCATCATCTTCCAGGTTGTTAATCATTTCCATGATGTATGGCTTCCCGTCAATATTCAGGTATCTGGCAATTACCTGATAAACTTTGGAGTCTACGATTTCTATTTTTGTTTTCTGGCGTTTCTCCTTCAGTGCTTTTCTGGAAATACAGTTTATACACTGTTCACTCTTACCCCATACTGAATAGCACTGACATGGAGGCTCAATTCCCTTTCCGGTTTCCAATGTTTCTCCATCCAGCAGGCGCACAATTGAGAAGACTTTTTCCAGCTGATTCTTCATTTCCTGTACTTCCTGCATTGTCATGATATCCTTTAACTCCATTCTTTTTCCTTCACTTTATACGTTACCTTGATAATCTTTTTTCTTCTTATTATTGTATAATGATATCACTATTTATTTTCAAAGTATAGTAAGAAATGACAAAAAAAAACCATATCCATGTCTATTTTTCGACATGTGATATGGTTTTTACATTAATGTGCTCCTGCACCCAAAATCTTCTCTGCATTTTCAATGCGCTCTTTCGTTGGAGGGTTTATCCCTTTCAGCGGATAGTCAAGATGAAGATTTTCCCATTTAAAAGTTCCAAGTGTATGATACGGAAGAACTTCCACTCTCTCTACCGTTTTCAGCGTACCAATAAAATCAGCCAGGCGGTGAAGGTAATCGTCACGGTCATTACGTTCCGGTACCAGCACGTGGCGGATCCACATGGATACGCCCATATCGGAAAGTTTCTGCGCCATGGCAAGGATGTTTTTGTTGGTACATCCTGTGAGAATCTTATGCTGTTCCTCATCAATATGTTTGATATCCAGCATGACAAGATCTGTATATTTCATCAGCTCTTCCCATTTTTCATGCCATGGGCCCTCTTCTGTGTAAGGATTGCCGCTGGTATCAAGAGTTGTGTGGATTCCCTGTTTTTTGGCTTTCTTAAAAAGTTCAGTGAGGAAATCGATCTGTAACAGTGGCTCGCCTCCACTCACAGTAATACCGCCCTTACTTCCCCAGTAAGAGCGGTATCGACAGGCTTTTTCAAGCAGCTCATCTGCTGTGTACTCCGTTCCTGTTTTCATTTGCCAGGTGTCCGGATTGTGGCAGAACTGGCAGCGCATAGCACAGCCGCTCAAAAAAATCACATACCGGACTCCTGGTCCGTCAACAGAGCCGAAGCTCTCCAGTGAGTGGACGTAGCCAGTGATTTTTTTCTGGTCGTCCATATTTTTTATTACATCCTTTCGTGGCAGGTTCTTGCGATAACGTCAAGCTGCTGCTCTCTTGTAAGGTCGATGAACTTAACAGCATATCCGGAAACACGGATGGTGAAGTTTGCATACTCCTCTTTTTCCGGATGCTCCATAGCATCGATGAGTTTCTCTTTACCGAATACGTTTACATTGAGGTGATGTGCACCACGGTCAAAGTATCCGTCCAGTACGTTTACAAGGTTCTCTGTACGCTCTTCCTCAGAATGTCCAAGGGCATCCGGGTTGATTGTCTGAGTATTGGAGATTCCGTCAAGGGCATCCTC
>UMBH01021258.1_pt1 | contig 22534 bp, 20 predicted proteins | sample 1963921 | NCBI WGS metagenome assembly UMBH01 (sample SAMEA4835937, study PRJEB28245) | human gut metagenome | biome: gut microbiome; material: fecal sample | place: Denmark | collected 2008
CCTGAGTAACCAGGGATGATACCAAAGTTACTATACCAGTAAATGTACCAAGATTAATTACGAACTCTGAACCAGTTGAAGGTTCTGCTTCTGTAGCAAACAATGACACTGGTAAAATGAGTGCCATCAGCATAAACACTAACTTTTTCATTTTAATAAATTTTTGAGTTAAACATGTATATTGAGATTGAGCATCTCCTCGTCCTTTTGGTATTCTGGTCCTAGTAAAAGACTTATATCTTTTATAGGTATTAGATCCCCCATTTCTACCAGTTTTTCTGGTATAATACCATCCTTACATACATATTGGTATACCTTTTCCAATAATCCATGAGATTCATCTGGGTGATCATAGAAATTACCAATCTCTATAAATAGATTCCCAGTAGGAGCTATCCTACCATTATTCCATTCTTCTAAATCATTGAAGTAAGGTCTTATATATCCTCGAGTAGGTAAGGCTTCATGAAGAATAGAGTGAAGTAATCTCATATCATTCTGAGTAGTTGCTACCAGATGAATATCGATAGTGATATCTTTGGTTTCGTAAGGGAACTCAGACATCTGATAATTGCCTGCCTCTAATTTATCTCCAATGATATATTTCTCTACTCCAATATCTCCAGGATAATAAGCAGTGCTTTCTATAGTTATCCTTGGACAAGTTTTAGGACCTCTTACCTGGTTATTACCTATACCAAATAAGTAAATGAACTTATCTATTGCTTCCTTATCTTCTTGGAATCTCTTTTCATTCTCTTGTGATAAAGGTAAATAATCCTCAGGATTAAGTCCCATCTTCTTTTCTAAGAGAACATTCAATAAGCATATATAGAAGGTTCTCTCTACTATCTCTTGTGAATTTACCATAATTACCTCCTATCTTATTTTCATTACATAAGCCAATACATAATATGGAGGTCTATTCTCATGAGGGCTACCTCCACCAGTTACTCGAGTATCTGCCGAATACCCTGAATTTGGGTTAATATGATTAGGGAATGGTCGGTTGTTTGCATTGTCCCCCCATTTCTCCTCTTTAAATGTAATCTTATGACTATGTGGTGGTATTTGGTCTAGAGTAAGAGTTACTAAGGCTTCTCCTCCCATGTTACCAATGGTATTATAATCCTGATTACTTGGATCATACCCTACTACAAATCTACCTCTTAAGTCTGGAACACTTATATAACCAGCTTTAGTAGAAGCAGTATTATACTTATCTCCAATAGCTTTATATAATTCTGGGTATTCTGCTATACTTACTTGACTTCCATCACAAAGTACATAACCTTCAGGAACTCCAGAACCAGACCATAATTGGATAAGACCAATATCCCCTCCAGCAGTGTTCTCTTTTTTACCCTGTCTACAAGTTACAACTACAGTTTTACCTGATTCATCCTGTATGAAAATTACTTGGCCAAGTTTATCATTATGAGTATTATCGTTTAAGCTCATGATAAGAGTAGTACCAGAGCCAGATACATCTCCCGAGTTTTCCCTAGTATAATTTACATTAACTGGATCACCAACTTTCTTTCCATTGATTACCATTTGTTTAGTAGATACAATAGTAACCTCTTTACTTTCTCCTGTAGGCTCAAAGTATAATTCAGTGGGTGAAACTCTGAAAGTGTATTCATAATTGCCTTCTCCTTTTTTATGAATAAGCTTTACTTCTTTAGTAGAACCATCTACAGCTTCTACTGTTAAGATCTGAACTATATCTTTGTCCGTAGCATTCTTTTCTTCTGGTGTTACCGTTATAACAGTCCTACCTGAACCTTGATTCTTGCTTATAGTGAATCCCATTATCTTCTATATTTTCTTATTTCTTTACGAAGTTCTCTTACTATAGTTTCCTTCAGAACCTCCTTACCACCTATTTGTTCGAAAGCTGGTGCCCATAAGGGTCTTGGAGGTAAATTACCACCTCTAGAACCATATTCCAACATGATAGCTACTTGGTTCAAGGTTCTTTTACTAGTCCTATCACCCTTTCGGGTTTTCTTAAGATTAGTAGGTATACCTACGTAAGTTCGATTCTTCTGTTTTACTATTTGTACTGATCTCAAATACTGACCCGTATAATTCAAAAGGGTATGCTCTCCATATCGTTTAATAGTATTAGCAGAGTGAGGATCCCATTGGGATCCTCTTGGGGGAGTACCTGTTCTTAGGCATTTTTTCACAAGTCTGAGAAGTTGATTGCCGAATTTCTCAGTAGCTCTATCATAAGCATTCCTCATGATAGAAGGAGTTTCTGCAATTAACCTCTCAGCTCTAGCCTGTTTTTTTGGGTCAGTATATATCTGTAAGTCTCCCAAGGGAGTACTTATAGTTATGTTTACTGACTTACTTGCCATCTGGATTTTCCTTCGGTTTATTCAAGCCAAGTGAATCCATCATAAGGTTTATGGCTTGCTGTTGTGATTGTAATACTGATACTACATCTTTCCTGAATGAAGCGAATTCTTCATTGAATTGACTACCATTAGTGGGCTCCTTGTTTTCAAACATAGCAAGGATATTATCGCATTCCTTTATTATGTTCTCGTATTTACCTACATTATTAATAATACCAAGAGCCTGTGACCTTTGCAATGATACTTCGTTTACAATATTACTTCCAATTAGAGTGTAGTACACATTGTTATAAATGCCTTCATTTCCATCTGAAGGTAAATATACGGTTACTGTACCAATGGAATCTTGAAGAACAATTTCTATAAGATTAGAAAAGCCATCACCATTTTCATTAGCTCTGGGTTTACTTTCTCCTACCTTTACTACTTTAGCTCGATCAAAGATTGGGTACATTGATCTTCTGTCTCTTTCTAGAGTAAAGACTGAATCTCCTCTTTGTAATGATTTAAATTTCATTTCTTCCATATTGCATTATTTTTATTGATTAGACTTAATCCCATTTGAACCATACTGGGATTCTGTTTCATAAATTCTACTAGGTTCAAGAAATTATAGTATCCATAGATATCTATCAGTCTTTGTGCTTCATCGGCTACTCTCTTTGCTACCTCTAAATTAGGAGCCGGTAGTTGCATTTGGAGAGTAAAGGTTTGTAGTTTATTATCTTCTTCCATGTTTCTTACTAGATTAAAACGAAAAAAGGGAAATACCCACTACAGGTACCTCCCTTTTCCCTAAATCAACTTTAATAGAAATTATGCAGTTTTATTACCTAAAGCCTGTACTACTGAGTTAATGATGTTCTGATCTCTTTGAGCATCAACTACTCGATTCAGTCTAGCAATCTCTTGGTCTTTTGCAGTGTTCTCAATCAAGCACTTAATCTCTTGCTGGCCTTTCATTACCTCGCAATGATTACGTTCTGCCTGAAGAGCTAATCGGTTTTCGGATTCTCTAACTAGGCCCTTAATTTCACAGCAGCAAGTTGACTGTTGATGTTCCATCTGGCAAAGACGGTCCATAACCCGATTGAATCCTGCTCCCATTTGGTCACGAGAATCTCGGATATCTGAATTAGTCTTATAACCAAGATCACAAAGGCCACGTTCAGTAGCAAAACGATTGTTAAGTACTTCTTTACCTACACCTTCTACTTGTCTAGATACTCCTGCAACTTCAGAAGTAACTCCCCGAGCAGCATCTGAGATGTCTTTGTAAATACCAGCTTTTGCTTCCTGAACAGTAGATTCCACTTTTTGGATATCAGCTTTTGTGTCATTGATTTTGTCCCATACAGAAACTGCACAGAAACTGCAGCAGCACCAAAACCACCACCTACTAAAGCTCCACCGACAGCACCCCAACACCAGAGCCCCATCCTCGATTATTACAACATTCATCACTGTAACGATTACGATCTGCAACCACTACTGTGCCTTCTCCAGATTTCACTTCCATAATGATTTAGTTTTTAAAGTTAATAATCAAATTTTATTTATCTATCAATAAATGGACTAGTGTTGTATTTATTACCAAGATATTGCCTGATCACCTTGTATTAGAGTAAAACTAGTAACAAATCTCCACGTACCATCATGTCTATAGATGTTTACTCTATCCCCATTTCCTACTTGACTACCGATACTTCCTAAACCCGAATTATTCACAGTTAAGGATCCCTGGTGTTTTAATAAAGTAGGACATTGAGTTGCGAATTTAGTATTTGGAGAAATAGCATCCGTGGGTTTTATTACATCATCCCATAATTCCCGAGCCAAGTAATTCTAAATTATAGAATCTACCAGCTTGTGATACTTTAAGGGTTAGAGTTTTACCACTCTTCGGTTGTATTAGAATAATGGTACCTGACCTGTTTGTATGAGTTGGATTTTCATCGAATTCAACCTGAACTTCCTCAGGGATTGCATTGGTAGTAGGTATGTTAAGAAATACCCAAGAAGGCATTGTACCTCCTAATAAAGAGAATTGGACGGGTTTCCCTTGTGAATTATTAGAATATACCCGTATATATTTAGTCTGAAGACTAAAATCACCCGATAAGGAACTTTCGGTTTCATCTCCGTACTCATTAAAGCTAAATCTATAGCTTATTCCCGCATTTTGAATAACAGTTAATGTACAAGTTTTACCAGATTCTCCCTGAGTAAAAGTAATAACTCCAGTTCTAGATGAGCTACCATTATTAGTAGCTACGGTATACCTAACCGTACTACCATCATCTTGGATAGTAATCCAGTCAACATTAGAAGAAGCCCACCAATTAGTAAATCTCTCCCCATTTTTAAGAGAATTAATTATAAAAGGTCCATCCATAACCCCGTCATTTCCAGGCCAATTATCATAAGTAATACCCGTACTCCAAGAATCCTCCGAGTTTTTTCTAATACCAAACTCATAAGTTGAAGCACTCTGTTGTACAGTTTGTACTAACTCTCTATCTAAGCCATTAGGTTGATTAGCTCTGATTGTAAGAGTTCTGCTTGCAGGCTTTGAATGCTCAGGTATGGTAATAGTTACTTTAAAGTAATAACCACTCACATTAGTAATAGTTTCGGTTACTCCGGATGGCAAAATAAGAGTAGGTTTAATAGCTTCGGTAGAACTTAAAGAACCGTTAACATATCTAGACCTATAACTTTTTATATAAAAAGAAATATTACCTCCTTTACCTTCAACAGTACCAATGGATAAAGTACTAGTTTTATAACCCATATTCTGTTGAGTACTATGTTCAAATACTATACCGCTACTAGGATAAGTTACCTCAGCCGAATTCTGTGTAATGGTTAAATATACAGGAGTTGCCGTATCGTAAGTAAACTTAATCTTAAAAGTTCTAGGTGATGAGTTAGGGTTTGGTGCTACACTAATACTACATCCACTAGAAGTTTTACCAGAGATGGTAATATCAGATGAAGTTCCCTCAACTACTTCAGCTGAAGTATAAGTAGTTCTAATGTTTTCTATATAAGTTCCGTTTATATATTTATCATAATTGGCATTTACTGTCAACCTAAATTCTGAACCAGTTCCAGGTACATTTTTAGTAGTTGGGTCTATAGATAGGTGATCTACATAGGTTACTTGACCTCCTTCCTGAGAAATTGAGATAGTCTGGTCTGTAGCAGTTGGGAAATCGAAAGTAACCGTAAAATTTCTAGCAGAACCACTATTACTTGGGATAGAAATACTATTACCACTAATAGAAGCCGGACTAGAAACTCTTACGGTAGCAGTTTCTGATTCTGTATAACTACTACCTTGACCATTCCAAGTATAAGTTCTACTTGCACTCTTAGCAGTTACATTAGATTGACCTCCACTGTAACTGAAAGAAGTTTTATCTACTCTACAGTTATAACTCCATGAAGAATAAACTTTTCTACCTGCTGCCTGGGTAAATGTTGCCTGTAGGGTTTTACCCGAATACTTCTGAGTCCAAGTTACAGTGATTGATTTACTATTAGTAGATGTATTGTTGGGTACTATTCTACCTTTATTACCGTCGTAATCTGTAGTATACCAAGAACCTTCCGAAGTTTTAATAACATCATCTTTCAAACTTTGAGAGATAGTAGTATTAACACCGTTTACTTGCTTAACTCGATTAGAAGCATATGAACCAAAGGGGTATGTACCTCCAGTAGCTGGAGCATTAAAAGAAGGATTACCATTCGGATCCCACTGGAATGTATAAATCCATTGCTCGGCATTGATATCCTCTAACTTGACACATTCATTGTTACCGTAGCTAGCAGCATTACTAATTACAATAACCTTGTCAACATCAGAATTCTTACCATTATTGAGTGCTAACAACTCAGCCTTGGTAGGGCACTCATTAGAGGTCTTACCAAGGCCGGTCTTATTCAGAATAGCACTCCAAGTTGCTATTTCTGCCATATTACTTATTGTTTAATTGTTTCTTAAAGTCTTCGAATTCTTTTCTCAATAACTTAACTCCTTCGAGAGCCATGACACTGAGCATTTCATATTCTACTACTTTTACTTTTACATATTCCTGACCATCTTCTCCGACGAAAGTTTCGAATCTAGATTGGTTAGGTACTTGAGAAGCAGGTATAGTATTCTCTGATACCAACAGAGGTTCAATTTCCTCTAAGCTCTGAGCAATAGTTCCCACTTGGTATTTACCATTCATCTTGAAGTGAACTGTAGGTATATTACAGATTTGGTCCAGAGTATGGTTCAAATTCTCTACTTGAGATTTTAATCTACCATCCGATTCCTTCCAGAAACCAGAAGCTGCAGTAGTTTTAGCAAATACTACTTGGTCTGTAGTAGCCAATCCTAATTGAGCTCTAGTTACATTATGAGGATTATCTCTTCTGTTTGCATGGGTATTTAAGTCTGTCTGAGCTTTTGTACCTGCGGCCTTAGCATCTGCAATAGCAGCAGCCTGAGCAGTAGATACTGGCATATCTGCTGGAGCTAAGTTCTGTACATTACCTAAACCTACTTGAGCTTTGGTTACATTGTGAGGGTTACTCTTATTGCCAATATGAGCATCTAAGCTTTCCTTAATTACTTTGTCAGAATCCTGGATTAATTTCTCTAATGCAGTTTTAGCAGCATCAGTATAAGCCTTAGCTTCATTCAAAGCATTGGTAATATCTCCATTTAGACCAGAGTTAAGTTTGTTGAACATCTCCCGAGTCAATACTCCAGCTCGATTAGCATTAGCAGCTAGGATCTCTAATGTTTGTGTAGTAGCTTCACCATATACTCCATCAGCTTTAGTAGATTTATTGATCTGTACCCAAACTTTATCTGTATTCTGAACTACCCCTTTACCAGAAATTATAATAGTACCTGGAATAGAGTTAAATAATTTCTTATCTGCTGCAGTTTGTACACCTGCTTTTTCTGCAGTAGAAGCAGGTATATCTACCTGTTTATGAGGTTGTGCCGTATAATGATCATCTTGATCAGTTACAAATTGTTTACGATAATAATGGTATTTTAATTGTACATAATCTGCATATGCTTGACCAAATTCTATTGTATCTACAACAGTATTTGGAATACTGTTGGTTATAACAGTAGCTTTTCTACCTTTAGCACCATCATAAGCAGTACCAGTAACTTCTCCAAGTATCAGTGAAGAGGTATTACTATCTACAAACTGAGTACCTGACCAACGGAATTGATAAGAGGGTTCATCCTGGGTAATATTCAAATATATCTTACCTGATTCTCCAGTAATAGGATTAGCATGATCTGGGTCAGAATATAATTTAATATTGCTCAGCTTTCCAGTTTCACTGACATCATAAGTAGCATAAACTTCGATAACATCATCAACATAAGAGGGCAATTGACTAGATGGTACTAAACCATTACCATCCAAAGAAGCAAATCCATTAGCCTTACCCTTAGTTGCTACGAAATCATCATGCTTCTTTTCTAAGTTATTGATATTAGTTTGTAACTTATTCTCAAGAGCAGTATCAGCATTGGCTCTTGCTTCAGCTTCTGCATTAATACTATTCATCAAGCTATTATCGGATTCGGTACGAGCATCTGCCTCTTCTCTAATAGCCTGAGTGAGTTTAGTATCCAATGCCTGGTCAGCTGCTTTTCTATCCTGGATTTCTTGAGCAAGAGAAGCTTCTGAAGCTTCTTTCAGTGCTTCAATTGCATCTTTTCTATCTTGGATTTCCTTAGCAATCTGCTGAGGTAAAGTTTCATCTAACTTAACTTTATCAGCAGCAGACATGGTACCAGCTTTAGTAGTTGAAGCCACTGGTAAATTTAAAGTAGTATTATCATCTTTATATACTCCTTCATTTACAGTCTTTCGGTTTACTGATACTGTAACCTTGTTAGCATCTGAAGTTGCTCCTTCTCCAACTACTACAGTCCGAGGAATAGAATTAAATAATTTCTTATCTGCTGCAGTTTGTACACCTGCTTTTTCTGCAGTAGAAGCAGGTATATCTATAGTGAAATTATTTGGTTTCTGTATACCCTCATCAGAATTATAGGTACTTCTATTTAGGTTAGTAGTAACTACACTTGCTTTAGGAGTATAGCTAGCTCCAGTGATATAATCATTAGGCATAGAATCCAATCTCTTCTTATCTGCGGCTGATTGAAGACCGGCTTTAGTATCAGTAGAAGAAGGTATAGCAAACTTACGAGTCACGGGTTCTCCATAAAGATTGTCTTCTCCTTTTACAGAACTCTTAAAGTTTACTTCAGCTGAAGTACCATTGATAACTAGGTTCTGGTCAATTTCTGTAACCACAGTCAAGGGTAAAGCATCTGAAGTTGCTTCTTCAGCCTGTAAACGTGTCTCATGGTCATTAGTGACATTGGTAAACTTATTATCCAATGCCGTATCTGCATCTTTTCTATCTTGGATTTCCTTGTCAATACGTTTACCCAGAGCATTATCAGCAGCAATTCTTGCAACTTCTTCAGCATCGATATTATCCTGGAGAACTTTATCTGCAGCAATACGCTCATTACGTTCTGTAGTAAGGTCCTGAGTATTCTTATCTACTTTAGCTTCAATACGAATATCCTCAGCCTTTCTAGCCTCAATTTCTGTATTCAACAGTTCCTTGATTTCAAGATAACCAGTACTTTGATTATTCTGAAGGCCCTGGATTAATTCCAAGTTTCTCTGGATGTTTGCAGCATTCTGAGTAATAAGAGTATCTTGGTTATTTGCTCTTGCCAACAATTCAGTACGAGTTTCAGTAACATAAGTTCTTAAATCCTCTATTACATTGTTAATACTATTACCCAGATTTATAATCCTAGTTTCCAATCCATCATCACCCTCAATACGGTTTTGAATTTCGGTTTCAAGCTTAGTAGTTAACTCAGTAAGTTTCTGAGTAATGGTAGTAGCAAAGTTTGGATCATCTCCCAAAGCCTTAGCAATCTCTCCCAGAGTGTCAAGTACTTCTGGTGCAGAACCAATAATTCTCTGAATTGCAGCTTCTACTTGTTCAGCATTCTGATAATGAGAATCATTTTCCAACTGAGATACCTTAGTGATGTAGTTAGCAAATTCTTCAATGTTATCTAACTTATCTTTTAATAAGTCAGTAAAGTCATTTGAAGAAAGTTCTTTACCATCTACCTTATCTACTTTTCGGTTATTCAAACCCTCAATAGCCTGAACTCTATTGGATACTTCCTGAGCAACCTTGTTCTCTAACAAAGTATCTGCCTGAGTACGATTAAGGGTTTCGGTATCAATATTATTCTGAAGCTTGGTATCTTCTTGTAGTCTACTATGAGCCTCATCACTGATATTTTTAGATATAACTGCCAAATCATCTTTGTGATTTTCCATAGCCGTAGTCAGAGAATCCTTAATGGCTTGTTCAGCAGCCTTAGCTCTTTCTACTTCAGTTTGAATAGCAGTAGTGTTATTAGTTACTTTCTCTCTGAGCTCAGCTAAAGAACCAGTTACTCCACTATTAATGCTATCTATTCTGGTACTTAAAGCATCATCTCCTGCCTTACGATCTTTAACCTCTTGGTCAATTCGAGCATTGATTTTCTCATCTTCATTTGCCCGGGCAGTAGATTCAGTATTTATCAAGCCAGTGAACTTATTATCTAATAAAGTATCTGCTGAAGTTCTATCAGAGATCTCCTTATCGATATTCTGCTGTAAAACAGTATCACCAGCTTCTCTCTTTGAAACCTCAGTGTTCAAGTCGATATTTACCTTATCTACCTGAGACTTAAGATTAGTATCAGCATTGGCTCTTGCTTCAGCTTCTGCATTAACCATGCCTTTTAATTCAGCATAATCTTCAGCTTCCTTAGTAATCTGGTCATTTAATCTGTCAGTATTACGTTGGATATTTGCCTTGTTAGCATTTACTTCTGTTTGCAAAGCATCTATCTTAGCCTGAAGTTCATTTTTAACGGTATTTACCGCATCCTGAATAGATAAAGCCAATTCTTGTATCTTAGTAGCATTAGCAGTTACTCGAGTATCTAATGCAGCATCAGCAGCCTTACGATCCGTTTCTTCCTTAGTGATAGCAGCTTGTAATGCAGCATCGGCATCTTTTCTGTCTTGGATTTCCTTATTCAGACTAGCTTGAATACCGTCAGTGTTACCAGTAATTTTATCTACTTCGTTATCAACGTATTCTTTCAACTTAGCCTCAAGAGCAGTATCAGCTTCCTTACGGTCAGAAACTTCCTTATCTACATTAGCCTGTACCTGGGCATCAGCTTCTGTACGATTAGTAATTTCTTGATTCAACTGTTCGGTAATAGCAGCCAATTTCTTGGTAATTGTAGTTGCAAAGTTTGGGTCATTACCCAAAGCATCTGCAATCTCCTTCAAAGTATCAAGAACCTCTGGAGCTTCCCCAATAATCTTTTCAATAGCTGCCTGAAGATCTGCTTCAGTTTGATAACCAGCATCATTGATAAGCTGAGATACTTTTGTGATATAATTAGCATGTTCTTCAATGCCATCCAATTTAGCCTTGAGAATATCGGTAAAGTCGTTTTTAGTAAGAGAATAGCCTTCTCTTTTATCTACCTTACGATTATCTAAGTCTTTATCGGCAGCAATACGTTCTTGCTTTTCTTGCTCTAGTTTTTCAAGCAATTCGGTTTTATCTGTACCGGCCTGAGTTTTCAAATCCTCAATCTTATGGTCAAGGATTTCATCTTGAGCAATTCGAGTTTCTTTCTCGTTATCAATATTGTTCTGAAGTACAGTATCTGCATTCTGACGGTTCTGAGCTTCTTGAGTAATGTTCTGCTGTAAACCATTATCTGCATTCTGACGGTCAGAAGTTTCCTTTACAATCTGTTGGTGTAATACTTCATCCTGAGCAGTACGAGCTGCAGCTTCAGCATTAATCTTGGATTCAAGTTCTTGGTCTGCAGTTTTACGATCACTGATTTCGGTGTTCAGTTTAGATTCTAATGCTACATCTGCATTTGCTCTTTCTGAAGCCTCGGTTAGAATCTTATTATTTAAGTCGGCAATATCCCTAGTATGGTCTAACTGTACTTGATGAACAGCCTCGGTCAGTTTCTCATCAGCAGCTCTACGTTCAGCAGCTTCCTTATCTACCAATTCCTTAGCATATTCTTTAGCTTCAGTTAAGTTATTGTCAGTTTCTACTTCCAAATCACCAACCCGGTCTTCTACCTTTTGAATACGAGCATTGATTGCTTCTATCATCCTAGTAATATCTTGTACTACTTTAATGATAGTTGCATTCAACGTATTAACCGAGTTAACCAAGTTATCGTTCACAATCTTAATCTGAGAAGCTAATTCGTTTTCACGGTTCTTAGCTCTAGTTACCTCAGCTTCTAATTGAGTACGTAATTCAGTTAATCGGTTAGTGATATTGGTAGCAAAGTTTGGGTCATTGTTTAATGCTTCAGCCAATTCCTTTAATGTATCTAAAGCATCATCAGCACCATCTACTAAGTCATGTATATATTTCTCAACTTGTTCTTGAGTCTGATATTTCAAATCGTTTTCTAGTTGAGAAACTTTAGTAACGTAGTTAGCATGTTCCTCAATTCCATTCAGTTTTTCTAGCAATTCATCAGAGAAGTTATTTTCTGACAAATCCCAACCTTCTTTCTTATCTACCTTGTTTGCAATTGATAAGAAGAATGCCCAGAACTCTTTAAGAGTTCCAACAAAACCATGAGCCAAAGAGTCATCATAATAACCCTGTAATAGCCGTTGGTCAATCTCTTCGCAAGTGTAGTATTTACTAACGTACATATGTATATATTTTAAGGTGTTACTTTATTCTTTCCCAATAACAGTTCTGAGTTATTACCACGGAAGTATTCTTTTTCTTTACCAGCAAAAGCATTTGGGATATCATCTGGATTATCTGGGTCAACATCTCCTCCATCCTCTATATCCCCAACTACTACGGCATAATCAGGTAATTTCCTAACTCTGAACTTAATAACTTGGCCAAAGCCTATATGAGGTATATCTTTATCCCATACCTCTCCAAAGTAATCTTGGTAATTTGATACGAACTTCATACCAGTCATAGATTGCATGGTAGTAGCCGAATTACCAGTACCAGGCATTTCTATGTGAACTCCAGAAGGTCCATTCAAGATTATAAGATTACTGTCCCACCAATCGCCTTCTACATTGTTAAGCTTGGTGAAACGTAACATTAACATTTTCATATCTTTATGGATTTTGTTCTACGAATTTGATTTTAGTATCTCTATCCCTTTTGAGGATTACCAAGAATACCAAAGCTTCATCTTTAGCCTGAGATACTTGAGTATCTCCAGAAGGCTTATATACTATCCCATTGATAACAAATCTATCCTCGGACCAGTTAAAGTTCCAATAACCTTCCTGATTGAGATATCCGATTTGTTCTATGTAATTCTTTGAAATAAGTATAGAAAGGTTCTCATCATCTAATTCTCCAGAAACAGTAGCCTTATTAATAGGCCAATTCCTAAAAGCATTGTAATAGCATAAAGCTTCTATGGGAATATTATAATATCTTGGGCTATCATCCTCAGCATGATTTAGATATTGATTAACATGTTTAGCCCAAGTAATTGTTTGTCTTCCAGCATCCCAATCTAAGAAATCAGTGATAATCTTTTTATACCTATTCCAAGAATGGTTCTTAACCATTCTCCAAGGTTCTTTTGTCATGATTTCTTATCTATTATGGTTAACGAAGGTTTACTTGCTTTATTGAGAGGGGCTGTTGGATTTGGTCCTCCCAAAGGAGTTGGTTTTCGATGATTTACTACTCTTGGTACTACTAACCGTTCTATTTGATCACAGAAGGGTAAGTATATCTCTAACCTAGATGCCAGCATACATAGATTCTTTCTTAGTTCATCCATATACCCTCCAGGTTGAATCATCTTTGAATAAGTACTCCATAAGCTAGATATACTTTCGGATATCTTATCATAATACTGTACCTCGGTAGGACCCGTAGTAATTTGCTTTATCCTATCTCCTCTAGCATGTTCTCCAGGTGAATCACCATCTTGGTCTGGTCCAGTGGATTCAGTGGAGATAATTTCTCTGAAACTGTTTCCTGCAACCAACAGGATATTTTGTATTTGTATATTGAGATAATCCCATACTGCCAATTCCATAATTAATTGGTTTTCTAGTCCCTCATACCATAATTCATCATTATATTTATCTGGTGGTATAGTATGATTTACTAGTGGGAAGATATATAATTGCCATTTAGTGATGTATGCAGTTTTATCTTCTATGGTCATACTCTCATGCAATTCTTTGGGAATATACCTATCTATTAAATTGTAGATGGTATCCTGAAGAGTAGTATGCCCATAATTACATACAACTACGGTTCGAGTACAAGTCAAATCTAATCCATCAGAATTAGTGACATGTAAGGTTACATCATAAAATCCAGACTTCTCATAAGAGTAAGATTGATGTCTTCCACCATTGAAAACCTCTCCCTTATCATCGCCAAAGTCCCAGTCAAAAATGGATTTGGCCGGGACTTTGGTTAATACTCTAAATGAAACTTCCAGACCTGATGTTACATATGTGAAGTCTAGATTCTTTTTCATTTATATTCGGATTTGTTTATTCTTTGTTTTCTTCGAAATCTTCAAGTAAAACTTCAAGGATATCTTTTACGGTATCTTTCGGATCAGCTTCGATTTCATGTTTCTTAGCAATCAGCTTAGCTTCTTCAAGTGAATAAGCTTTGGCAATCTTACTGATTTCCATACCCTTTGCAAACTGAGCAGCTAGCTTCTTGTCAAGCTTTTCGATATCCTCAGCAGTATACTTGGCAGTTTTGTTCTTATCCGGAACTAAAACCAAGTGGCCAGAAACTAAAGCTTTCTGAATACGTTTTGTTCTGTACTGACGGGCAGTAAGTTCTCTCTCTTCGCCTTTTGCAATTGAAATACCTGTTACCTGGTCGTTAAAACTGTAGGCATTAGTTCCAACTGTTACAATATAAGTAGTAGCCATAATCTTTTATTTTAGGTTATAATATAAAACCCCGAACAGAATGGATTGAAACTGTTCGGGGAGAAATTAGACAAAAATACAATGAAGAAATCCCGGATATTATTCTAAGTTAACCAATAGGTATGGGTCAATGTTCATGAAGCTCGGGAATCCAGCTTCAGAGAATTTCTTGTTAGCTGCCAACAGAAGAACAGCATCCTGGTACATCTTAGAGAAACCTGTAGTCAGAGAAGCATATACAGCTTCAGTCTGATTAGATACAATTCTTTCTGATTCAAGCATCAACTGTTTAGCAGTAAGCTTAATCAAGGCAGCACTGGTATCTACCATCAACAACTGCTGATCGGGAGTTCCCGGGTGAATATAGAAGTCAGCCTTGTTGGGAACCGGAGACTTGATATTCAGTGTAGCTTCTGTAGTTCCTGAGTGACGTTCTTTAAATTCAGGCAAGTTCAACATCTCGATAGCCTGATCTTCACCACCAATCATAGTAGTAAAGTTACGGCCCATACGAGCAGCACGAACCCAGATATGCAACAAGTCTTTATAAGTAATACCGTTGGTTGTTTCATATACACCAATAACCGGAGCAGATTCAGAACCATCAGCTTTGTTACCGTTCATCAAAACATCCATTGCCAAAGTATCCATAGCATAACCCAACTGAATACCAAAGTCACGGAGATAGATTCCCAATACATCGATTGAAACGTAGTTTTTAACTTCGTCAGTAAGTTTAAATCCTTTACCGATTTTGAACAGAGAAACTGATTTCTGTCCGAAGCTTACATCTCCCAAAGGAATTGTTTCTGCTTCATTTACCTTAGCGGGAGCAGCATCCGACATATTTACCATCGGCATAGTTACCTGCAAACCATTAATTGATTGGTCTGAAGCAATGATGTTCGGGTAGAAAGGTGCCTGACGCATACCAGTTGTAATAGCAGCACGGATGATTTCCGGTACAATCCAACGGATATTCTGTTGCGGCATAGTGAAGATGTTCTGCATTGTATCAATCTTCGGATTAATGCCCAACTTTTCAAAGAAGGCATCCTGTGATACACCATATTTACCCTGTACAAGTTCTTCCAGAGTAACTTCAATAGGCAATGTGTTGTTGGAACCCTGACGGTATGCTTCCAAACTTCTTACCATTTCTGGAAGTTCCTTTCTAAGGTCTTCCATTTTCAATTGTGCAAATTCTGTATTCATTGTTCTTTTAATGTTCAGTTAATGATTAGCGTACCAATACTTGAATAATATCATTAGCTTCATCAGCCGGTACGATGCTAATGAATTTTGTTTCATCGGCTGAAGTTTCAGCAGTGATGAAACGGTCAATCAACAGGGTATCTGTGGGTTTTACATAACCACATTCCATAGCCTCTTTAGCTACCCAGTTTACAACCATGAAAGCTTCTACAGCTACAGTTACTTCTACGGGGAAATTTCTTTGAGCCTGATAAGCAGGGTTAATGTTGTCAGTTATAGCTATACCCAGATAAACCTGGCTGCCATCTCCACCCGGGATATAAGGTTCGATATTACCATCGGTATCCAAAGCTACCGGCATACCCTGATGAATAACTTTGTTTTCTTTTACACAGAAAGCCTGATGCAACTTGTGAGATTCACTCTTATAGATCACCGCTCTGGGAGTTTTTTCACCAAACAGAGTCATCGGTTGATCTTCGTTTACTAACTTAGTAGTAGGATGAAGTGTATTCATATTCTTCTTATTTTAGAGATTATTTTAATTTGTTTGAATAGATACCTTTCAGAATCTCTTCAGTACTCTTTTCGGAATTCTGAGCAGTAGCTTGGTTATTAGATTTATCTTCTGGCTCAGCTGCAGAAGAAGCACGGCTTACATCATGAGAACCGCATTTAGCACAAGTCATTGGGAATTTCTCTTCCAATCTAGCTTGGTAATCTTTAGTAAGAGAGATCAAAGTTACCATGCCGGTAGTTTCGGCATTCAACATTGTAACGATAGTTTCATCAGCTTTGTCACCCATAAGTTTTTTATAGGTTGCAACAGCATTTTCACGGAGAGATGCAATGTGGTTTTTACCTACCTGAGCCATTTCCTTCAGATTTGCAACTTCTGCATTCAGATTACTAACCTGTTCTGTAAGAGAAGTTTTTTCTGTAGTTAAATTATCTACGGTGGTCTGAAGAGTATTACGAGAATTAACCAATTCCTGAATGGCTGCAAAGGCAGTTTCCTCATTCATCTCTGTACCTTCGGCAAGAGTAAGGCAATCTTTACCAAAGATTCTTTCTAAAAATTTTTGTAGTTCATTCATATCTTTATTATTAGGATTTTGATTTCCTTGGTTATCATCATAAGATTGGGAAGTATCGTTATTTTCACTGAACAAAGCTAGGTCAGTTTTCGTATCATAGAAGAAATACTGTTTAGACTTATCATCCCTATATTCTTCGTATGAAGCCCAAGTTCTCTTGGCAAAATTAGGATTAATGATTTTACCATCATCCCCAATCTTCTGAGCAAAAGCATCAGCTCCGTGAGATACTAAAGAAGTTTCTAAGTATCTTACTACTTCAGTAACTATTCTTCGTACCATAACTCCCTTAGAATCATAAGTACCCAGTTTCTGATAGAATTCGTTATCTTCCATATTTGGGTGAGACTTATCCCACTTAAACTGCACTGTTACTGAATTAGAATGGATGGATGGAGGATCCATAAGAATACCTCTAGCAATTCTTGGATTGGCTTTACCATCAATCTTTAATATACCATTGATACCTGCAGGGATAACAAAAGAACCATCCTTGTATTCATCTTGCCAGATAACTTGTGATACAGCTCCAATAGCATTACCAATATTAGTCTCATGGTCACAGTTTACTGTTTGTCCCAAGAGCATTCTCATAGAAGCTTTTAATACTCCGTTTTGACCAAAATCGGTAGGGTTCCAGTTCTTAGACACAATAGTTGCAGATAATAATCTGAACATTGGTTCTATAAACTCCTCATCTTTAGGAGTAAGTTCTTCTGGCTTCAAGTCAGGATAATAGGTATTATAATCTATTTCTCCTCCCCAAAAACCAAATTGACTAACTGACTCCTTAGAAGTTTGAGCCCATTTATAGAAATTCTCTGAGAAGGTTTGTGGTTCTATGGATGTTGGGATATAACCAGCCATTATAGTATGACCACTGCCTATCACTAAAGAATCCAAATGTTCTCTGTTCTTTTTAGTAATCGGTTTACTCATCTTGATTTAGTATTTTGATCTCCTCGTGAAGGAGCCGGGTTATTTTTATCTCTTGATCTACGAGCAGATTGGTTTTTATCATCCTGTCTCTGTTTCTTTTTAGTACCCTCTTGTGGGTCTAAATTACCTCCCTTAGCAAATTGATCTTCCAATGAAACTCTTGGTTCTTCTTCTGAAGGGGAATCATAACCCATTTCCCAAGCATATTGATACTGAGAAATGATACCTGCCTTGTAAAGCAAGTCAAGGTTCTGAATCTTATACTGTCTACCTTGTTGGATTTTAACCTCATCAGATATAGTAGATGATCCCCAAGTAATGGTTATCTCCTTGCAATCAAAGCCAGCCAGACGTAGTTCTAGTTCATAAATAAACTTAAGAACATAAGAAACTATCATTTGGATATTCTTCAGCTGACTTATAAGCTTAGAAAGCATAATACCAGTTGCTCCTTCTCCAATGGAAGCTTGTACTCCAATTAGGTTGCCATTTACTCCCAAACCATTAGCAACTGATTGCTGGTTCATATTCCAGGGTTTATCAATATTGCTCATCTCTTTTGAAGTAGAGTTAAGTTTAAACTGGTGGTCATCAATGTAACCAGTTACTACTCCATCCTTCATACCTTCCCTTACATTCTGTTTCAAACGTATTAGCTCCCTATTTAATCTTCTAGTGTAAGCTTCTACATTTTCATTAGGTTTCTGTTGTGGTTTTTCCATCAAAGCCTCTAGAAAACCAACCATACCACAGATTTCCATGATATGTTTAAAATTGGTTTTCATATCATGCTGACCCTTTAATGAATCCAATGATGCCATAAAAGGAGGTATTCCGTAAGGTTCATCAGTATCATTATACATACCCACATAACAGTAGGTCTCTGTATTAAGTTTGATATAATCTTGCTTATTCGAGCCATTCCAAAGAGTGTTCCTCTGATATGGGCTATATACACCATTATTCTCTCTTTTGAATACTATTCGGTCTGGTTTGAGGAATAATACAGTAGCTAGACCCTCTAACTTTTCATTTGGTACAGCTTCTACTGAGATAGCTCCACTAATCATCAATTGAACTATCATCTTGTTTACCAAACCATCCATACCAGCAGTATAGTTAGACCATTTAGAGGATACCTTAGAAAGATGATCTCTCATCTTATCAGCCTCTTTATCGGTATTATTAGGGAAGGTTATGTTGTGACCAGTATTAGCAAGCTTAAACATGTCCTGTAAAGCTATGTTAACATCTGGATTCACTTTATATAAATCCCTTAAAAGCTGAATCACTTCAACACGAAAAGAAGGCGTAACCATCTGAGTTAAGCCTTTCAATGTATGAATGAAGTTACCTGGGTCATCATCCGGTTCCGATACTCTACCGGGTGAAATAGGTACCTCCTCTTTTTTACTTGGAGGATTAGCCTTGTTTTCTTGTATTGGAGATCGATTCCTTCTATCGAATCCAAAAAACTTAAGAATTTTCATTTCGGTTGTATTATTACATTAGTTTTTCCTTTTCGTATGTGATTACAAATAGCTTTACCAAATATATCATCATCAGAATAAACATCTCCTTCCAAATCCACATCTACAGCAGAAGTATTATTTCGGTGTTTACCCATGGCTACAGGTCTACCCAAACCATCATATATAAAGGTAGGAGCTTCTTGAACAAAGAAAGGATCCTTCACAATAATATTCTCTTCTCGAATATCTTGTTCTAGACCCTCTATAATTACTGAACGATTCTTTTGGGTAGTTAACCAACCTGGAGATTTATCAACCTCTGGTCTAGACTTACCTTTCTTTTTCAGAAGCTTTTGATAGTAGTATAGGTTAGGGTATCCTTCTGACTGAAGAGCAGAAGTTACTGCTAACCCAACGTCGTTAGATTCTGGAGCTACAACAGCAAAATTAAATAATTGCCCAGTATCTCCCAGTAACCTAGCATATTTATCTACTGCCATTCTTCCCTTATACACAACTTGTTCTTCTCCCAGCTTGTCCATACAAGTGAAAGAAGAATAGTCTGAGCCTCTACCTGTTGCAACATCTGCACCGATAAAGTACTGTTTATTTGGATCTGGTTCGTTGAATTGTCTATACTGACGATTGAAACGATATTTTAAAACTGGATAATCACTTAAGCAATCTTCGATAGCCTTGATATCTGCCATATCAAATACTGTATTACCTGAAGAAAGAAAGTCTCCATCTATTTCTTGTGCAGTTCTTTTTGGACCCAATGCAGAAGCCATCTGGTCATACCAAGATTGATCCCGTTCTGGGTGCATCTGCCAATATAATCGAATAGCATTGAAAGGATTACCTCCAGCTATAGCATCTACCCATGTTGAATGGTAAAAATTACCCATACCGTATGGAGTAGAATTGATGATGGCTGAACCTCCGGTGGAAAGCGTAGGGAAGGCAGCTGCCCAAATAGCTGAAGCCCACCGAACGATTGCAGCCTCATCAATTACCAGGAGAGAAAGAGATTCTGAACGACCGGCTTCGGAAGATGTTGGAATGGATTCTATGAATGAACCATTATCGAATTCAATCATAGAGGCAGAACCAAATTCTCCAGTTCTTCCATTAATGATCGGGGTTTGCATATACCATGGAAGATTCTTATACATGAACTTAATCTTCTTAAGTACCTTCTTAGCTGTGGTATCCTTAATGGAGATAATGTTTATCTTCTTATTAGGATGGTATGATGCCAGCCATAAGCAGTACATAGATATAAGTTCTGTAATACCCGCTTGCCTAAACTTTAACAAAATATTGAATCTCTGGAGTATAAATTGGTATAGTACGGCTTTTTGATACGGATATAATTCAAATCGAACCTTTCCTCTCACTGGATGTATCACATAACAAAAAAGACTGAAAAAGAAAACATCCGTTGTAACCTTAGATAGATTAGATAATTCTTCTCTTGTAAGGTTAGTGGGTGTTTCCTGTATCTTCTTTGCCATAAAATCTAAAATTTATAAGTTACTACCAGTTCTAAATCAGTTTTGATACCTGAGAAATATCTTGGGTAATAAAAACTGTTTATCCCCAGTTTGTAATTAAATCTCTTAGTCTCGATTGAAATTCCTGTTCCCAAATCCCATAGATTGTTAAAGGGTCTGTACTTACCATAAACATAAGGAACTAATCTTATTCTAGATTTGATTTCTTGTGTGGTAAGTTTTCCATTATACCAAGAATACTTGTAGTTATTAGTGTCGATATTGAATAACCTACTAGAATAAATTCCTGAATTTTGATTAAGGAAACTCAGTGTAAGTTGATTCTTATCGATTACTAATTGAACAAGAGAATCCTTCTCTGAGATTATAGAATCGAGATTATTAGCGGTATTAATAGGTTTATCCCAATTCTGATAATTGTAGAGAAGGATTCTACTTGGGTTAAGTAAATTATCGTAGGAAATTGGCAGGAAATCTTTCCTCAAATAAATTGTATCAGTATGTTGAATGATCTCTTTATCAGGTAACATACTGAGTTGTTGATTCAGTTTGTAATTCCTGAAGCAAAGGTAAATAGTAAATCCTAGTAAAAGGACTATCATGGCAACTTTAAGCTTCTTCATAATTTAGACTTTTGAATGATTTCTTTGAGTTCATTAGCATTATTCTTCAGTTCTTCAAATAACTCTAGATCTAAGCTTTCAGATTTTGGTAAAGTGATTCCAATGAAATAACATTTTTCAGATTCTCTCATTGAAATTCTACTTCCTAACTTGAAAGCTAATCGGATAACTTTAGACTTAACCAGCTTAGCAATTGATTGTGGAAGAATTCCATTTAACTTAAGTATTCTTCGTTCTTCATGAGTTAATTTCAAATTTTCCATATTTCTTGAGTTTTAGGTTTGTTTATGTTCCATAGTAAACTTGGTACCTCGAAGAGTATGGCTTCTTTTATAATATAATTTATCGTGCACATGCACTAGTACTTAAGTTTACTTAAGTACTTTTCCTTCCGAAGGAAGGAATATCCTAATGGGTAAGTTAAGATGGGAATTGGGAAGGTATTAGGCCACTTAAATATATACAAGTATAATTATATACAGGCCTTAAACCATAATCCTACTTCATATACCGATCCTTTGCTCAAGGTATACCTAGCTTTATTTAACCAGTAGTGATAAGTCTTAGAATCCCAAGTAGCAAATCCTCGAATAAATACTCGGTAATTTTCAGGGAATCCCATAATTGCCTTGAAATCCCTTATTCCCAAGGGATACCCATCTGGTCTAAATTGCCTATCAGAGGGTCTCAAGGTTAAAGGTGGTTTATCATCTTCTAATCGGTATACTCCCGGGAGAGTACTCATCTTAGCAGTTTTAATGGGCCATTTCTTTTCATCTTTGAAATCATGAGTCCAAAGTTGTCTTATTTGTCTGACTGTAAGATTTTTCTTTTCAGGTAATTTCCGATAATCATACATGGCTAAAACTTTATCAGAGAATGGTATCAAAGCTTCCTGTGGGGCTTGTACTAGTAAATCTCTAGTAAGTTTTGGAGTATTTACTTGGAATACTTCATTAAAGGAATCCAAATACTCTTTCCCCTTGTCTAAATGAACTCCAATGATTACTAATCTTTTTCTTGATACTTGGGAGTTTCCGAAGTCAGAAACGCTTCTTTCGTGAAAAATAAGTTTATAGTCTTTAAAGAAGCTCATTAACATTTCTTTAGAAATGAGAGATAGCAACCTGGGTAGGTTTTCTATAAGAAAAAGAGCAGGTTCGTAATATTGAATTGCTTGGAATACTAGTTGTATACTTTTATTACTTTTAGGGTC
>UMBH01031935.1_pt1 | contig 20893 bp, 27 predicted proteins | sample 1963921 | NCBI WGS metagenome assembly UMBH01 (sample SAMEA4835937, study PRJEB28245) | human gut metagenome | biome: gut microbiome; material: fecal sample | place: Denmark | collected 2008
GAATATCATTTGAAGATATCTCAAAATTAGAGAAGTTTATTCCGGAGTATAGAGTACTGGACAAAAATAAAATAGGAAGTACTTATGTATATAGAATGGAGAAAATACAATGATAAATTTCAATTGTAATATAAAAGTAAAACATAATTTTAAAAATATAGATGCTATAATTCAAAAATTACCACAAACTGCAAAAATAATAACAGAAGATGTATTAAAAAACATTAGAGGTTATGCTATAAGGTTGGAAAAAGGAAATAATGAAGAAGGCATATTAGTTGAAATGATTGATATGTCTACTAAAGAAGTAAAGGGAAAAGTTTATGCTGATCCTTCTAAATTTATGAGTAATGGGGTTTCATATTTGTTTTTTGAATATTTTGGGACAGGTGCTAATGCTGAGATGGAACATGTAGGAAAATCAAAACACTTTTTAGAGAGTGGTTATACAGAATGGTTTATTCCAGTAAGTAAAGTTGAAAAAACATTGCCTTACCCAGTTGTAAATATTCAAGGAATGGATTTTTATATTGCTCATGGAAGTAAGGCCAACCACTTTATGGCTGATGCAAGTTTTAAAAGTAGAAATGAAAATACAGAAATAGTTAAGAAAAAATTAGATGAGATATTAAAGGAGGTATGCAAATGAAAGATTTGAGTGTATTAGAGTTTAGTGATTTAGTATATGAAAAACTAGAATCATTAAAATATAAACAAATATTAACAAATCCAACAACTACAAGTAAATTTCCTTGCTTAGAGTTACATACACCTTTGAAATCCGTAAACTTAACTGAAAATGCTTTTCCTATCCGTTCTACATTTCAAATATCAATAACTTGTTGGAATGAAAAGCAACGTCAAGCAATGAAAATGGCAGATGAAGTTGATAAGAAACTTCAAGAACTTAATTTTACAAGGACAAATACCACTCCTGCAGTATATGACCAAATACTGCAAAAATACGGTATAACAATAACATTTGAGGTACGTTATAATTCAATAACGACCTCTTTTAATTTTATAAGATAATAGGAGGAATTTAAAATGGATCCAAAAACAAGTACAATGACAAAACTATTCCATGCTGATACATTAGAAGATTTAAAATCAGCAGGAAAAAGAAAACAAATAGCTTTTGTACAAAGCATACCAGAATTTTTAAAAGCACCAGAAGGAATAACATATAGTGCTTTAGATATTCCAGATGAAAGACAAGCAGAAGGAAGACAAAAAGCAGAAAATCTAGAAATAGAAATATTATTTAAAGAAGACCAATATGATGAATTAAAAGCTGTACAAACAGCAAAAACAAATGGTTATTGGGCAATTCAATTACCAGAAAGTACATCAGAAGCTGGTAAACCATTAACATGGTACTTCACAGGTACATGTTATATAGGAATGAGTGAAATTGCTATAGATGATATGTTAAAATCAAAGTTAACAATTTATAGAAGCTCAGAAATAACAGAAAGTAAAGGATTTCCCACAGAATAGTTCTACATTAAGTGCTAGGAGTAGGACGAAGAAAGTTACTAGCACAATAGATGAAAATATTGAGAAGGCAGAATAAGCCTTCTCTCTTTTGCAAAGGAGAGAATTAAAGATGATTATAGAAACAAAAAATAAAACAATAAATTTAGTACTAAAAACAAGAAAAATAGTAGATATAGCTAATCTACTAAAAAATAAAAATTTTGAAGAAGCATTTACAAAAGCATATGCAATATGCGATAGAGAAGCTTTATCAAAAATAATATTTAAATTGGCAGAAAACGAAGATGGTAAAAGTGTATTTGTATCATCAGATGAAGTATATGACTTTATGGACGAATGTAGAATAGAAGGAATAACAGCAAATGATTTATATGGAAAGATTGCAGAGGCATTGAATGAAGAGGGTTTTTTCAAAAAGAAAATGAACAAGAAAGAATTAAAAGAAATGACATCAAATCCTTTATCAACAATGAATATGAACGATTTAGTTCAAAAATCAGCAGAAAGTGCAATGAGCAAAATAGCAGAGAAACAATTTCAAGAACAGGGATTTCAAGGTTACGAGGCTTAAATGATATAGTTGAAAAAATAAAAGAGGCTCATAATTTAGTTGAATTAATATATTCAATAGAGTCTCTAGCTTACTATTTTGATATGAGACCATATGAGTTTTGGAATAGTAGATATTCAGAAATAAATGCATATTGTCAAACACATCTTGTAAAAATAATTGATGATTTAAAGCGTGAAATTAATTTACAAGAAGCGGTAACAAATAAACTTATAAGAGCAGATAGTATGAGTAGAAATCCTAAAATAGTACCAATTAGAGATAATTACAAAGAATTATTTAAGGAAGAAGAACAGCAAACACAATCTCCAGAAGAAATTATAAGAAGAATGAGAGGTATAATGAAAGCAGAAAAAAATTAAAAAAATCATACTTTTTGACAAAATTCGACACAAAAGTACAACTAAAAGTGATATAATTTTCTTATAATAATATAAGAGGAGATGTATTACTGTGAAATGTCCTAAATGTGGAAGTGAAAATATAAATTTTCAGATAATTAATGAACAAAAATTAGTTACAAAACATCACGGTTTACTTTGGTGGTTGTGTATTGGATGGTGGTGGATACCAATAAAATGGATTTTTTTAACTATCCCAGCATTATTAGCAGCAATATTTATAGGAAAAAGAAAAAAAATAAAGAATACTACAAAGACAATGCGTGTTTGTCAAAATTGTGGGCATACTTGGAAAGGGTAAAATAAAACATTTATGAAAGGTATATAATTTTTTATAATAGAATAAAAGGAGTAATAAGCATGGAAGAAACTAAGTATTATAAAATACCAATAAGTATGGTATCATTTTGGTTTTGGCTTGCTATAATGAGCATTTTTATAGCAATAAGTGGTGGAATATTGTTTTTTTTATTACTAATTCCTGTAATTGTGCTTGCTCAACTAAAAAATACTAACTATTTGTATAATGACAGAGAACTAATAATAAAAAAAGGATTAATTTTTAAATCTAATAGTAGCATTGCATTAAATAAGATAGAAGCAGTTAATGTTAAAATGAATTTACTAACAGTAATTGTCCAAGCTAAACCAATATCATTAATGCATATAAAAAATTTAAATGAAGAATCAGACAAGTTTATAAAAAATTGGAATAAAAATAGGTAAATGTATAATAAATTAGGATTCGTATTAGAGAAAAAAATAATAATAAAATATTTATACAGATACTATTAAGATATGAAGAAACACTTACTTAGGTAGGTGTTTTTTATTATGTAAAAATTTTAAAAAATTTTAAAATACCTCTTGACTTTTGCGGGAACATATTATAATATATATGTGTGAACAAAAGTGAGGTGAGAAAAATAGAAAATAAAAAAATGGGTAGACCTACTACTAATCCTAAAAATGAAGAACTAAAAGTAAGAATATCTAAAGAAGATAAAGAGAAACTAGAATATTGTATTAATAATAGCAATAAAAATAAGTCAGAAATTGTCAGAGAAGGAATAGATAAGGTTTATAATGAAATAAGAAAGTAAAAGAAGAAACCCGTTACATATCTTGGCGGATACACGAGTTTCTTACACATAGAAATTTTAGTTCCTACAAATATATTGTATCACAGTAGGACTGGAATTTCAATACAAAATTGAAAGGAAGGTCTTTTTATTATGAAAAAATTAGAAATTGTTTATAAAACAAAAGGAATGTTTCATTGTGAAGAAACAGAAATGAGAATGAGTTTTGTTAAACCTATAGCAGAACTATGGGTCGGAACAAAAGAAAACGAAAAACTAGAAAAGTTGGTTAAATGGATAGAAAATGATTTAAGAAAGAGAACTTGGCTAGGCAAAGATGAAAAACTAGAAATAAGTGAATTTGATAAGTATGTTATTGAATATGAAAGTCAAATAAACAAAAGAATTGATTCAAAAGTTTATAATATTTGTAAAAATGCTTATCAATTAGTTGAAGAAGGCAAAACAACTTGGGAACAATTAATTAAAATTATTGAGAAAACAAAATGTATGTAATTAATACTATAAAAGGAGGAAAAAGTATAATGAATGAATTACAAATATTTAAAAATGAAGAATTTGGAGAAATTAGAAGTTTAGAAATAAACAATGAACCTTATTTTGTTGGAAAAGAAATTGCTACAATACTAGGATATAAAAATGGTAGTAGAGATATAAACAGACATGTTGATGAAGAAGATAGAATGGTAGTACCGTTTCGGTAGCACCTCAGGAATACAAGACACAACAGTAATAAACGAAAGTGGATTATATAGTTTAATAATGTCAAGTAAACTACCAAATGCAAAAAGATTTAAAAGATGGGTAACAAGTGAAGTATTGCCATCAATAAGAAAAACAGGTGGATACATAGCAGGGGAAGAAAATATGAATGAAGATGAATTAATCTTAAAGGCCATGAATGTATTAAATGCAAAAGTTGAAAACCTAAGAAATGAAAATAGAAACTTACTTGCAGAGAATGATAAAAAAGACCAACTTATTGGAGAATTAAAGCCAAAAGCAGATTATACAGATAGAATTTTGCAATGTGATGATTTAACTAAAGTAAATGTGATTGCATGTGACTATGGATTTACAGCACCTGAATTTAATAAGATGTTAAAGAAATTTAGCATTCAATATAAAGAAGGGGCTAGTTGGCTATTATACAAAAAATATAGAGGAAAAGGATACACACAAACAAAGACATTTGAATTTACTCATTCAAATGGAACACAAGGAAGTAGAACTAGTATGATGTGGACACAAAAAGGAAGATTATTCTTATATGAGTTCTTGAAGGCAAAAGGAATACTTCCAAGAATGGAAGAAGAACAAATATCAATATATTAACAATAAAGCATCAGTTAAACTGGTGCTTTTTATAATGAAAATATGGAAGGAGGAATAACAATGACAGTAGAAGAAATTGAGATAATTGTAACTGCAAAAGTAGAAGAAGCATTGAAAGAATTTGAAAAAATGTTACCTGCAATAAAAGAAAAAATGAAACAGGTTCAAGAAGCTTTTTCAAAAGTAGACACAAAGACAATGACTAGCAAATTACATCAAGCAGTTAATTTTATGAAAAAGAAAATGCAAGACTTAAAAAAGAGTTCTGAAAACAATGAAATATCAATTAAAGTAAACAATAAAGATGCACAAAAACAAATATCTCAAATAGAAAAAGAAATAGATAGTCTACAAAAGAAAATAACTAGTCGACAGTTAAAGTTAGATATTACTAATAATGCTTTAGATAAAATAAGAAATGATACAAATCAATCTGTAATAAAAGAAATTCCAGAGGCTGGAAATAAACAAATTAAGCAAGAAACATATCAAAAATTAGACAACAATGTTAATTATCAAAGTTTAGTTAAACAAAGCGATAAATTAAATAGTGAAATTGAAAAATATAACGAATTATTAAGCAGTGCAAAGTTTAAAATGGCAGAATTAGGACAACAAACATCACAGACATCAACTACTCAAAATAAATTGAGTAGTTTTTTTGGTGCATTAAAACCTGTTATTTCTAAAGTGACAAAAGAATGTCAAAAAATTAGTAAAAGTTTTTGTAATTTAATAAATCCATTAAATTACATAAAAAAAATAGTAGGTGGAATATCGAATAAATTAAAAGGAACTGGAACCACAGTGAAACAAGGTATAGGACATATTTTAAAATATGCTATGACATTATTTTCTTTAAGAAGTGTATATTCAGTATTAAGTAGCTGTGCTCAAAGTTGGCTATCAAGTCAAAATGCTGGTGCAAAACAATTAAGCGCAAATATTGAATATATGAAAAATTCCCTAGGAAGTGCATTAGCACCAGCTATAACTTATATTACAAACCTAGTATATAATATGATGAAAGCAATCCAATCAGTTATATATGCATTGTTTAGAGTAAATATATTTGCAAAAGCAAGTGCAAGTTCATATGCAAGTATGGCTGGAAGTGCGAAAAAGGCAAAAGAAGAATCAAAACAATTAGCAGGAGTTCACGATGAAATAAATAATGTACAATCTAATGATAGTTCAGATAGTGGAAGTGGTGGAAGTTCATCGCCAAGTTTTGACTTGTCAGGAATAGAAAATCAAATGTCGCCATTGGCACAAAAATTATATGATTTCTTTAAACCACTTGTTGATAGTTGGAATAAATATGGACCTGCTTTGGTAGAACAAATAAAAACAACAGCAGGACAAGTAACAACATTAATTTCAGCAGTATGGGGAAGTTTTGAAAAGATAATTACAAATGGAACAGTATATACATCATTAGAATTAATTTTAGCAATTATAGGAAATATAGCCGAAGCTTTTGCAAATGCTTGGAATTATAACGGTAATGGAGATGCAATAGTGCAGAATTTAGCAAATGCATTTAATAATCTATTAACAGCTATAAATAATGTAGTACAAAGTGAAGGATTTCAAAATTGGTTAAATAATTGTTCAGACAAATTCAGAGTAATATCAGAAAAATTGTCAGAAATAGATTGGCAACCGTTAGTTGATGCATTGTCTAATATAGGACAAAATATAGGAACACTTGCACTAGATATATTAAGTGGATTAGTAGATATTTTTAAGTGGTTGGCGGAGAATCCAGGAGTAGCTGAAATAATACTAGCAATAGCGATAGCAATAGGAACAGTAAGTACGATAATAAGTATATTAGTTCCAATATTAACAGCATTTACGGCTATTTCAACAGCATTACATATCTCATTATTACCACTTATCGTAATAATACTTTCTATAATAGCAGTTATAGCATTAATAGTAGTTGCTATAATGAATTGGGATTCTATAATTAGAGCATTAAAAGTCACTTGGGATTGGATTAAACAAAAAGCAATAGAAATATGGAATGCAATAGCAGATTTCTTTAAAAATTTATGGCAAGGAATATGTGATACTGTAAAGAGTGTATGGAATGTAATTAAAGAGTTCTTGAGTAACTTATGGAACGGCATATTAAATATAGTAAAAACAGTATTTAATGCAGTAGCAACATTTTTTAGTAATATTTGGAATGGAATTAAAAATGTAGTTTCAACAGTATGGAATGCTATAACAGGTACAATATCTAACGTAATAAATGGAATCAAGAATACTATTTCTAATGTATTAAATACAATTAAAAATATATGGAATAATATTTGGACAGGACTTAAAACAACTGTAACAAATATATTTAATGGCATATGGAATACAATTAAAAACATTATAAATTCTATTTTAGGTGGAATAGAAGGAATGGCAAATGGAGTTGTAAATGGAATTAATACAGTTGTTAAAGCCCTAAATAAATTAAAATTTGATATTCCTGATTGGATTCCAGGATTAGGAGGAAAAACATTTGGATTTAATATAGGAATGATACCAAGAGTATCAATACCAAGATTAGCTAAAGGTGGAGTATTAACAGAAGCAACAACAGTATTAGCTGGAGAATATTCAGGAGCTAAAACAAACCCAGAAATTATAACGCCACAAAATATAATGAGAGATACATTCGAAGATGTATTGTCTAATTATAGTGGAAATAATGATGATAGACCAATATATTTGACAGTAAATGTAGGAAATAAGAAATTAGGACAAATATTGTTAGAAGATTTAAGAGATAGAACAAGAAGAACAGGAAAAGACATAGAAGCTTTAGTAGGAGGATAAAAATTATGTTATGGAAATTAAATGGTAAATTAATGAAAACACCATCTACATATAAAGACAATATAGAAGACACAGACAATGATAGTTATACATCAAAAGTAACAGGAGCATTAATAGATAACCCAATAGCAATCGGAATGCTAAAGCTTGAAATGACTTGGGATTACTTATCAGAAGATGAAGCAGAAGAACTTTTGCAAGCAACATACCAAAATCCGATGATAGTAACAGTAAAATGTCCATCGGTTCAAGGTGGTATGTTAGAAAATGCCAAATTCAGAGTAAGTAAAAGAACAAGTGAAATGCATAAAACAGGTAATGATGAAGACACTTCCAAATCAAAATGGAAAGTGTCTTTTAATTTGATGCAAAAAGAATTAACAGCACAGCAAAAAGCAACAGTAAATAAAGCAAAGGGGTTGAGTTAATGTACGAAACAAGTAAAAAATGGAAACAAAATATATATGAAAACCCAGTTTGTGCAATGAACATTTATATAGACGATACACTAATAAATCCAGATTATATTTTGGAATTTAAAAAGGGTGGCAATGCATTTGAAGAAGAATTTTGTCTAGGTGGTACACCAAGTCAATACATTGAAATGAAATTATATAAAGATAAAATGCCAGAAACTCTTTCAAAAATAAGAGTGGAATATGGCATTTTAATAAATCACGCATTAACAGTATCAGAAGTAAATGCAATGATGGTTGGAACATTAAATGGAATACCAGTCAAGAGCCTAACCAAAAATGATAGTAGTTTCGAAATGATACCAATACGGAGTCTATAATGTAGATGATTACACAGACAATGATGATAATACAATAACAATAAAAGCACTAGATAATATGATTAAATTTGAGTTTAATTACGATGGTAGTGAATTAATATCAAAAGGCGAAGCAACTCTTTTACAAGTTGCACAAGATATCTGTAATAAAGCAGGAGTAGAATTGGGTTCTACTTCTTTTTTAAATTTAGATAAAAAGGTCTCTGTCTATGACAATACTGTAACTGCAAGAGAATATCTAAGTTATATTGCTGAAAGTGCTGGTTGTTTTGCTTGTATTGATAGAGAAGGAAAATTATGTTTTAGAGAATTTTATCAAGATGAAACAGAAATTCCACTTGAAATGTTTGGAGAATACAAATGGGGCGAAGAATTTAAAATTTCAAAAGTATCATATGAAGATGGCGTTAGAAGTTTTAAATTTGGAGATGACACAAGAAATAATCTTTGGATAAATCAAGAAAATATGTACATTGTTGACGAAGACCAAGTTCAAAAAATTTATAACAAAATAAAAGGCTTAACAGTAAATACATTTGAAGGAAAAGTAATAATAGATCCTGCTATAGACCTTGGAGACAAAATAGTTATAAATGGTAAAAATGTTATTTATCAAGGTGAAATGTCATTAGAAGGAAAATTTATTGCACAAATATCAAGCAAAATACAAATAAAACAAAAAGAGGAAACAACAGTAAAAAAAGAAAGTCAAAAAGTTGTAAATAGAAGAGTTCAAAGCAGAATAGACCAAGCAGAAGGGACAATTAAACAGTTAGTTGAAGAAACAACTGAAAATTCTAAAAAAATAACAAAGCATGAGCAAGATATAAATGGAATATATCAAAGAATATCGGATATAGAGGATTTAACAAACGATATAGAAGGGATAAATACAGTTATATTAGAAAATTGTATAAAAGGAAGACTGCTAGAGCTACATATATATGGAAACAATACAGTATTTAAGTATTTATATCCAGGAGACACATTATCACCAGGTGATAACTTATATCCATTTGGAGATAGCAGAATAGTAGTAATTGATAAAGATAATAATCAAACTACTTATGAATTAGGTGTATTAGACGTATTAAGACAAAACAGTGAAATATGTGATGAATATGTATTAGAAGATGGAGAAGCAAAAGTAATAAGAAGAGTAAACGAAGATGGAACAACAAAAGCCAAAGAAACTGTAGAAGCTTTAGGTAAATTTGAAATATTACTAAAAGAAGGAAATAATACAATAACTATTCAAAATTATACAGCAAAAATAAAAGCAAAATGGGCTATAAAGAGTGACTACACGGATGTATTTGCAACTAGAGTTGAAATGAACTCAAGCATAGAACAAACAGCACAGGAAATAAATTTAGAAGTCAAAAAGAAGGTAGATGAAAATGAAATTATTTCAAAAATTAATCAAAGTGCTGAACAAATTAGTATTGAAGCAGACAAAATCAGCCTTAAACGGAAAAATATTAAATTTAACAGACAATATGGCAATATCAAGTAAAAATTTTAATGTTGATAGTAATGGAAATATGAGTTGTACAAGTGCAACTATAAAAAATGGAGATTTCTTTGAGTTGACCTCAAGTGGCAAACTTAAAATAAAAGGAAAAGGAACAGCAAACGATTTATTTAGAGTAGAGGAAAATGATTCAAATAATTTTACATATATACAACCAGTTGGGATTGGGATAGTTAATTCTTCTGGTAATAGAATTGATTTACAAGCTGGAAGCTCAAAATCTGCAATTTATGTAGATGGACAAGGTGGTTCAACAACTATACTTAATACTGGAATAACAACACCTACATTGACACAAACATCAAAAGAAGAAAGCAAAAAGAATTTTGAAAAACTCAAAGATAATGCACTAGAAACAATAAAAAATATAGACATTTATAAATATAACTTAAAAACAGAAAAAGATACAGATAAGAAGCACATAGGATTTGTAATTGGAGATAACTATAATTACTCAAAAGAAGTAACAAGTACAGATAATCAAGGAGTGGATAATTATTCATTTACAAGTTTATGTTGTAAAGCGATACAAGAATTATCACAAGAAGTTGAAGAACTAAAAAAACAATTGAAGGAGGTAAAATAGATGACTAAAATTACTTTTAAAAATAATGGACAACCAGCTATAAATGATACGAATTTAAATAAAATACAAGATAATATTGAAAGTGATATTAATTCAAAAAATACAGCTGTAAATTCTAGGATTGATGGAACAGTGCTATACAATAATTCAAATGGAATATTTACAGGAACAGGCACGATAAATGATGACATATCTAAATACAAAAAAATACTTGTAGAAGTAACAGGATATACAATATATTCAACATTTGTATTTTTAGAACCAAGTAATAAAAAATTAAATTGTATTCTTGATACAGAAACATCAGAAAGTTATTACGTACCAAGTTCAATTATTTTCAAAATAGTAAATAAAACTGTGACAATATTAAAAAATACAACATTAGCAATAAACTCTACAGAGCAAGCATTAAGTGTTAATAATACATATTACAAACCAAAAATTACAAAAATAATAGGATATAAATAGGAGGTGCTTCAATGAGTGAAACAACAAATTTAAAATTATTTAAACATGATAATCCAGAAACAAACGAAGAACAATTTGATATAGGAAATTACTTAAATGGTAACTGGGATAAGATTGATGAAAATGTTGAAGAAGTTAATACTGAAATATCAAATATTAAAACAGAAAAAACAGAACTAGAAAAAGAACTAAAAGAAATGCAAGAAGATTATTATCAAACAAGTATAAGAGGACAAGCCAGTGGAGAATACATACATGTAGAAGACAGCAGTGGAGCAAGGTGCAAGATAGGAATTAGTGGGAATAGTGAGCAGGAGACGAGAAGTGGAAAGAATTTATTTAAACCTTTAAATTTTACAAGTAATGGAATAACAACAACATATGATAAAGACGGTGTAGGAACTATAAAAGGAACGTCGACTAATGCGTGGGCAAATATTTCAGCTAATGTTATATATTCATATCCTGCTGGAAATTATGTTTTGTCTATTGATAAAACCAAAACATTTAATATACATTTTAAAGGCATATATACTGATAAAGAAATATTTGAATTTGTGATTCCTGCGGGTTCTAAAACAAAAAATGTGGCATTTAAAAAAGAAGTATATAGTATGTATGCTTTTATAAGTAGTTTTGCAGCAGGAACAACTTTTGATGACACAATAAAAATTCAACTAGAAAAAGGCTCTACTGCAACTGATTTTGAACAATACGGAATAAGCCCAAGTCCAGATTATCCAAGTGAAATAAAAACAGTAGGTAGTAATGTAAATTTATTGGATAAAAGTAAGTTTGTTTTTAATAGAGCTCTTAATAATGACACTGGAGAAATAAGAACATCAACTAGTGGAAATTGGTATGGTACAGAAGAATATATTGATTTTAGAAAATATGCAGGTAAAACAATTTCTCTATCAAATAGAACAACGGTTGCCTTCTATGATACTAATAAAAAATTCATATCATATATTGCAGCAACTCAAAGTCCTACAGGAACAGTTCCTCAAAATACTGCTTATATTAGAGCAGATGTTTATAAAGATTATTACGATGTTGTAAAACTAGTTGAAGGCACAGAAGTAGGAAAATACAGCAAATATGGTATGGGTTCAGTTAAGTTAACTAAATGTAATAAGAATATACTAAGATTGCCAGAAGTAACTGAAAAGGAAATAAATGGAGTAAAGTATTCAATAAGAGAAGGAAAATTATATTTAAATGGTATAGCAACAGCAGATACAAGAATTGATATACCAATAAACTTAACTTTAAGAACTGGAAAATATACACACAGTAGAAATAATATTGAAATAAAAAAAATATATTTATCTTTAGATAATATAAACCATACAATGTTAAATAATAATTTAACAGAAAAAACGTGGGAAACAACGAAGGATACAAATTATACAAATTATTTAATATGGTTTAGTAAGACAGAATTTAATAATATTATTTTAAATTTACAAATAGAAGAGAGTATAATAGCAACACCATACAAAGAACATCAAGAACAATCATACATAATGCCAGTTCAAAAAGAAATGCTAGAAGATGACTATTTTGATTGGGATAATGAAGAAGAAGTACATACGTGGAATAAATTAGTTCTGACAGGAGATGAAGCGTGGGTAAGAGAGGCAACAACATCTGCTGGATATAGATTTTTTATGAATCCAAGTCCAAGTGCAAGATTTAATAATGATGCAAAGAAAAATGTTTTTTGTGATAAACTTAATAGAAAGACAGCCAATGAAACTTGGCTAGGAAATGAGGGAATATCTGCTAGTAAGAATATTCAAATATATTTAAAAGAGTATTCTACTAAAACATTAGATGAATTTAAAACGTGGCTAAAGGAGCATGTGCTAACAGTTTATTACAAATTGGCAACACCAACTCGCCTAAAATTTACAGATGACCAGAAATCAGTAGCAAAAGAACTAAATAACGCAAGAACATATAAAAATGTAACAAACATAACAACAGATAGTAAAGCAATACTAAGCTTAGACTATGTAAAAGACCAAGAGACACAAAATCAAAAAATGCAAAATGAAATAGACGAAATAAAGCAGTTGTTAAGTACAACACAAACAAGTGCAATGCTATTAGATAACTTGCAGAAAGAAGTAGAAAGCGAGGTGGAATAAATGATAGTTGAATTATTAAAGAAACTAATAACAAAAAAATACTACAAAGAAAAAGCAGACATTGAAAACAAACTAAATGTATTTTACGCTATGAACAAAATCAGTGATGAAGAATATAGTGAATTAACATTACTCGTAGAAGATACATATGTAGAAGTTGAAGAGACTAACGAAGAACTAGCCAAGGAGGAAGAATAATGCAAGATACTGAATTAATTGAAAAAGTAGCACACTTAGAAGAACGAGAAAAGTCAAACACAAAGAGAATAGGAGACCATGACGAAAGAATTGATAAACTTGAAAAAACATATTCTATAATGGAAAAAATGGATTATAGAATGGGAAAAGTAGAATCGGCAGTAGAGAAGATAGACCAAAAGTTAGATAGTAATGTTTCAGAAATAGACAAAGAAAAAAGTAAGAAATGGGACAAACTAGTAGATTATATATTTTATTCTGTTTTGGCTGTAATATTAGGGCTTATATATATGAAATTAGGTTTAAAGTAGGAGGTGAGACGATATGGAAAAATTAAAAACAATAGCAAAGTATTTAACAAATATATTAGCAATAGTGAGTGCATTAGTAGCTGGAATAAATGCAGTTGATGGAATAACAATACCATGTGCAATACAAATAGTACAAGTTATTGCAGTAGTACAAGGAGTTATTGGAACATATTTGTTAGGACAAAAAGCAATAAATAATAAGGAGGAATAAACCATGGAAAAAGAAATTGTAGAAACAATGGAATTAGCCGAAGAAGATACAAGGGGTGAAGCAAATGAATAATATAGAAGAAAGATTATTAACAGTAAATCCATATAGTAGATGTGGAGAAAAACAAGGGACAATAAAAAACATAGTGGTACATTGGGTTGGAAATGCAGGAAGTTCAGCAATAGCAAATAGAAACTACTTTGAAAATCTAAGAATTACACATAAAACATATGCTTCAAGCCATTATGTAATAGGATTGAATGGAGAAATAATAAAATGTATTCCAGAGGATGAAATAGCTTATCATTCAGGTTCATATAGTATGAATAGAAAATCAATAGGAATAGAAGACTGTCATCCAGACTGGGACGGGAAGTTCAATGACAATACATATAATAGTTTAGTAGAATTATGTGCAGATATATGTAAAAGATATAATTTAGGTATAGACGCAATTATAAGACATTATGATGTAACAGGAAAAGAATGTCCAAGATATTATGTAAGAAATGAACAAGAATGGATAAAATTCAAAAATGATGTAGCAAATAAATTAGGACAAGCTACAACTACAGTAGCAGTACCAAAAGTTGAAGGGAGTGATGAGCCAGTGAGAAGATATAAGAATGGTTCAACAAAAGAAATTATATATGCAGATACAAGTTTAACAAAAGTAATAGGAAGTTTAAGCCCATATGAAGAATGTGATTGTTTTGGAATATTTAATAATAGACCAATGGTAAGATATAAAATAGACGGAACAAATAATTACAAGATAGGATTTGCTAAATGGACAGGTGGAGTTAGATAAAAAGAAGAGGTAAGTTGATTAATTTCAATTTACCTCTTTTTTGCGTTTTATGGCTTAAAATGAAGGTATATAATTACATTGATTGAAAATAAAAAAGGCTTAAAATTGATTTTGAAGAGTTAATTTTCGTTGAAATATCAACAAAAAATAAATTTATAATATCGACCTCATTCGACACACTAATTTAACATAATGTGCTATAATCTATGTAGAGGTGATGAAATATGAAAGAAGCATATAACAAATCACTACAAATGATAAAAATATTAAAAGTAAAAGATGAGGAAGAGTATAATAGACTACTAAAATATTATTTGGTATTATCATCAGAAAGTTTAAAAGCAATGTCAAAAACAAGAAGATTCAAGAAAATAATAAAAATAGCAAATGAGAGTGAATAATGTAAAACATCTCTAGCAATAATAAAGCTAGAGGTGTTTTTAAATGATTGTAGAATTAAAAATAAAAGAAATAAGAGAAAGTATGGGGATATCACTAAGAGAATTATCAGAAGAAACAGGAATAGAAAGACATAGACTAGCAGAAATAGAAGAAGATGTAGATAAAATATTATTTATAGAAATGTTAGTAATAGCAGAAAATTTGGGTAAAAAAATAACGGACTTATATGATACTAAAAACATAGAGCTACAATAGATGTAGCTATTTTTAGTGTAAAACCCAAAATTCGACAAAATATGACTTTTATAAAAGAAAAAGGCACTTTCATAAAACGTTTAAACATTTTGGTAAAAACTAGTATACAATAATTACATCAAAAGACGTCGGATGAAATAAATAACAGGAGTATAAAATGAAAATTGTCGAAGAAAAAAACGAAAAAATATTTACAAAAAATAATGGAAAGGGTATAATAAAGAAAAATAATAGTCTCTTATATGAAAATTGTAATTTTCAAAGAAATGAGGGATTAATTATGAAAAAAACAAAGTATATTGTGTCTAATAAAGAAATGGAAGAATTAATAATAAGTAAGGAACATTTTGAAAAATATTTTAATAAAAGAAATATAATTACAAGAGAAGAATACGAAAGATATTTAAAGATGAAATGATACTTGACAATAAAAATGAAAATAGTTATAATAAAAAAAATTAACACTTTTTTAACACTTTAGTTTTGAATAACTAAGGATAACTAAAAAGAACTAATTATAAAAAAAGCTGAAAAAACAGTGATTATAAAGCTTTGTAAAGATATAAAAATAGCTATTTTTTAATCATGGGTTCGATTCCCGTAGGGGTCACCAAAATTTTAAACTTTATAATTATTGTTATTAGGGATGTATACTAAATTTAACATTAAATATAATGCAGTAAATAATACAATAAATATTTAAAAGGGAGTAGCTTAAAATTACTAATCAACAGTCGCGATAAGAAATTATCTGGTTAGTAAGCTTAATAATTGATTTATTTATAATAGAGATAAAAAGTTAATATAAATCAAATAAAGTAAGTGAGACTTTTAAAGGAAAATTAGTAATATTAGATTATTAAATGATTTTTCTTTAAAAGTCTCATTTTTTATTGAAAGAACATTGTATAAATAAGACAGAAAAGTAAAAAATATTAAAAACAATGTTTATAAAAAGTCATAAAAATATTAATGTAAAAATACATAGTAGATTAGTATTTGGAAAGGAATGAAAATTATGGAAAAGAAAAGTTGGTGCAACAAAAAGATAGAAGAAATAGAAAAAGAGTTAAAAACAAATAGAGAGAATGGACTAAAACAAGAACAAATACAAGAAATAAGAAATGAGAAAGGTTATAATGAATTACAAGCAGCAAAAAAGAAGACTATAATACAAAGATTTATAGACCAATTTAAAGACTTTTCAATAATAGTTTTAATAATTGCAGCAATCGTATCTGGAATAGTAGGAGTAAGCCAAGGAGAGGGAATAACAGATACAATAATAATATTAATAGTTGTTATAGTAAATGCTGTAATTGGAGTGGCACAAGAAAGCAAAGCCGAAAAATCTTTAGAAGCATTACAAAAACTTAGTGACCACGCATCAAAAGTAGTAAGAGATGGGAATATGCAAGTAATTCCAGCAAAAGATTTAGTTACAGGAGATATTGTAGTTTTAGATACAGGAGATTATATTCCTGCAGATTTAAGAATTATAGAAGCAGTTAACTTAAAGTCACAAGAAAGTTCATTAACAGGAGAGTCAGTTCCAGTTGAAAAAATAGATGATGTAATAGAAGAAGAGGAAATAGGCATTGGAGATAGAAAAAATATGCTATTTTCATCAAGTTTAGTAACATATGGAAGAGGAAAAGGAATTGTTGTAGAAACAGGAATGACAACAGAAGTAGGAAAAATAGCAGGGATGATAAATTCAACAGAAAAACAAGAAACACCATTACAACAAAAATTAAATCAATTAGGAAAAACATTAGGAATTGTTGCAATAGTTATATGCGTTATTATTTTTGCATTAGGTTTATTACAAGGAAAAGAAGCAATTGATATGTTTATGACAGCAGTAAGTTTAGCAGTAGCAGCAATTCCAGAAGGATTAGTAGCTGTATCAACAATTGTACTTGCAATCGGAGTACAAAAAATGGTAAAGAAAAATGCAATTGTAAAAAGATTACCAGCAGTAGAGACATTAGGAAGTAGTACAGTAATTTGTTCAGATAAAACTGGAACATTAACACAAAATAAAATGACAGTAGAAAAAATCTTTTGGAATGGAGCAATAAGAGATGCAGAAAATATCCAAGATGATGAAATTGATGAGGAATTAACAAAGCTTGTATATGCTAATATGTTGTGTAATGATACTAAAATATCACAAGATGGTAATTTAACAGGGGATCCTACAGAAACAGCATTAGTTGATATGGCATTTAAACTTAATTTTGACCCAAGTATATATGATAGAATGCCAAGAGTAGAAGAAATTCCATTTGATTCAGATAGAAAATTAATGACAACAGTAAATAAAGTAAATAATAAATACATTGTGTATACAAAAGGTGGTATAGATGAAATTCTAAAAAGATGTAGTTCATATGAAATTAACAATGAAAAACATCAAGAACTAAAGGAATATATAAATCAGATAAGAGAAAAAAATGAAGAAATGGCAAGAGAGGCTCTAAGAGTTTTGGGTTGTGCATACAAAGAACTTGACCATAGACCTTCAAAAGAAGAAATGCAAGATATTGAGAAAGACTTAATCTTTATTGGAATGGTAGGAATGATTGATCCACCAAGAGAGGAAGCTAAAAAGGCTGTTGAAAAATGCAAAACAGCGGGAATAAAAACAGTTATGATTACAGGAGATCATAAGATTACTGCAACAGCAATCGCAAAGAAATTAGGAATCTTAGAAAATGAAGATGAAGCAATTACAGGTTCAGAACTTGAACAAATGAGTGATGAAGAACTAGAAAAAAATGTTAGAAAATATTCAGTATATGCAAGAGTTTCTCCCGAACATAAGGTTAGAATAGTTACTGCATGGCAAAAAAATGGCGAAATAGTTGCGATGACAGGAGATGGTGTAAATGACAGTCCTGCTCTTAAAAAAGCAGATATTGGTTGTGCAATGGGAATTGTTGGAACAGATGTAGCAAAAGAAGCGGCAGATGTTATATTAACAGATGATAATTTTGCAACAGTAGTTTCAGCAGTAGAAGAAGGAAGAAGAATATATGACAATATATTAAAAGTAATTCAATTTTTATTATCAAGTAATGTAGGAGAAATAGTAGTACTATTTTTTGCAACGTTACTCACACCACTATTTAGCAAATGGTTTGGAATAACAGATATAAATCATTTAGAAATATTATTACCAATTCATATTTTGTGGATAAATTTAGTAACAGATTCATTACCAGCATTAGCATTGGCATTTGATCCTGCGAATAGTGATATTATGGAGAGAAAACCAGTAAAACCAGGAAAAGGAATTTTTACAAAAGGAATGACATGGAGAGTAATTTATCAAGGAATTATGATTGGAGGATTAACTTTAGCAGCATTTATTATAGGATTAGCAACAACAAATGTACCAATAGATGGATTAACATTAGATGAATCTAAAATAGAAGTAGGTCAAACTATGGCATTTGTAACATTAGCACTTTCAGAATTGGTCCATGTATTTAATGTAAGGGATAATAAAAAATCTATATTTAAAACAGGAATAGGAAATAATATGAAATTAATTGGAGCAATAGCTGTTTCAGCAATGCTTATGTTTGTGATATTACTTGTTCCTGGATTAAGAGAAATATTTAGTATTCCAATACTACCAACTGAAAATATTTTAGAATTAATTGTTTTAATTTTTGCGCCAATAATTATTGTTGAAATATTTAAGTTATTAAAAATTAATACGAGTAAAGATGAATAAATAAAGAAGTAATAGAAATTAAAAGTGATAAGTTTAAAAAATAAATATAAAAAAAGTTACAAGTTTAAAAAAAATACTTGTACTTTTTTTATTTTATCAGTATAATAGATTTATGAAATAAAAAAGGAGATTATGTATAGAATGATTATAAGAGGAATATCTAAAGTAGGTAGAATAGAAAATTTAAAGCCAGTGAATTATTATGGTAGAGAAAATGATAAAAATTCTTCATTTACAGAATTAAAAAAAGATAAAAAAGGTGAACAATTTTTTGAAGATAAATTAAAAGAAAAAATGCAACAATTAGATAATAAAAAAAGTGATGAAGAAAAAGAAAATGTAAAAATAGTATCAAGTAGAGCGCATATAAAAAATATTATTTTAAGTCAGAAACCAATAATGCCAAAACATGAAGAAAATGCTCAAGCAAGAATGCAAAAAGCACAAAAAGCTTACAACATGGAAAATAAATCAGCTAGAACAAAAATGGAAGAAACTAATAACGAAAGTATAATAGAAGAAGTACAATCTAAAACAAAAAAAGAGGAAGTAAAAGAATTTAAAGAAAGTTTGAGTTCAAAACAAGAAAAAAGTGACTATGATTTAGCATTTGAAAAATTCGAAAGAATGTTAGTAATGAAAAAAGCCAAAGAAAATATAGAAAATCAAAAAAAGTCAAAAAGAGAAAATAAAGAGGATGAATTAGATAAAGACTAAAATAATATATATATAATAAACAAAAGAAATTTAAAATACATAGGAGGAATTAAAAATGTACGTATTCAATAGAATAACAGTAAATCCACAATTACCAAAAAGGATTGAAAAATTATCAGAAATATCAAATAATTTATGGTGGTCTTGGAACACAGAGTTTTTAAGACTATTCAAAAAAATAGACAGAGATTTATGGGAAAACTGTCAAAAAAATCCAGTAAAATTTTTGAAGCTAGTATCACAAGAAAAATTAGAAGAAGCTGAAAAAAATCAAGAATTTTTAAAAGAATATGATAAATTAGCAAAACAATTTGAAGATTATATGGATAGTAAAGATACATGGTTTGCTAATAAATATCCAGAAAATAAGAAAGATTTAATTGCGTATTTTTCAGCAGAATATGGATTGGATGAAACAATTCCAATATATTCAGGAGGATTAGGAATTCTATCAGGTGACCATTTAAAATCTGCAAGTGATTTAGGTATTCCATTAGTAGCAGTAGGACTATTATATAAAAATGGGTATTTCCATCAAAAAATTAATGGTTATGGAGAACAAGAAAATGAATATGTAGATTTGGAAATAAGTGATTTACCAATTCAACCAGTAAAAGATGAAAATGGTGTAGATATAATGATTTATGTAAAAATCCAAAATGAAAATGTATATTTGAAAGTATGGAAAATACAAGTTGGAAGAATAACATTATATCTTTTAGATTCAGATGTAGAAGTAAATAAACCAGAATATAGAGATATAACTTTAAAATTATATGGTGGAGACCAAGAAATGAGAATAAGACAAGAAATTGTCTTAGGAATGGGTGGAACAAATTTATTAACAAGAGTATTAAAACTAAATCCAACTATTTATCATATGAACGAAGGACACTCAGCATTTTTAATTTTAGAATTGATTAAAAATATAATAAAAGAAAAACAAGTA
>UMBH01035772.1_pt1 | contig 20129 bp, 19 predicted proteins | sample 1963921 | NCBI WGS metagenome assembly UMBH01 (sample SAMEA4835937, study PRJEB28245) | human gut metagenome | biome: gut microbiome; material: fecal sample | place: Denmark | collected 2008
CTTTCGGAATATCTGACGGACATTATAATTCTCCCTCTCAATCAAAATCCACATCTGGATTCATATCAACAGGGCTTTTCCATTCTATTCCATATTTTTCTTTTAGTAGATTCCTGACAGTGACCATTATATGAAAACCTTGGTTGCCGCTTCCATTAATGAAGACAATTATTTTAATAATCTGCTTGGAAATGATATTGCGAAAATTGCAAAAGATTTAAGAGCCACTCATGAAAAGGATTCCGATACCGGAGATCCGATTACTCCGGTTGAAGATATGCTTGGTACTTTTGAAGAACTCAAGAAAACAGACAATGCCACTCAGGCACAGATGATTATGTACAGTAAACTTTTCAAAATTAAAATTAACTTTACGAAAATGGATCCTTATGAATTCAAGACCTTTACCGATATCCTGCAACGCTACTCAGATTTATGTAATCCAGTAAAGGGCAACGGCCGTGGCCGGAAGAAAAAATAATCACAAGGCGAAGGCTTGTCCGGGAGAATTCCCGCAATTCCTTTCATAATCAGTAAAAATACGATTCGAAGTAGCTAATTCATTTTCAAAATCAGTTGTACTGTTTAATAGAACCTGTGAACTAATAACATCCTCAGAATATCCGCAATTTCGTACTTCACCAACAGTCTGTCTCCCCTGCTCATCATTATCCGCTAACATAACCCAAGGAATTGAAAGAACTTTTGCCAACTTTGCAAATGGTCCAGCCGAGCCATTACTCCTATAAATAATCCCACTCACACCACTTGCGTCAAAATCCTTACCTAATATTTTTGCAAAGTATGGCAATATAACATCCTCTGACTGCCCCTCATATAGTAGCCATTTTCTAGCAAACAATATTTCTCCTCGACTACGTTGAACATAAGTGTTTAAATTACATATTTCAGCCATATTGAATATCCTATAGGCATTATCAATTACAGCGTCTATAGTCTCATCGGATGGATGGCAACAACCTCTAATAGCCCCTTCCAAACATCTATTGATTGGATCTTTTATCGTAACTATATTTAGATTACCATCAACCTCAATAACATTCGAAAATCTTGAGCTCAAACGAATTAGTCCCTCAGGAATATCACTTACAGAGAAAACATATCGGTCAAAAATTTTAGCAATTTTTGTTTCTCCATTTTCCTTCCGTACATACCTCAGGTTCTTCAAATCCATATTCTGAATAAAATATGGGGAATGCGTTGTAATAATCTTTTGACATTCAATTTCATCTATTGACTTATGAAGTGACCTAACCGCCTGAGGGTGTAAATGTGCTTCTGGTTCTTCTAACGTCAATATAGCTTCTGCTTCTTCTCTACTCATTTCGTTTAGAAGTATTTTTACATAAGCCTTAAATAATAAGATTGCAGCAACACTTTGAGTTCCCTGTCCATGTTTATCAATTGGGAAGTTATAGCTCGTACTTCCATTATTTATTACAACCTGAGCCTTAGATAATAAATCCCAAGTCTTTAGTGGAACCGCATCAATAGAAACAATATCTTCTCCTTGAAAATCCATTACATTTTGAATTTTATCCAACTCATTGACCAACTCTTTTAGATTCTCATCTTTTGTAATAATGTCATTATTCAAGCCAGATATTTGATTCTGTAATTCTTCCAAGTCTTCTTTTGAAATCGATACTTTTTTCATAAATCTTCCCCACAAGGGAGATTTTGAACTAAATGTATCTTTGATATCCCTCAATGCTTGAAGATAGAATACAGGTGTTAACTGCAAAAATTTACCAACAATATTTTGAGATTTTCCTGTTATCTCTTCATAATTTTGATTCAGAAAAATAGTCTTTGTTTCTATATCGCCTGTTACATCATTAAAAATTGCATTAACTTCAATTAGTACAGATGCCTTATTAGGACTTTCTTTTAGATATTGAATGACGTCCATAAATGTATCAGAAATATAACCGTCCCATTCGCCTTCATCCTTCTCCTCAAAATGATAAATGATCTTAATTCCATCAGATTCTTTGGGCGAATTTACATTTTCGTCCATATGAAAATCATATTCATCAAAAGAATGTCTGTTGATTGCCTTATTTAAACCAATTCTTATTGCATCCAAAATCGTAGTTTTTCCCGCGTTATTTTCCCCAATAAAAACCGTAAAATCATCTAATGAAACCTTGCATTCTTTTATACTTCTAAAATTCTTTATATATACTTCTTTTAAATACATTCTACCTCTCCCCAACTTGTTTCTGCTAATAATTTTTTGTTTACGCCACCTGCTTATATCTCATAAACACATACTCAAATATCAGTTTGCGATATTCAAAGATTCTCTGATCAGAATAGCTCTCTGGCAATTCTTCCCACAAAATCTTGCCGATCAGGTTATCGACCTCAGCCTTTGTCTCCTGCTTATCTGTCCAATGATCCAGTTCTGCAATTTTTGCCTTGATTTTATCCAACAAGTCTACAGCAACCTTCTTGATGTTCTTGATATACTCCTTTGATAAATTTACATCAAACAGCATATCATACATAGAAAGTTCTTCATCACTACTGAAGCCTTCACGAACATACCGCTGTTCCTCTTCATTCATGGAATTTGCCAGATCCATCAGTTCCATAAATGTCTTTTCAATATTGACCCTATCCTGTTCCGAATTATATTCCTCAATAATCTGCTGATACCGTATGTAATAATCCACTCTGCGAGGATTCTCCCTTATCATTGCATCCAGCCTGACTTGAATCAATTCATCCAAATCCATGAATGCCAGATTTTTCTTTTTAACTTTGGCAAACTCTCTCCGCAATAAATCAAAGTCAATTTTACTGATATCAAAACATTTTGCAAATCCACGATCATCCGGTGTTCTCTCAATCATGATATAATCACCCAGAATTCCGTTAATCTGCACCATTAAATCTGTATTATCAACATGCTTCTTCTTTTTCTTTAATTCATCAACAATGGCAATTATGGCATCTTTTCTTTCACGGTCTGCCTTGGAAATATCATCACGATCCAGATATTTCATCATGCGGTTAAGTTCACTACCGTATGTAATAAACTGTTTTTTTGATTCCCTAGCGTCGGATACTGCATTAGCCGCTGTCAGTAGTAAGGAAATCTTTGCAAAATCCTTTGCATATACAAGATCATCCAAATCGAAATCTTTGGAATCCAGAAATTCATCAGCCGCTGCAATTGTCTCAAGCACTCTTTCTATCAATTCACCCTTGTCAATCGTCGGGTCAGTACTTCCACCACCTACATTAGCGGTATAATCAGCAAGTGCCTTTCGCAATGCTTTTACAATACCTATATAGTCAATAATAAGACCATTACTCTTGCCTTCTGCCACGCGGTTTGCCCGGGCAATTGTCTGCATAAGAGTATGTGCCTTGAGTGGCTTATCCAGATACAGACATGACAAACACTTCACATCAAAACCGGTTAGCCACATTGCGCAGACAAATACTACTCTCAACGGATTGTCTTTGTCCTTGAATTCCTTATCCAACTCCCGCTTTTCCATCTTTTCACGATGATATTTGATATCCAGATTCCACTTTTTAAAGGTTTGAATTTCATTCTGTTCCTGCGAGATAACAACTGCCATCTCCGTTTCTTTCATCCAGTTCAGTTTTCTCTCAAGTTCCTGGACTTCCTGCTGTGAAGCTGTCTGTATCTGCTTTTCTAAAGCTTTGATATCGTCCTGCCAATATTTCTGTACAAAGTTATACATACGCACGCAGGTAACTTTATTCAAGCAGACAAACATAGCCTTACCACTAGTCCACAAATCAGAGTAGTTAATGACACCTCTGTAGTTATAGGGAAAACGCAATCATGCATATCAGGTATTTTTACAAAAGGAATATTTCCCCCATAATACTGTTCTTTAGAGGTAGAAGGTGTTTTTCCAGTTATGATTTCTCCTAAATCAAATATTTTTTTTTGAGTCCATCCATCTGGAACTCCATTCACAATTTTGCAATTCTCATATCCCGGAAATTTCAAATCAACAAACCATTCCTTGTATAGACGCTGTGCTGCCTCTTCAAGAAGTTTTATCTGTTTCTTATTATTCTCTATAAGTTCATCATATTTTTTCAATATGTTTGCTATTTTATCCTGTACATCCTTTGACGGAAATAATACATTTAATTCCTGCAAATCACTTCCACGAATCCCAGCTTGAGCACACTGACTTCCTTGCAATATATAGCCACCCATCTTTGAGATACATTCCACTTTTCTGCACATTCCGCCGAAGTTAAATATTCCATGTGTTTTCCTCCAAAAATGTATAAAAACTTAATTTAATTATATTCCATCAAGCGAATACTTTCAATTGAATTCTTCTTTACTACAAACTTAGCACTTTTTCAATGACTACATTTCACACATTGCTTTGCACTAAAAAGCACTAATTTCCTAATGTATCAAAGTTTGGATAATCAAAGATTTTAATGGGCTTTCTAGCATCAATATGTATAAACACGTAAAAAATCAACCGCAAATTTTTACGATTGATTTTAAGTGTATTATTCTTTTTTATTCAAATGAATTGTGAAAACTATTCAACTATTCCGATTCAGTCTTCCAAAGGTATAAATAAGGTGTAAATTATTACTTAGTCCTCAAAAACTCCAATAAAATCAAGGCTTTCCAGACATCCTTTAAATATTGCCGTGGCACACGAATAAAACTTTTATCATGTTCTTATAACTCCTCTTCCTTCTCTACTGTTACAGCTGATCGTACTTGACCGCGCTCCCTTTTGCCTTTTCTACCGGATACTTTGCTTCATTCTGCGACATCTTCATATTTATAATCTCATCCACATCCAGTTCCAGCTTATCTAACAGATTCTGACTATAAACCAAAACATCCGCCAACTCCTCCTTGACATGCTGCAGATCATATTCTTCATCAGACCACTGGAAGCACTCCAATAACTCTGCCGCCTCAATTACGATAGATTTTGCAAGGTTTGCTGGCGAATGAAACTGCTCCCAGTCTCTGTCCTCTGTAAATTTTCTGATTCTATCTATTGTTTCCTGCTTCATAATTAAACTTACTCCTTTATTTTGCTGCTTCTAATAACGCTTTCTGAAGTTCTGGATCACAGGCATAAATATACATTCCATTAACTCCTCGTGTCATTAAGACTCTCACTTCATGCTGAATTAGTATTTCACCAAATTTCTGTTTTGTTCCATCAGATAATGTTCTATTTCGAATTGCCTTCTCATTACAACTTTCCAAAGGATCAAATATTACCTTTCCATTACGATATTTCACAGATGGTCCAAGAATAACTCCGGCATAATTAAGATCAAATCCTTGAATTGTAAATGTTGAACCAACTTCATTTATCGTTTGCGGTTGTTCAGCCCACGCTAATCCTTTAATAGCTCTTTTTTCTTTTCTTGTAAGTTCAGACTCCAACTCCCTATTCCAAGGCTTATGCCATTTTCCAATCAGTACTTCCCAATACCTCATAAGCCTGTCCTCTGGTCTATGATTTGAGCTATATTCCCAATCATAAGTTGCAATCACCCTTGACAACATCGAATGCCAGGGATTTTATCTGTACTGCAAGGGAGGTGTTGTAGGATTAAGTAAGTATTTCTCTGTAAAAAGGCTCCCACCGCCTGCCATGCTCTGTAAAGTATTGATGTCAGCTCCATATTTCCTGACCAGCTATCTTGATTTTTATTTTTCAACATGGATATTTTTATCTGGTTTCAGTGAAAATATTTTTATAACCGCCATTCTATAGTATTTTCCGGTTTTTTCCTTGGTCTGGCGCAGGTTTTTTCCTCTGCATAGCCCACGGCCAGTGCCGCATAAAGTTCTCCATTCAGCCATTCGCTCAGCTCTTTCTGTGCAAAAAATGTATCACAGATCCACAGGCTTCCAAGACCAAGTTCTGTAGCGGTAAGTGTCATATTTTCAATGGCTGCACCTATGGACTGTGCATTGCAGATTTCCGATACACGTTCATCCATAGTCAGTATCTTATCAAAGGATGCCGCAATTTCATTTACAACAAAAATAACCACCGGAGCCTGTCTCATGATCTGAAGAGTATGCTCCGCACCGGTTATATATGGGCTGCTGTCTGGAAACTGGCATGTCTTTGTATTTTCGGATACTTCTTCTGTTCTTGATCGCTTCCTGCATTTTTTGCCTCCTGATTTTTTTCCCTGTAGTTTTAACCAAATCAAGTAAGTCCCCTGCTTCAATTGCGAAAAGCAATAAGCAGTGGGTGGGGACTTGCTTGTATCAGGATGAGCGCAAGCTCCTCCTGATAAACTGCGGAGCAGTTATTTGGTTATGAGCAAGTAGCGAAGCGGATTGCGAATATCCGCTTGACTTTTCCATCTTCACATAATCGAAGAGAACGAATGAAAGAAAGGAAGTTTTGTCGCATCGCAAAACTCCCCTCACTCTACATCCACACCATGTTTCTGGCAAGATTCATCATGGTCTGCATTCCTTCTTCATCCTGCGGTGCTTCCTCTCCATACAAACCATGCACCATGTTCCAGTATGTAGAACCAGCAACCGGCATCTGTGCAATTCCGAAATATTTATTCAAACCATCCAGCGCTGCAGTTGTTCCGCCTCTTCTTAGGATATATGGTCCAAAACATGCAAAAACTTTTTTCCCGGGTTTGATATAAAACTGAATATTTTCTAAACTTCTTTTTATAATTTATATGCTATCTCATCTTAACATTAAATCTACTGTCCCATTCCAATCTTCCCAATCAACTCCACATCCGCCGGCAACCAGTCTACTTTATCCAACTCGTTCTTCTTTAGCCATTTCGCATCTTCAGCTTCTTTCAGTACCAGATTGCCTTTTATCACCTCACACCAGAAGCAGTCCATGGACAGATGAAAGGTTGGATAGTCATATTCTATTGTATCAATCAGTTCTCCAACAGAAATTTCTGTATCCAGTTCTTCCATGATTTCTCGTTTCAGGGCTTCCTGGGGTGTTTCTCCTTCTTCTATCTTTCCACCCGGAAATTCCCAGCCGTCTTTGAATTCTCCGTATCCCCGCTGAGTTGCAAAAATAATATCTTCACCATTTTTATTTACTGCTTTGATAACTGCCGCTACTACTTTTATTGTTTTCATACTATTTATTTTCTCCTGTTATAATTTTGCTTTCTAAATATCTGAGCAAATCTTCTCTAACCGCATAATGCATTTTCATTGTCACTTTTGTAATGTCCCTTAAATTTCCGTTATTGTCTTTTTTCTTATCACCGATGATATTTATAATGTCGAATGTCCCCATATAATAAAAACTGGTTTCTGCATCACTTTTCTTAATAAAAAGATGCCGTCTCTTTGCTTCTACAACATCTTTCATATAACCACTTTCCGGACCTTTGCCAATCTGAGAATCCCATTTAAAAATCATATTATCAACAAACATGTCTGCATAATCCGGCTTTCCATCTGCATATAATTTATCTTCATTTTCTGCTCCAACTTTGTGATATGTTACAAAAATGAAAACATCTTCACCAATTCGTTTCATACCGTACATCGTTGATGATAAGTCTTTTTCACAATTCATCAAAAAACTTACATCTCGCCGAGAATATTTTTCATATAAAACAAATTTACTATCCTTTGCATAGCTGTATTTGTTTTTATATCTCTTTAGCCCTACCAAGACAATATCTTTCATCTGTTTACGAAATTCTGCATGACTTAACCGTTGCGTATAACTATACATTCTTTCCAGCATATCGTCTGTATTGGTTTTCACAATTTCAATATTTGCAAATTTCTCATATTCTTCTTTATTGCTTACAAAATGTCCTTCAAGAACATAAATCGCATTATCCCAAGCATTTTCATTTTCAATCAAATATTCCTGTTTCATTTTTTCCACAAATGTTTCTTTGGTGATACTCTCTTTTTCAAATAAATCTTTTAATATTTCCAATTCATAAGGTCTTACACCACTTAATACAGTTTTACAAAGATATTCTAATGTTACCTTCTCCTGTTCAGAAATTACCCCTTTGTAAATTTGAGGTTCTACGATACAAAGAAAATCCTGGTATGTTTTGTATTCTCGTATAAGTACCAGTGGATCAATTTCACCATTTTCATAAAAGTCCAGTAAATATGGAATTCTGCCCAAACGATTTTTCAGCATCATATAATTCTCGCAAATAATAGCTCTTATTCCTCGGATTTTATCAATAGAATGAAATATTCTTTCTTTAGAAATTTCATCAAAATGAATCGTTGAAGATCCTGGTATGATATTATTTCCACTAATCATATATTTTCGGATCGTGTCAGAATTGTAACTTCTGTCTCCATATAATGCAATCGGGATCATAAAGTTATTCCGATAATTTCCGATAAAATCCAAAATCACCACAACAACACATTAGCTTCATCGATTCGGCTGCAAAAAATCAAACCTTTTACACGCTCTCCGCTATGACCAAAATATTCCGCCTGCTTCATAACATGTTCTACACGTTCATCAGATGTCAGATATCTGAAATTTTCCATTTTTTCTGCCGATGATTTTCCCGCATCTGAGATAGTCTTCAAATCTGTAATCCCAAAATAATGAAATGTACATAACAGATCCTCTTCCATTGCATCCTGTAAACGAATCTCATAGGCAATCTGATGATTAAAGATTTCATAGATATTTCTGCCTTCCAGATTATCGTCCCGTTTATCCGGTGTTGCAGTCATACCTAGCCATAGCTTTGGAGTAAAATATTCCATTACTTTTTTGTAGCTGTTTGCAGAACTGTGATGTGCTTCATCGATCACGATCGCATCAAACGCATTCCTGTCATATTTCTCCAAAACATCTTCTTTGCTCAGTGTCTGGATCGTTGCAAAAATATAATCCGCATTATAATCCTGATGTTTCCCGGTAACCATTCCCATAGAAACACTTTTGTCAAATACTTTCTTATAAGATTCCAACGCCTGCTTTGCGATCTGTCCTCTGTGAACAAGAAACAGCACTCGTTTATATCCAAGTTCTCTCATGGCAAAAGCGGATGCATATGTTTTTCCCGTTCCTGTAGCGGAGATCAACAATGCCCTCTTTTCACCAGCTTCCACGATTTTCTGAAGATTTGTAATAAAACCAATCTGCATGGAATTGGGCTGTAGACGATATTTTTCTATGGATGTGATTTCTTCACTTCGGGCAAGTTTTCGCTGTTTTTTTATGAGTTCGTATCTCTTTTTATAGTTTTCGTAAAACTCATCAAAATCCAGTGCATACTTACTATTCCAAAGTTCATAAAATTCATCTACTACACTTTTTGACATTTCACCCTGGCTGGTGGATACAATTCGTGTATTCCATTCCCGGTTTGTAGTAAGTGCTGTTTTTGTTATATTGGAGCTTCCTATGATGATCCTGTAGATTTCTGCTTTCCGAAAAATATATCCCTTTGTATGAAATCCTTCTCCGGATTTGTCTACATCATACATTTTCAGCGTTATATTAGAAAGCACATTCAGCGTTTTCAGAGCTTCCGGTTCACTGAAACTTAAGTAATTGGTTGTAAGAATTTCACCTTTTATCCCTTTCTCTTCCAGCTCCTGCAAAATCTGCAATAAGGGTGTAATTCCGCCCATTGTAATAAATGCAACACTGATCTGAAACTGATCGCATGTCATCAATTCATCCTCTATTGATGACAGCACCTTTTTCCCCTGTTTATAATCGTTTGAGATAAACTGTGGTTTATATGCCAGATTTGATGTACTTGTTTTATCTATGTATGCGGTTTCAAATCCATTACGTAATTCCTGAAGTTTTTCCTGCATTCCCATTCGTACTATTTCCAATCCTGTTTTTAATGAATGTTTATTGCCAATATCGATTTTTATAATTATACCATTGTTCTGTCCCTATTTGTTTTGCAATTGTTGATCTTACAAATATTTTCTCCCATACACCACAAAAATCCCTTCCCGCACCGCACATCCACATCCTGGAAATGATTCCCCTTATTCCATTCCAGCACACACTCTATCTTCTCGCTGTTTTTATAACAGCTATCCATTTCCCGGATGTTCTGCCCGACCTGGCGCATTGCTGCATTCCGGGTTCTCTCTTCACGGTCTCCCAGGCTGAGATATACCCTTTTCGTTTGTATCTGTTTTGTTTTCATATATTCCAGCCATCCTGGAAACCAGACCGACGGAGACATTCCGGCTGCTGCCGCAAATTTGACAGCGCAGCTTTCCTGGTAAGCGCTCCACAGGGCAAACAGTCCCGCAAGGGAATATCCTCCCAGGATCACCGGAATATCTTTTATATTTTCTTCTAATCCATATCGTCTTCCAATCTCCGGTATCAGCATTTTTTCTATAAATGCCAATGTCTCTCCGGCACCTTTCCCAAAGTCTTCTTTTCTAAATACCGCCGGAGCACACCAGGGTGACAGATCCTGATTCCAGTCTTTTACCAGAAACGAAACCAGCAGAAAACTTTTTTCCGTGTGCTCTGTCATAAACCGGATCTGCTGATCCAGCATCTGTGAGTGTGGTTCGTTAACCGGCTGGAGCAGAAGATATTGCGGATTTTTCTTTCCATATGCAATGCATGTAATTTCGTTGATCTCAAAAATATTTTTTTCCATAATCATTTTCTCACGATACATAATATCCAATCTTATCTCTGGCCATCCGGTACTGTTCCAGGGACATGACAACCTTTCCTTTTCGGGTATCAATAAGGCCGTCTTCTTTCAGTTTTGTGATGGTTCGGTTGATGGTTTTTACAGTCATGCCCAGTTCTTCCCGGATTCCTTCTCTCGTTTTCCGAAGGATAACTTCTCCCTTCTTCTCGATATTGTGGGTGGAAGCAAATTTCAGCATATAGTCCAGAAACAGGAATGTAGGAGGATAAAATAATCTGGCACCCCGGTTATAGGAGGAGCGATAGAGTTTGTATGCAATCTTGTGGGCTACCAGCCGCAGAAGATGGATATCCTGGGCGATCCACATCTCAAAATCCTCCCTGGAGATCATAAACACCACACATTCGGTCAGTGTTTCAATGGATACGGATGTGAGCGGTTTTTCCGCAAGAATGGTAACTTCGCCGATAAAATCAATTGCTTCATTTTTTTCGATCATAAATACATTTCCATTCTCAAATTCATTGATCACCCGGTGGTTTCCACTGCATACGATCCCGAAATAATCCAGGGGATAATCTTTCTGATGGATGATGGTCCCAGGCGGAAATTTCCGGATGGTGTAACGGGTTTTCAATTCTTCCGGCATGTTTTTAAAGTAGGTTTCTGCCTCCGGATAGGTTTCGATCAGTTCTTCCAGTGTCATTTCGCGTCTCCTGATACAGGCAGATTACATGGGATCATCTGCCGTTTTTCATAAAACAGATATTTTTTTCCTTCTGCCTGTTTTCTAAATCCCCTGACATAAGAATGGTCATATTATATCATGGTATTCTCATAATTTTACAAATTTTTCTAAAAAAGTACCTTTTGTCCTTTTTTTTGCCTTTCCAAAAGCGTACAATCCTCACCGTGAAGAGTTCAGATGAGCATCGTTATTTACATATTGATCTGCTTTGTCCAAAGCTCTGCACCGGATTTCCACAGATGGTATCCGAAACACTTTACTGGCAGTTTTTTGCATCCAACCAGTTGCTTATCACAGATGGGAGCCCCGAAAAACTGTCTCTAAACACAGGGAGGAAAGAAATGAAGCAACAGGACTTTATGTATTCAGGCCTTGGCGAGCGCCTGAAAAAAGAATGGAAAATCTATCTCGCCGCACTGATCTTTATCATAATTGCTGATTCCATAGGACAGATCAAGATTCCCCTGGGACCAGGAACTTTGATCTTGTTTCCTATTTTTTATTCTATTTTTCTTGGTATCCTTTCAGGGCCTCAGATTCTGAAGATATTCAAAAAGCCTGAGGTAAAGGCTGCATCCAAACTTGTTATTGTATGTATCTGTCCTTTTATCGCCAAGCTTGGCATTAACGCAGGTGCAAGCATTGAGACTGTGATCTCCGCAGGTCCGGCACTTCTCCTTCAGGAGTTCGGAAACCTGGGAACCATCTTTTTATCACTGCCGATCGCACTGCTCCTTGGCCTGAAACGTGAGGCTGTAGGCGCCTGCCATTCTATCAACCGTGAAACAAACCTTGCTCTGATGCAGGATGTTTTCGGCCCGGATTCTGCTGAAGCCCGGGGAAGCCTTTCCATTTATATCATCGGTGGAATGGTTGGAACTATCTTCTTTGGATTCATGGCAACTGTGATTGCCTCCACCGGTATCTTCCATCCATATTCTCTTGGTATGGCTTCCGGTGTTGGTGCCGGTATCATGATGGCAACAGCTACTGCTACCTTATCGGAAATGTTCCCTGCAATGGCCGATCAGATCAGTGCACTTGCAAGTGCCAGTGAAACCATTTCCGGTATTGACGGAATTTACATGGCTCTGTTTGTAGGTATTCCACTGTGCAACTGGCTTTATGCAAAACTGGAACCCAAGCTTGGCCCCATCCATGACAAACTGACTGGAAAAGGAAGAAAAGGAGAGAAATAACAATGAGATATATTGAGTGGGCTGTAATGTTTCTTGTGGCAGGCATCGGAATCGCCCTTGCCAACTTTGTAGGATTTCAGGTAAACTTTATGGATTCTGTCCCAGGCATCCTGATCCTTCTTGCGATCTCTTTTGTATCCGTAGTGATCAGTAAGCTGGTACCTTTTAAATTGCCGGTGATCGCTTACTGTTCTCTTATCGGACTTCTTGTGGCAAGCCCGTTATGTCCGGCACGTGAGTTTGTGATCGAAGCTGCCGGAAAGATCAATTTCACCGCACCGCTGACTATGGTTGGCGCTTATGCCGGAATCTCCATCAGCGACCAGCTGAAAGAATTTGCAAAACAGGGATGGAAAATGCTTCTCATCGCGGCTCTGGTCATGATCGGAACTTTTACCTGTTCTGCCATCATCGCCCAGATTGTTCTTTCCATGACGCATGTGATCTAACAGATCTGACCAGATCAGGTATGTCCCCTGTGAGATCACAAAAACACGAAACAGCGTGATGAACTTTCTTGTAACTGTCTTCAAGCCGGCTGGTGTATTTTCACTGACCGGCTGTTTTTTCCTGTCACCCAAAACAAAGATTTCAAAAATCAGCTTTAATCTGAGAGGTAAACATGAACGAAAAAACAACTTGTGATATCTTAATCCGCAACACTTCCATCCTGGATGAAAACTTCCAGATCCGGCGCAATATTTTCATCGCCATTCAGAACGGAATCATTCTTTCCATCACTGAAAAAGAACCTTCCGGTCTTACAGTCACAAAAATCATCGACGGGAAAGATCTCCTGTGGATGCCAGGTCTTGTGGATGGCCATATGCATACCGGACAGCAGCTTCTCAAAGGTGCGGTTCTGGATGAACTGCCTATGATCTGGACCAGGATCATGCTGCCTTTTGAGAGCACTCTGACTCCGGAAAAAATGCGCCTCAGTGCCAGCCTTGCAGCCCTTGAGATGATCAAAAACGGAACGACCGGTTTTGTGGACGCCGGAAGCTATTTTATGGAAGAAGCCGCCAGAATTTATCTGACTTCCGGTCTTCGTGGCGCACTTTCCCATTCTTCCATGGATCAGGGAAATTTTCCGGATTCCATCCACCAGACCACAGAGGAAGTTCTTGCATCGGAAGACCGGCTTTTTGATGAATTTCATGGAAAGGGTAATCTGAAGGTATTCTATTCTTTACGGGCACTGATGAACTGTTCCCCTGCACTTATCAAAGCCACTGCCGGGCGAGCCACAGAGCGGAATACTTTTTTCCAGGCTCATATGAACGAATACGCAGGGGAAGTGAATTATACTCTGGAAAAATACCAGATGCGCCCTGTGGAATATCTGGATTCCCTTGGAGTCCTGAATGAAAATTTTCTTTCTGCACACAGCATCATGTTGTCCGCCCACGAGCGTTCTCTTCTTGCAGAAAATCAGGTAAAAGTTGTTCATTGTCCTTTCAGCAACTGCGGAAAAGGTGTACCGGATACTCCTTCTCTTCTGGAGCAGGGAGTCTGCACCGGCCTCGGCACTGACGGAGCCGCCCACGGAGGCCTAAGTCTCTGGAATGAAATGAAGATCTTCCGCTCTGTTATGAATGCTTTCTGGGGAGCAAAAAATGCTGATCCCGCTGTAATGCCTGCAAAAACCATCCTGAAAATGGCCTCCGAAAACGGTACACACCTTCTCGGCGAAGAAAAATCCGGTGTATTAAAAGAAGGGTTCAAAGCAGATCTGATCTCCATCAACTGGCGCCAGCCTCATCTTCTTGCCACAAACAATCCGGTAAATACACTTCTGGAATGTGTCTGCGGAAATGATGTGTCTGACAGCATTGTAAACGGAAAGCTTCTGATGCGAAACCGCCAGGTCCTGACCCTGGATGAAGAAAAGATCCTTTGGCAGGCAGAAAAATATTTTACTTCCGGGGAGGTGTCTGAATGAGTTCTTTAACCATCCTGACTCTCGCGATCATCGCAGCCGCAAATATGGCAGTCGGCGGATGCATCGGAATCTGTGGAATTGCCGGTTTTCTGCTTCCCATGCTGTATACCGGCGGACTGGGCTTTGATGTGACCTATGCGCTGGCACTCAGTTTTCTTGCGTTTCTGGTGTCCGGCATCATTGGTTCTTTCAATTATTACAAAGCCGGAAATCTGGAGGTACGGATGTCCCTGAAACTTGGTATCGGCAGCCTCATCGGAGCCATTGCCGGTGTGTTCCTCCAGTCCATGATCGAGAAATCCACAGCAAAAACCATCCTTTATCTGGTGGTACTGTTTTCCGGTGCTTCCATTCTGGTCCGGATGTGGAATGAAAAACGGAAAGCGGATTCTGTCTCTGCAAAGAAAGTTATTTCCGATGGAAAAAAATCAGCATCTTCTAATCCTTCCCATCCAAAATCTATTGCAGACCATATGGGATTCCTGATTTTCCTCGGAATCACAACCGGAGCGATCTGTTCTCTCTCCGGTGCAGGCGGCCCGGTACTTGTGATGCCTCTTCTGGTAGCATGCGGAGTGTCCGCAAGGATTGCCGTCGGTGTGGCACTTTTTGATTCTGTGTTTATTGCCATTCCTGCATGTATCGGCTATCTTTCCAGAATTACCTGGACAGAAATCCTGGGACTTCTGGTGCTGATCGTTCTGACTCACGGAATTGGCGTATGGCTTGGAAGCCGGTTTGCAGGAAAAGTTCCGGTTCAGGGGCTGAAAATATTTGTAGCCGTTTTCTCTGTCTGCATCGCAATTTATATGCTGGCATAAAATACTGTAAATTATCTTTTTTTGTTGCATCATTCTAAAAATTCCTGTATAATCAACATAATCATTACAACAAAAGAGCGTAACGTACAAGGGCGTACAGCACATATTTTCATATGTCTGCACGCCCTTGTGTTATTTCTGCAGTCTTCCGATGATCACTTTCTCCATCACAGCATAAGGTATCTTTTTCATACCTGCCGACCTTAGAGCTTCGGAGATCTTTTTTTGAATATTGCAGAATCCGCTTTGAGAAAGGGAGGAGATTTCTATGATGAATGCAATCGGAAATGTGATAAACCAGATTGACAGCCTGGTGTGGGGCTGGTGGATGATCATTTTGCTTCTGGGCACCCATATTTTTATGACCATCCGTACCGGTGTGATCCAGCGAAAGATCGGTACTGCCATCCGCCTGTCTGTTACCAAGGATCCCGACGCAGAAGGTGAAGTCAGCCAGTTTGGTGCTCTGACCACAGCACTTGCTTCTACCATTGGAACCGGAAATATCATCGGTGTGGGAACCGCCATTGCTCTTGGCGGTCCCGGCGCAGTTCTCTGGTGCTGGCTTACCGGTGTTTTCGGAATCGCCACCAAATACAGCGAATCTCTCATTGCCGTAAAATACCGTGTCAAAACCAAAGACGGCCGTATGCAGGGTGGTGCCATGTATGCTCTGGAGCGTGGACTGAATATGCGCTGGCTTGGTCTGATCTTTGCATTCTTCGGCGGTTTTGCTTCCTTTGGAATCGGATGTGCCACACAGGTCAATGCCATTGCAACGGTATGCAATGAAAACCTCCATATCCCACCTGCAGTGATCGGTATCGCAGTAGCGGTTCTTACTGCTCTTGTTATTTTCGGTGGGATTAAATCCATTGCAACGGTATGTGAACGTCTTGTTCCGTTTATGGCATTTTTCTATGTGATCGGCTGCATCATCATCCTTGGGATCAATTTTGACTTTATTATCCCCGCTGTAGAAACCATCTGCAAGCTTGCATTTACACCAGGGGCTGCTGCCGGTGGTCTTGTAGGACGTGGTATCATGATGGCCATGCAGTATGGAATCGCAAGAGGACTTTTTTCCAATGAATCCGGTATGGGTTCTGCTCCTATCGCTGCCGCTGCTGCTCAGACAAGAAATCCGGTACGTCAGGCTCTTGTTTCCAGCACCGGTACCTTCTGGGATACCGTTGTAGTGTGTCTGATGACCGGTCTTGTTCTCGTTACCAGTATTATGAAAAACCCATCTATCGATATGGGAAATATCACAGATGGCGGTGTCCTTACCACCCTTGCTTTTCAGCAGATCCCAGGTTTGGGTCCCGTGATCCTGGTGGTAGGTATCATTTCCTTCGCATACTCTACCGTCCTTGGATGGGCATATTACGGGGAACGGTGTGTCGAGTATTTTTCCGGCAAAAAAGGCCTTATTCCATATCGTGTTCTGTACATTGCGGTAGCCGCCATTGCTCCTGTTATTTCTCTGAATCTGGTATGGACCGTAGCCGATATCCTGAATGCCCTGATGGCCATTCCGAACCTGATCGCAGTATTACTTCTTTCCAATGTGATCATAAAAGAGACCCAAAAATATATCAATGATCTGGATGCACGGGATGACACACCTGTAGAAGTGATCGATAAGTAAAAACACACAAATATGATTATTTTATATAACAAAATTACAGCTCCGACTGCTTCTGATATTACAAAGCAGTCGGAGCTGTTCATTTATGATCGGAACGCAATCGCAAAGCAATTACTTTCATAATAATACATCCTGCTCTTTCATCTCTTCAGACACTGCAAGATATTCTTTGCTGTTTTCCACAATCCCAAGTTTTTCTTCCCAGGTAAGATTACGTTTGATTCTGGCCGGACTTCCCATTACCAGAGAACCATCCGGGATTACTGTATTCTTGGTCACAAGGCTTCCGGCTCCTATGATGCAGTCGTTTCCAATCTTTGCACCATCCAGGATCACTGCCCCCATTCCGATCAGTGTCCGGTCTCCGATGGTACAGCCGTGGATTACTGCATTATGTCCTACAGTAACATTATTTCCGATATGGACCGGCATGTTATGGCTGACATGAATCGTACAGTTCTCCTGGATATTCGTCTCCTCTCCAATCACTACAGGAGCATCATCTCCACGGATCACTGCATAATACAGCACACAGCTGTCACGACCGATCGTCACATCACCCAGGATCACCGACTGTTTTGCGATCCTGGCACCTTCTGCAATTTTTACATTTTTATAATTCATATTAATCTCCAAACATTATCAAGGGGATATTCGCGATCCGCAGGATATTTCCCTGATTCAGCTAAACTTTTTTCAAACCACAGACTGTCTTCAGCCCATGTTATATCTGGTACGGATCACGATATCTGTATATTGGAATTCTTTCTCCGGCTTCTTACTGTCAAATAGTAGCTGAAAAAGAATGGTCACCGGGGAATGCCCCTGTACAGCGGCATCCTGGCCGATAAGGAAATTAATGGTACCCTCTTTCAGCCATTTCAGATTTTCTTCCAGAAAATCGTTGGCGATCACATGCATGGTTTTATCTTTTCCAAGTTTCTGCAGAGTCTGGCAGACACCTTTTACTCCATGGCCGGTAATATAAATACCGGTAAGGTCCGGATAAAGCTCCAGAAGCTCTTCCACGATCTTGGATGCCACCCACTCATCATCGTAAGAATACCGGATATCCACAACTTCAATTCCCGGAAAGCTCTCCTTGATCTCTGTTGTGAATCCCTTCTGTCTGCTGATCAGTCCAGGATTTGCAACCTGTCCGGAAATAATGGCAACCTGTCCGTTTCCTCCTGTCATCTCTCCCATCAGGCCCGCCGCCGTACGGCCGGCCTGAAACGTATCCTGTCCTACAAAACATAATCTTTTCGTATCTTCCAGATCCGCATTAAAGGTAACTACCGGAATTCCATACTCTTCCTGATACTGATTGATTCTGGCTTTCAGAAGCTGATCTTCCGACGGTGTCAGCGCAATTCCATTGAATCCATCTTCCCGGAGTTCTTCCATTGCAGCCATTACTTTTTCCGGTTCTACGCCATCAATCTCATAAATCTTTACCGTTCCGCCAAAACTCTCCACTTCTTCTTTTGCTTCCAGGACTCCCTTCAAAACCTGCTGCATAAAAGGAGTTGTCATATACTGAAGGATCACGCCAATGCGGATTTTTCGCTTCGCCATGGCAAGAGCACGACCTGCGCGGCTGGGCTGATACCCCATCTCCCTGGCAATCTTCTTGATCTTTTCCTCTACTTCCGGACGGATGCGGCCTCTGTTATTCAGGGCCCGGTCCACGGTTCCTCTGGAAACTCCTGCTGCTTCCGCAATCTGCTGTAACGTCACTGCCATATTTTACCCTCCAAAATATCTCCTGTACTTTCCGTGTTCACGTGCACATGTTTTTATTTCATTATACACATTTACGTGTTCTCAGGCAATCCCTGATTTGATTATTTTTATAATTTCCAGGCAAGTCCCCACCCACTGCTTATCTCTTTTCGCACTCCCACAAGAGACTTACTTGATTTTGTAAAAAAATGCTTCCGAAAATTTTTCCGGAAGCATTCTTATCATTCTAAAATAAATCCCTGCGTCAGTCCAAAAGCTCCTGTACCATCTCCGGGGTAAAGGTCACGGCTTTCACATGATCCACTTCGATCTGATACAGCGCATTGGCCGCGATATGCTCTGCCGCCTGCTCCAGATCACGGATTCCTGTAGTGTCCTCAAATTTCTTGATCACTGCATCCAGCGCCTCATCGGTTACAATACATTCTTCCGGCTTCAGGCTCATACGTTTCAGAACCTTCGGAAGTGCAAATCTGGAGAAGATGATCTTCTTTTCCTCCGGTGTGTAATCCGGAATGTCGATCACTGCAAAACGTGACATCAGAGGAGCACTGATCTGTGCCTTGTCATTGGCTGTGGCAATCGGATAGACACCAACGGTCGGAACCATACATTCCATATAGTTATCTGTGAAACCAAGGTTATCCAGAAGTGTCAGAAGCACATCTGCCGGATTTCCGTTGCCTTTCCCTGATGCAGCCTTGTCAAGCTCGTTGATGATAAATACCAAATTGGATTCTCCTGCCATGGAAAAAGCCTCCATGATGATTCCTGGCTTGGCATTTGCGTAGACACGGGAACTTCCGGTCAGCTGTTCCGGATCGTTAATGGAACTCATATCCAGAGTTGTCCACGGCATTTTCAGGATCCTTGCAACTGCATAGGCGATCTGAGATTTACCGGTACCTGCCGGTCCTACAAGAAGCAGTCCGTAAGCAGGAAGTGTATGGGTACGGTTGATCTGGATGATCGTTTCAATGATCCTCTGTTTTACACGTTCCATTCCATAAAGTTCCTCATCCAGGATACGACGTGCTTCCTTGGGATCAATAGACTCAAAATAATTATGTTTCCACTGAATGTTCATCATAATAGAAAGTGCTCTCTGAGCATGGCGTCTTTCCTCCTGGGAAACTTCATGGGAGCGGGCAACTGCCAGGTTTCTTCTCGCCCAGAGACGGATATTATCCGGCATAGTCTTTCCGGCACAGGTCATAAAGTCGGTGATACTCTGAATACTGGTAAGTTTCATATCGTCACCGTCTTCTTCCTCCTCATCGTCCTCATTTACTTCTGCAGGTGCACTGCTTGCAAACAGACGCTCGATCATAAACTGAAGAAATCC
>UMBH01026204.1_pt1 | contig 18974 bp, 17 predicted proteins | sample 1963921 | NCBI WGS metagenome assembly UMBH01 (sample SAMEA4835937, study PRJEB28245) | human gut metagenome | biome: gut microbiome; material: fecal sample | place: Denmark | collected 2008
CTTATTTTTTTGGAACTATTTTTTCTGCTCCACCCATATATGGTCTTAAAACTTCTGGAATTGTAACACTTCCATCTTCATTATAGTTGTTTTCTAATACAGCAATTAATCCTCTTGGAGTAGCAACGACAGTATTATTTAACGTATGTAAGAAATAGTTTCCTTTTTCACTCTTAACACGGATTCCTAAACGTCTTGCTTGAGCGTCTCCTAAATTTGAACAACTGCAAACTTCAAAATATTTTTTTTGACGTGGACTCCAAGCTTCTATGTCACAAGATTTTACTTTTAAGTCAGCTAAATCTCCAGAACAACAATCAAGTTGTCTAACAGGAACATTGAAACTTCTGAATAAGTCAACACTTAATTTCCACATTTTATTGTACCAATTCATAGAATCTTCTGGTTCACATAGAACTATCATTTCTTGTTTTTCAAATTGATGAACACGGTATAATCCTCTTTCTTCTAATCCGTGTGAACCAATTTCTTTTCTGAAACATGGAGAATAAGAAGTCATACTGATAGGAAGTTCCTCTTTTTTTATTAGTTGGTCTTTAAATCTACCAATCATTGAATGTTCAGATGTACCGATTAAATATAAATCTTCACCTTCAATCTTGTACATCATGTCATATATTTCTTCAAAACTCATAACACCAGTTACAACATCACTACGAATCATAAATGGTGGTATAGCATATGTAAAGCCATTGTTAATCATGTAATCTCTAGCATATGCAAGCATTGCTTCATGAAGCCTTGCAATATCACCAATTAGATAATAAAAACCAACACCACTTGTACGACCAGCAGATTCTTTATCCATTCCGTTAAATCTTGCAATTATATCAGCATGATATGGAATTTCATAATCTGGAACAACAGGCTCTCCAAATCTTTCTACTTCAACATTTTCACTATCATCTTTACCGATTGGAACAGATGGGTCCATAATATTTGGAATTTTCATCATTCTTGATTTAATTTCTTCTGCATATTTTTCTTCCATTTTTTCATTTTCTTCAAGTTTAGCATTTATTTCTTGAACTTTTACTTTTATACTTTCAGCTTCATCTTTTTTTCCTTGTTTCATAAGTCCACCAATTTCAGCGCTTAAAGATTTTCTTTCAGCTCTTAAATTATCTCCATTTAATTTGGCTTCTCTGTTTTTTACATCTAAATCAATAACTTCATCAACTAAAATTAATTTTTCATCTTGAAATTTATTTTTAATGTTTTGTTTTACAATTTCAGGATTTTCTCTTAAAAATTTAATATCTATCATTTTTATCCTCCTATAAATTTTATTGAAAATATTGGATAATAGAATTTAGGAATTTATTATCAATATTAATTTCTTATCACATTTAAATATGAAACTATTATATACTAATTTTTTGTAAAATTCAAGGAAAAATGACTAAAATCAAGTGGGTTGGGAAAGAATATGTTACAGGTCAGTAAGAAAATAGATATATTTAAATAAAAGTATTAGAGAGTGGAAAATAATAAATTAAAAAGGGAGACTAAAAATATGGTTACAGAAATGGTAAAGTTTATAATATATTCTGGATTGATAGTATTAATTTCTAAATATATATTAGTGGTTACATTAAGAAAATTAGCAGAAGCTTTGAATTTAAATGCAAAAATAGTAGGAGATGTAGCAGGGTATGCAACATCAGTGCCAGAGCTATTAACAATAATAACATCAAGTTTAAGAGGGTTAACTGGAGCTAGTGTTTATAATATTTTGAGTTCGAATGTCATTAATTTGATTCAATATATAGGGGCAATCATGCTTAATAAAAATACTTCAAAATTACGTAATAAAGCAATAATAACAGATTTGATATTAGTGTTTTTTACTATAGTAATTCCAATATTTTTTTTAAAATTTGATATAGAATTAAAATTAGCAATAGTTCCGATATTTATTATTTTATATATTCTTTTTAGATTTTTAAATAATCATGTCCATAAGTTATATTTAAAAAGTGAAGATGCTGAATTAGAGGAAGAAATTGAGGAGAAAAAGTTAGAACAAAAGAAAAAGCCTAAAAAAATAGTTAGATATGTAGTTACTTTAATTGTAACAGGAATTTTATTGTTTATCGTTGGAGAATTATTAGGAGACACATTGGAAAATTTATGTAAGTTATTTGGTGTTTCTGAGGTTATAGTTGGAATTTTATTAGGATTTGTTACGAGTTTGCCAGAGTTAATAACTTTTTTTGAATCTCAAAGACATTATAAAAAAGTTGATGATGATATGTTAGGAGTTGTTGAAGCAACTAATAATTTACTTACTTCTAATATTTTAAATTTATTTGCTATTCAAACTATAGGTATGATTATTATTTCTATAGTAAATATTTAAAAATATAAAAAAAGTATTGACAATTTTAATAAAAATGTTATATATGTAATATATAATTATTCTAATATTTGAAAGGAATGAAATACAATGGATGAAAAATTAAAAGAAGAATATATTGAAAAAATTAAAAATGTAATTGCTTTGAAACCAGGAAGTACAAAGATTGAAATTAGTGGTCTTACAGGTATTCCAATATCAATTATAGAAAAGTTAGTTGAAGAAGGTAGGTTTGAAGAAAAAAGAGGAGAAATAAAAACTTGCAAAAAAAGTACAATGTCAAATGAGGATAGAAAAAGAGCTATTGAAGGGTTAGCAAAATATAAAGTTGATGTTGCCTCTATAGATCATGTAGAAAATTCAAAAGATGGATATTCTAAATTGGTCATAGATCTAGAAGAAAAATATGGAAATAATAAGAATGATAGTGAGGAAAGATAAAATAAGATGAAGAACTTTTTTGGTAGAATGTTACCAAAAAGTTCTTTTTATATTATAGCAAGATTCTATTGTAGAGGCAATATTAACTAAATACACTTTCCTATAACATAAATAAAGAAATTCACAAAAAATTCACAAATATTTTAGCAAAATGTATTGACAAGTGCTAAAAAAGGATATAATATATATAAAGATTAGCAATCAAGAATAAAGAGTGCTAAAGAGGTGGGAAAATGCTAGAAAATAAAAAAAATGATATTTTAGATTACAGAAAAAAGAAAGTATTACAAGCAATAGTAGAAGAATATATAAATACAGCAGAGCCAGTAAGTTCTAATGCATTAACTAATAACGAAGAATTGCAATATAGTAGTGCAACAATTAGAAATGAAATGGCAGACCTTGAAAAAGCAGGATATCTAGAAAAAACACATACATCTAGTGGAAGAATTCCATCAGAAAAAGGTTATAGATACTATGTAGATGAACTTCTAAAAGATGATAATATCAGTTTAGAAGAAATCAAATATATAAGTGAAAAGCTAGAAACAAAAGTAAATGAAATAGAAGATTTAACAAAAATTGCAACAACAACTATTTCAGAAATAACACATTATACAACATTATCAATAGGACCAAGCACACAGAACTTGCTGATTGAAGAAATAAAATTTGTTCTTTTAGGACCAAGAATGTTAATGGCAATAATATTAACAAATACTGGAATGGTTAAAGAGACAATAATTAAATTTGATGAAGATATAACAGATAAGCAAGTAGAAACAATAAATTATATGTTTAATCAAAAGCTAAAAGGTCAACCATTAGAAATTATAGATGTACCACTTGAAGAATATTTAATAAATGAAATGAAATATAGTGTAAAAGTTATAAAACCAATAATAGAACAAATAAAAAAGGTTTTAGCTGAAGATAGACAAATATATTTAGAAGGTGCAAATAAATCATTTGATTTACCGGAATTTAATAGTTTATCAGTTGCAAAAAATTTTGTAAATATAATTGATGAAAAAGAATTGATGACAGATATTTTAAATTCAGGATTTGCAAAGGATATTAATGTATATATTGGTGATGAAAACGAAAAAGAAGAACTTAAGGACTTTAGTGTAATAACTTTTAAACATAAAGTTGGAGATAAAGATATGGGTACAATTGGAATTATTGGACCAAAAAGAATGGATTATTCAAAAGTTATTTCTGTTATGAAATATATAAATAAAAAATTAAAGGATAAAGGAATTTAAATAACTTAAAGTTTACAAATATAATAAATTAAATTTTGAAAATATAAAAGAAAAGAGGAGATAAAATGTCTGATAAAAAAGAAGAACTAGAAAAGAACGAAAAGCAAGAAAATACAAATACAGAAAGAAATGAATTACAAACAAAACAACAAGAATTAGATGAATTAACAGATAGATACAAAAGAATATTAGCAGAATTTGAAAATCATAAAAAACGAAGCCAAAAAGAAAGAGAGGGACTTTACAATTCAATTCTAGGAGATGTAGTTGAAGTAATTCTACCAATATTAGATAATTTGGAGAATGCAGTAAAAGTTGAGACAGCTGATGAAAATTATAAAAAGGGAATTGAATTAGTTTTAAAGCAATTTCAAGATGTACTTAAATCTAAAGGCGTAGAAGAAATAAAAGCATTAGGAGAAACTTTTGATCCAGAATTGCATGAGGCTGTAAGTAGTGTTCAAGATGATTCAAAGGGTGAAAAGGAAATTGTGCAGGAGTATAGAAAGGGTTATAAGATAGGGCATAGAGTTATTCGTCATTCTATGGTCGTAGTTGCCAATTAAACAAATTATAAGCAGCATCTTACTTCGTTAAACTTCATAAAAATTTTTTCGATGTACAAACGTACAATCTCAAAAATTTTTATTTGTTTGCCTCGTAATATACTACTTCTAATTCGTTTATAAAGTGATAAATTTAAAGATTTATTATAAACTTCGACGTACACACGTATGACTTCAGCTTATAATAAATCACAAAAATTCAAATCTCATCACTTTTAATCAATTTATAAATAGTTATTAAATTTAAAAATATATAAAAAAGCAAAGCAAAAGGATTGATAAAATAAAATTTTGTGAAAGTTTATTTTATGATGAATGGAGTGAAGCAAATAGAAAGGAAGTTTTTTAAAATGGGAAAAATTATAGGAATTGACTTAGGAACAACAAACTCATGTGTAGCAGTTATGGAAGGAGGAGAACCAGTTGTAATACCTAATGCAGAAGGTAATAGAACAACTCCATCAGTAGTTGCTTTTTCAAAAAATGGAGAAAGATTAGTTGGACAAATAGCAAAACGTCAAGCTGTTACAAATCCAGATAACACAGTTATTTCAATAAAAAGAAAAATGGGGACAGCAGATAAAGTTACAATAGAAGGTGATAAATTTACACCACAAGAAATATCAGCAATGATTCTACAAAAATTAAAAACAGATGCTGAAAATTATTTAGGACAAAAAGTAACACAAGCTGTTATTACAGTTCCAGCATATTTTAATGATAGCCAAAGACAAGCAACAAAGGATGCTGGTAAAATAGCAGGTCTTGAAGTATTAAGAATTATAAATGAACCAACAGCTGCAGCATTGGCTTATGGAATGGATAAAGAACAAGATCAAAAAATATTAATCTACGATTTAGGTGGAGGAACATTCGATGTTTCTATACTAGATATTGGTGATGGAGTTTTCGAAGTTTTATCAACAAGTGGTAATACACATTTAGGTGGAGATGATTTTGATAATAAAATTATAGATTACCTAGTAGATGAATTTAAAAAATCAAATGGAATTGACTTAAAAACAGATAAAATGGCAATGCAAAGATTAAAAGAAGCTGCTGAAAAAGCTAAAATAGAATTATCAGGTGTTCAACAAACACAAATCAACTTACCATTTATTACAGCTGATTCAACAGGACCAAAACACTTAGATGTAACATTAACAAGAGCTAAATTTGAAGAATTAATTCATGATTTAGTCGAAGCAACTGCAGGACCAGTTAACCAAGCATTAAAAGATGCAGGTTTAACAGCAAATGATGTTCATAAAGTATTATTAGTTGGTGGTTCTACAAGAGTTCCAGCTGTACAAGAAGCTGTTAAGAAAATAACAGGAAAAGAACCAGATAAAGGAATTAACCCAGATGAATGTGTTGCAATTGGTGCAGCAATTCAAGGTGGTGTATTATCAGGTGATGTTAAAGATTTAGTATTATTAGACGTAACACCATTATCATTAGGTATTGAAACATATGGTGGAGTATTTACAAAATTAATTGAAAGAAACACAACAATACCAACTAAAAAATCACAAATATTCTCAACAGCCGCAGATGGTCAAACATCAGTTGAAGTTCACGTATTACAAGGTGAAAGAGAAATGGCTGCATATAACAAAACATTAGGAAGATTCCAATTAACAGGAATTCCAGCAGCACCAAGAGGAGTACCACAAATCGAAGTTACATTTGATATAGATGCAAACGGTATAGTACACGTATCTGCAAAAGATATGGCAACAGGAAATCAACAAGATGTATCAATTACAGCATCAACAAACTTAACAGATGAAGATATTGATAAAGCTGTTAAAGATGCAGAAGCACATGCTGAAGAAGATAAAAAGAAAAAAGAAGAAATTGAAGTTAAAAACAATGCAGAAAGCTTAGTATATAATAGCGAAAAAACATTAAATGATTTGGGAGACAAAATCAGTGGAGAAGAAAAAGCAAAAGTTGAAACTGAAATTGATAACACTAAAAAAGCATTAGAAACAAACGACACAGAAAAAATCAAAGAAGCTACAGAAAAATTAACAAAAGTATTCTATGATATGTCAGAACAATTATATAAAAATGCAAATCCAAATGGAGCACAAGGAGCAGGTGTAGATCCAAATGCAGCAGGAACAGACAATGGAACAAATGGAGATAACGGAAACGTATATGATGCAGACTATAAAGTTGAGGATGACAAATAATAAGAAGTGAGAAGGGAAAAGGGGACGTTCCTTGAAATTCCCTTTTTAGAGGGAAAAAGGGACACTCTTTATATAGGAATGTCCCTTGATTTTCTAAGATAGTGAACTTAATATCCCTGATTTTTTGAGCCAGATGTATGGCTTGAGAAAGGAATGAAATTAAAAATGGCAGAAAAAAGAGATTATTATGAAGTATTGGGAGTTAATAAAAATGCAACTGATGATGAACTAAAAAAAGCATACAGAAAAATGGCAAAAAAATATCACCCAGATGCAAACCCAGATAATAAAGAAGAAGCAGAAAAAAAATTTAAAGAAGTTAATGAAGCATATGAAACACTTTCTAATCCTCAAAAAAGAAAAATGTATGATCAATTTGGAACAGCTGATCCACAGGGATTTGGTGGAGCTGGTGGACCATTTGGTGGTGGATATTCATATTCAACATCAGGATTTGATGGATTTGGTGATTTTGGAGATTTAGGCGATATCTTCTCATCATTCTTTGGAGGAGGATTTGGAGGCAGACAATCTTCAAGAAAAAGTAATGGACCAAGAAAAGGTTCTGACTTAAATTTAAGTATGGATATTACTTTTGAAGAAGCATTTTTAGGAACAGAAAAAGAAGTAATTATAAATAGAAATGAAACTTGTGATGTATGTCATGGAACTGGAGCTAAACCTGGAACAAATCCAATTAAATGTCCGGACTGTCATGGAACAGGTCAGGTTACACAGGTTCAAAATACAATTTTAGGTCAAGTTCAAACAACAAGAACTTGTGGTAAATGTCATGGAACTGGAGAAGTTATTACAGATGTTTGTGAAAATTGTAAAGGAAAAGGAACTATAAGAAAACAACCAAAAATAAAAGTAAAAATTCCAGCAGGAATTGATGACAATCAAACTGTTGTATTAAGAGGAGAAGGAGAACCTGGAATAAAAGGCGGACCTAAAGGAGATTTATATATAACACTTAGAATCAAAAGACATAGTATATATACAAGAAAAGGAAATAATGTTTTATGTGATATCCCAATTACAATAACACAAGCAACTTTAGGAGCAGAACTTGAAATTCCTATGGTTGACGGAACTAAGGAAAAATATAGAATCCCAGAAGGAACACAAACAGGAACTAAATTTACAATTAGAAATAAAGGATTCAAATATGTAAATTCTCAATCAGAAGGAGATTTTGTATTTACAGTTCAAGTTCAAACGCCAAAGAGATTAACAAAAGAGCAAAGAGATTTGTTAGTTGAACTTGCTAAGACAATGAATGAACAACCACCTGTTAAAAAAAGAGGAATATTTGGGTAAATTTTAATGTTTTCTATTATTAGGTAGAATATAGAAAAGTTTGTGTAAACTAGAAGCTTGAGATAGGCTTCTAGTTTATTTTTTTGATGTAAAAATTCTACATTTACTAGACATAAGCATAAATAAAATGTATAATAAACGAGAAAAAACAATAAAAAATAAAAGGTGAAAAAATTGAAAGAAAATTTTAAAGAATCACAAAAAAAATCCAAAAAAAATAAAAAGAAGAAAGTATTATTTATTTCAAGTACAGGAGGTCATTTAAACGAATTATTACAATTAGCTCCACTATTTGAAAAATATGACTATAAAATAATAACAGAAAAAGACAAAGCAAATGAAAAACTAAAAGAACAATATGGAGAAAAACTATATTTCTTACCATATGGAACAAGAGCAAAGTTATTTACATATATTTTTAAATATTTTTATTTATGTTTAAAAACAATATATTTATATTTTAAAATTAGACCACAAGTAATAGTAACAACAGGAACACATACAGCAGGACCAATGTGTTATTTAGGAAAAATATTCGGAAGCAAAATTATTTATATTGAAACATTTGCAAATAGAAATAAAAAAACAGCAACAGGAAGATTGATATATCCAATAGCAGATTTATTTATTGTACAATGGGAAGAAATGTTGAAATTATATCCAAAAGCTATATATGGTGGTTCAATTTATTAGAAAAGATGTGTCCCATTGGGACAAAAATGTCCCACAAGAACCGTCCCCATTGGACACCAATGGGACATGACAAGGAGAAAATGTTATGATATTAGTATTATTGGGAACTCAAAATAATAGTTTTCATAGATTATTAGAGGAAATTGATAAAAATATTGAAGATGGAACAATAAGCGAAGAAGTTATTGTACAAGCAGGTTATACCAAATTTAATTCTAAAAACATGAAAATATTTGATTTGATTCCAAAAGAAAAATTAGAAGAATTGCAAGAAAATGCAAGTTTGATTATAACACATGGTGGAGTAGGTTCAATAGTGTCATCTATTGAGAAAAATAAAAAAGTAATAGCTGTTCCAAGACTACATGAATATGGAGAGCATGTTAATAATCATCAAAAAGAGATCGTAATGGATTTTGATAAAAAAGGTTATATTATTGGGATAGAAAAAGTAGAAGATTTAAAAGAGGCAATTATAAAATCAAAAACATTTGAACCTATAGAATATCAGCCAAATAACCAAAAAATGTTAAAAATATTAGAAAATTTTATAGAAAACATATAAAAGATTTAAGGAGTGTCCCCTTTTCCCTTAAAAGAGGGAAAAAGAAGGAACGTCCCTAAATCCCGAAAGGATAAAAAATGAACGAAGATAGAATTATTAGTCCGGAATTAGAAGATTTAGGTGAAGAAAGACTAGAAAATACATTAAGACCACAGACGTTAGAGGAATATATCGGACAAGATAAAGTAAAACAAAATATGAAAGTTTATATAGAAGCGGCTAAAAAAAGAGGAGAGGCATTAGATCATGTTTTATTATATGGTCCTCCAGGATTAGGAAAGACAACACTTTCTAATATTATTGCAAATGAGATGGGAGCAAATATAAAAATAACTTCTGGGCCAGCTATTGAAAAACCAGGAGATTTGGCTTCTCTTTTAACAAATTTAGCTGAACATGATGTACTTTTTATTGATGAGATACATCGTTTGAGTAAAAATGTAGAAGAAATTTTATACCCAGCACTTGAAGATTACACAATAGACATTATGATTGGAAAAGGACCAACAGCAAGGTCAATTAGGTTAGATTTACCTAAATTTACATTAATAGGAGCAACTACAAAAGCCGGTTCTTTGACTACACCTTTAAGAGATCGTTTTGGAATAGTTAATAGATTAGAATTATACAATACAGAAGATTTAAAGAAAATTGTAAAAAGGTCTGCAAAAATATTAGATATAGAAATAGAAGAGAAGGCAGCTGAAGAAATTGCAAGAAGATCAAGAGGAACACCTAGAATTGCTAATAGATTACTAAAAAGAGTAAGAGATTATGCTATGGTTTTAGGAGATGGAATAATAGATTTAAAAATTACAAAGCTAGCTTTGAATAAACTTGAAATTGATGAATTAGGTTTAGACGAAATAGATAGAAAAATATTGGAAACTATGATTGTACAATATGCAGGAAGACCAGTTGGGATAGAGGCATTAGCTGTAACTATAGGAGAAGAAGTAGATACTATAGAAGATGTATATGAACCATATTTAATTCAAATTGGTTTTTTAGCAAGAACTTTAAGAGGAAGAACAGTACTACCACCAGCATATAAACATATGGGATATGATTATAACGGAGAGAGTGGACAACAAAGTTTTATATAAATTTATAGTGAAAAAATTAAAAAATAGGAAGGAATGGAAAATTTGAAAAAAATATTAAAGTATAAAAAAGAAATACTGTTATTTTGTTTTGTATTTATTTCTATATTTTTTACAATTGTTGTTAAACCAATAGCTGATTTAGATGAACTGTGGAATTATAATGCAGCAAGAGCAATTTCAATGGGGCTTAAACCATATAAAGATATAAGTATGATAACAACTCCTTTATTACCAATAATAGCGTCTGTGTTTTTAAAAGTTATAGCAAATGAAGTAATAGTAACAAGAATATTAGCAAGCTTAATAGGAACAACAATAATATTATATATATATAAGATATTTTCTAAATTATTAAAAGAAGAAAATATAACATTAATAGCTACAACATTAATAGGGATATTATTTAGAAATATTTATGCTTTAGATTATAATCTTTTAGTAGTACTACTTGCATTAACTATTTTGTATAGTGAAATAAAAATACATGAAAAAGATGAAAAACAAATAAATTATTTTAAGCACTTATTAATAGGTTTATTAGCAGGATTAGCATTTTGTACAAAGCAGAGCACAGGGGCAATATTATCAATGTGTGTTTTATTGGTTCCAGTACTAGAAATAAATAATAAAGAAGAAATAAAAGAAAAATTCAAGATAGCATTAACTAGAATTTTAGGAATAATTATACCAATTTGTATATTTATTGTATATTTAATTTTAACACAATCTTATATGGACTTTATAAATTATGCAGTGTTAGGAATATCTACATTTACAAATAAAATTCCATATAAAGAATTATTTTATGATGATGAATTAGTAATAAAATTACTTGCAGTTGTAGTTCCAGTTACAATATTGATATTAGGAATAAAAATTATTATAAATAGTATAAAACAAAAAAAAAAAGGAAACAATTTAATACTTCTTTTTGTATATAGTATATCAATTATAATTACTATGTATCCAATTACAGATAATGTGCATTTTTTAGAAGGTAGCGCAATAACAATTATAAGCTTAATATATCTGATATTCTTAGTTGGAAATTTATTATATAACAAAATTTTATATAATAAAAAGAAATTTTTATATAAAGTCATTAGTTTCTTATTTTGGCTAATATTGCTTGTAGTTATAATTTTATTTGATATAAAAAATATTATGAAATATACTAAAGCAGAAAAAAATATGGAAATCAATCATTATAGAAATATAGAAATACAGTCATATTTGAAAGAAAGAATACATGTAGTTGACGACTTTATAATTAAAGAAGAGGCAGAGGGAAAAAAGGTATACATTCTTGATGCAGAAGCGGTAGGATATATGATACCACTTGATAAATATAACAAAAATTATGATTTATTTTTAAAAGGTAATTTGGGAAAAGATGGAGAAGAAGGAGAAATTGCTAAAATTCAAAATAGAGAAGAGAATACAGTATATTTAATACGTAATGCAAGCATAAGTTTAAATTGGCAAACTCCTAAAAAAGTTATTGAATATATACGAGAAAATTTACAAAAGATAGGTCAAGTTAGTATGTATGATATTTATGAATAAATATCAGTGTTAAAAAGCTGTAAATGAATTAATATTATAAATGTGATATTAGAAGGGATAAATTAAAAATGGAAGAAAAAAAGAAAAAATTTATTGAAAAAATAAAACAAAATCAAGTAAAAATAATAGTTATAGCAATTATTTTATTTGGATGTTTAATCAGAATATTTAATATATCAAATATTCCAAATGCACTAAATTGTGATGAAGCATCAGCAGGGTATGAGGCATATTCAATTTTAAATTATGGAATAGATAGAAATGGTAATTTTATGCCATCATTTTTAGTAGCTTGGGGAAGTGGACAAAATGCTTTACTTTCTTATGTTATGATACCATTTATAAAAGTATTAGGTTTAACGACATTATCAGTTAGACTTCCAATGGCTATTTTAGGATGTATATCATTAGTGATATTCTATTTATTATTAAAGAAAATATCAAATCAAAAAATAGCAATAATAGGACTTACATTTTTTGCAATATGTCCATGGCATGTGATGAAAAGCAGATGGGGATTAGAATCTAATTTATTTCCAGATTTAATTTTAATATTTGCTTATTTATTAGTAAAAGGATTAGAAGATAAAAATAAAATTTTATATTATTTATCATTTATAGTAGCTGGATTAGCAGCATATTCATATGGAACTTCATATTACTTTTTACCAGTATTTATAATTCCATTATTATGGATACTTGTAAAGAAAGAGAAAATTACAATAAAAGAAGCGATTATTTCACTTTTAATTGTTGGAATAGTATCTTTACCAATTGTTTTATATGTTGTAATAAATACATTAAATTTACCACAAATAAATTTACCATTTTTAACAGTACCAAAATTAGAAGTTAATAGATATAAAGAATTAACATCAATCTTTTCTTCACAATTCTTTACAGTTGCAATTAAAAACTTTATGGATAGTATGAAAATTTTAATTTTACAGTCTGATGGATTACCATGGAATAATGTAATACCATTTGGAACTATGTATATTTTTTCTACTATATTTACTTTGATAGGAATTTGTGCATGTTTCAAAAAAGATAAAAAGATTGAAATAAAATATAATTATTTGTTTAATGTTTGGTTTATTGTATGTATAATTTTAACTTTTATATGTGAGCCAAATATAAATCGTTTAAATATTATTATGATACCAATAGTTTATTATACTGTAATAGGAATATATTTGTTTATAACATATTTTTCTAAAAAAGAGAATCAAAAGAAAATTGCTGCAGGATTAATTATTATTTATATGTTTTCTTTTATGGCATTTATGTTTAAATATTCACAAGAGGACTGTGATACATATGGTACATTTTCAGCAGATTTGGAAGAAGTTATGGATTATGTTGGAAATATAGAAAATAAACAAGTGTATTTTACAAATAATATGAATTATATTTATGTATTATTTTATACCAAATATGATGTAAGAAACTATGTAGAAACGGTTGAATATGAAAATAAATATGTAGAATTTAGAAAGGTAAATTCTTTTGGAAATTATGTGTTTACAGATTTTACAGAATTAAAAGATGAAAATATATATGTAATAAATAAAAAAGATAAAGACAAATATAATTTAGAAAATCATAAGGTAACTGAATTTAAAAGATATTTAGTAATAGAATGAGGTAACAGATGAAAAATATATTAAATGTAATTTATAAATATGCAATTACATATATAATATTAATATTTATATTTATTGTGGGATTAATATTATCAGCATTAATCCCACAAAAATGTATAAAAGATAATGTAATAAAATCTTTAGAGACACTCGAAAAAGAAAATTTGTCACAAGAGGTAGGAATTATAAAGAAAACTGTTTTAGATGATTTTACAGATGCATTAATGATAAATGTAGCATACTCAATAGATACGAATTATCCTATAAAAGCAATAATGACAAATAATTTCGGGTCTGATAAAAATAAGCAAACAAAAGAACCAATAATAAATACAGTGGAAAAATTACGACAAAATTTAGAAAGCGAGAATGTTTCTTATTATGGATATTCAAGATATTGGCATGGATATTTAATTTATTTGAGACCATTATTTGTATTATTAGATTATACTAAAATAAGAATCTTGTTTACTGTTATATTAAATTTATTAGCTCTAAGATTAGGATACTTATTGTATAGAAAATTAGGAAAAGCAATGTCTATTATATTTTTTGTATCATTATATATAGTTTCATATTATTATTGTGGATTGTCATTAACATATTTTCCAGTCTTATGTATTTCAATGATATCTTCAATTTATATAATAAAGAAGGAAAATGTAAATTATTTATCATTTTTTATAATAGGTGGATTAACAAGCTTTTTTGATTTACTTACGACTCCATTATTAACATTAGGAATACCAATTTTGATGTATTTGATGATAAATAAAAAAGAGATATCATTTAAAAAAATGATAATACTTTGTATAAACTGGGGATTAGGTTATGGATTAATATGGTTGAGCAAATGGGTTATAGCAAGTATAATATTGGATAAAAATATAATGGAAAATGCACTTGATGCAATAACAAAAAGAAGTGGAACTTATGATGGGGCTGGTGAAAAAATAATATTATTTGATACAATAGTATGTAATATATTTAATATTTCATATGAGATATTTGCTTTAATATTTGTAACAATAGTTGCTTTAATATTAAAGAAGAAAGAAAATATTGACATATCCAAAAGAGAAATATTGCAATATTTATTTATTGCAGTTTTTCCTATTGTATGGTATGTATTAACAAGGAATCATTCAGCAATACATCCCAAATTTACATATAGGAATATGCTTTTGACAATTTTTTCATTATTAATATTAGATTATAAAATATTAAAAAAATCAATTGGAACAAAAGAAAATGTGAAAAATAAAGTTAATAAAATCTAGGGAAGGAATGAAAGTAAAATGAAACTATTAATGCATACATGTTGTGCACCTTGTAGTGTATATTGTATAGATTCTTTAAGGCAGGAAGGAATAGAGCCAACAGTATATTGGTATAATCCTAACATTCATCCTTATATTGAATATAAAACAAGAAGAGATACATTAAAAGAATACACAAAAAGCATAAATGTAGAAGCAATTTTTGAAGAAGAATATGGATTAGATAACTTTTGCAAAAATGTAATTGGAGATTTACAAAATAGATGTCAAAATTATTGTTATAGAGTAAGATTGGAACAAACTGCAAAATATGCAAAAGAACATGGTTATGATACTATTTCTACAACATTATTAGTAAGTCCATATCAAAAACATGATATTTTAAAAGAGCAAGGTGAAGAAATTGCAAAGAAGTATGGATTAACATTTTTGTATAGAGATTTTCGCGTTGGTTTTAGAGAAGGACAAGCAAAAGCAAGAGAATTAGGATTATATATGCAAAAATATTGTGGTTGTGTTTTTTCAGAAGAGGATAGATATAGTAAGCAGATAAAAAGAGATTTAGAAAATATGCAAATCAAAAAACAATTACAATTTTAGACATTTTTATAAAAATGTCTAAAATTTATACACAATAAATATATTGATTATTGAATAAAAAACTCCTTAATATATAATCATAATATAAATTATATTTAAGGAGGAATTTTTATGTATTATGGTGCAGGAACTTATGAAGCTTTCGCACACCCAGAAAAACCAATGGGAGTTGATAGAAAGAAAGCATATATTATAGGAACAGGACTTGCAGGATTATCTGCAGCATTCTATTTAATTAGAGATGGTCAAATGAAAGGAGAAAACGTTCATTTACTAGAAAAGTTAGATTTGGCAGGTGGGTCTTGTGATGGAAGGAAAGATATAACAAAAGGATTTTATATGCGTGGTGGAAGAGAAATGGATAACCACTTTGAATGTATGTGGGATATGTTTAGAGATGTGCCATCAATAGAAACACCAAATGTTTCAGTATTAGATGAGTATTACTGGCTAAACAAACATGATCCAAACTATTCACTATGTAGAGCAACAGTGAATTGTGGAGAAGATGCTCATACAGATAAACAATTTAAATTAGATAAAGAGTCAGCAATGGCATTATCAAAATTATTTATTACACCAGAAAAAGACTTGGAAGATAAAAAAATATCTGAGGTATTACCAGATTCGTTCTGGGGTACAAATTTCTGGTTATATTGGCAGACAATGTTTGCATTCCAAAAATGGTCATCTGCATTAGAGATGAAAAGATATTTATGTAGATATGTGCATCATATAGATGGATTACCTGATTTTTCAGCATTAAGATTTACAAAATATAATCAATATGAATCTATGATTTTACCATTAGCAAAATATCTTGAGAACCATGGTGCAACAATAGAATATGGAATTGATGTAAAAAATGTTGTAATAACAGCACAAGGAAGTAAAAAAGTTGCAAAACAAATAGAATATGTAAAAGATGGAAAAGAAGAAATTATAGAACTAACTGAAGATGATTTAGTATTTATCACAAATGGATGTTGTACAGATACATCTTGCTATGGAGACCAAAACACAGTTCCAGATCTATCAAAAATTAAAAATGGATATGGTGAATCTTGGAATTTATGGAAGAATATTGCAAGACAGGCAACAAATGGAGAATTTGGAAATCCAGATGCATTTTGTAGTAATGTTGATGCAACAAACTGGATGAGTGCAACTATAGAAACAAAGGATGAGGAAATTATTGAACATATAATGAAAATATGTAAAAGAGATCCTCGTAGTGGAAAAGTTACAACAGGAGGAATTGTAACAGTAAAAGATAGTACAGAAAACTGGTATTTATCATGGACAATAAATAGACAACCTCAATTTAAATCACAAGATAAAGATACTGTATTAATTTGGGTATATTCATTAAATACAAACAAAGATGGAAATTATGTTAAAAAGCCAATGAAACAATGTACAGGTGAAGAAATATGTGAAGAATGGCTATATCATATAGGCTTTCCAAAGGAAAAAATTAAAGAATATGCAACAGAAAGATGTAATACAACAACTTGTTATATGCCATATATAAATGCATTTTTCCAACCAAGAAAAGAAAGTGATAGACCATTAGTAGTTCCAAAAGGAGCATTAAACTTTGCATTTTTAGGTCAATTTGCAGAGACACCAAGAGATACAATATTTACAACAGAATACTCTATTAGAACTGGAATGGAGGCTGTTTATACTTTACTTGATGTTGATAGAGCTGTTCCAGAAGTATGGGGAAGCAAGTATGATGTTAGAGAATTACTAAGAGCTTGCTATTATGCTATAGATAAAAAATCAATAGAAGAAATTCCACTAACATTTATTGAAAAGCAAATGTTAAAAACAGTAGAGAAAAAGGTACAAGGAACAGATTTAGAAATATTATTAAAAGAAAGTGGTTTAATAAAATAGAATATGTATTGATACATTTATAAAGGGCGACTTATGAAAGTCGCTTTTTCTAATGCTAAATATCTTGTAAAAAAATATTATATGTAATATAATGCAAGTGGTGATTATATGAGTAGTTTAACAACAAAAAAAGTAATAGCATATGAATTTAAAGATTTATTAAAAGAAAAATCATTTAATAAAATTACAGTTAATGATATAGCAAAAAAATGTAATATTAATAGACAAACATTCTACTATCATTTTCAAGATATTCAAGACTTAGTTGAATGGATTTGCGTAGAAGAAACAAATAAAATATTAAATAGTAATAGTAATTGTAAAACTTGGCAGGAAAAGTTTTTATCTATATTTAATCTAATTTATGAAGAAAAAATATTTGTAGTGAATATTTATCATTCTGTATCATTAGAGATTTTAAGGAAAAACTTATACAATATGGTTTATCCTATTATGTATGAAGAAATAGACAGAATGTCTAAAGAAAATAAATATAAAAAGGAAGATATAATATTTGTTACGAATTTTTATAAATATGCTTTTGTTGAAATTGTTTTAAATTGGGTAGAAGAAGGGATGAAAGAAGAACCTAAAATAATTGTTGATAAAGTTAGCAAGTTAGTAAAATAAAAAAATTAAAGAAATATTTCACATTTTTTATATGTGAAATTTGTAAAGTTCAATATTTTGGGGAAGGAATGAAAGGAAGAGATGAAAGAAAAAATAAAGGAATTTATTATAAAAAATTTAAAATGGATTATATTATTTATTTGTTTAATTGGATTTTTTGCACTTGCAGAAGATGTATTTAATAAAGAACTTATGAATGGTGATATAATAGGTTATAAAATAGTATCAACATTTCTGATATCTGATTTTGCAACACCAATAGCAAAATTTGTTACTAATTTTGGAGGGGCAATATTTTTAATAGTATTGACAATTGTTTTAGTTATTTTAATAAAGAATAAAAAAATAGGAATTTCAATTTTTTCAAATTTAGTAATAATTACAATTTTAAATCAATTAATAAAAAGAATATTACAAAGACCGAGACCAACTGAATATAGAATAATTGAAGAAACCGGATATAGTTTTCCATCAGGTCATTCTATGGTGAGTATGGCTTTTTATGGTTATTTAATATATTTAATTTATAAATATGTAAAAAATAAGTATCTTAAATGGATTTCTATTGTATTATTAAGTATTTTAATATGTTCTATTGGAGTAAGTAGAATTTATTTGGGTGTGCACTATACAAGCGATGTTTTAGGTGGATTTTTGCTATCTATATCATATTTGGTTATATACATAAGTGCGGTTAATAAATTTTTGATAAAAGATAAATAGTAATTTATAGGGAGGAATATATATGCAATTAATAATATATCCATTTATTATTTTTGTTGGAATTTTTTTGATACAACTTTT
>UMBH01023070.1_pt1 | contig 17896 bp, 25 predicted proteins | sample 1963921 | NCBI WGS metagenome assembly UMBH01 (sample SAMEA4835937, study PRJEB28245) | human gut metagenome | biome: gut microbiome; material: fecal sample | place: Denmark | collected 2008
GTTGCGTTGTACAACGTACAGTAGTGACACTACTGTTGTGGTACAGCACAAAATATTGCTGCATTTTGTTGCGTGTGCAACAAAAAACCCTTTACATTGTACAACACCTGTGGTATAATAGTGACAATGAAAGGGGCACTAGGGTGCACGGATGGAATGGCATAGAGAAGTCCGAAACAGGGTGCAACAAAAAGCCTCTTGACATTACAAACAAAATGCGCTATAATGGTTACAATGAAAGGTAGGTACACAAAATGAAAAACGCTGACAATTACATTTCCATCAACATCAAGCCCATCTACAATGTTTTCAATCAATACACGCTTGACTATGACGCTCGTCAAGATTATATCACTACTGTACACGGCAACAGACTTGAAGTTGAAGTCGGTACGTGGTATCTCTGGTGCGATAGCTACCTTATCACATCCGGCAATACGCGTGATTTGCACGCTGTCAAGAATGTTCCGCACCACGATTCAGATGGTTTATGGAATGACATTGAGCTGGATTATACGCCTGTTAGCAGATTATAAGTCGAAACGCGGCACACGCCGCGTCTGTATAAGATGGCAACTTATACACTGATGATGACAAGCCAAAACACAAAATGCAAAGGAGTACAACAATGATTATTCACACAACTCACACTGATTATCACATGCTTTCTATGCCCTATGCAAATTCTCATGTTCGTTTTTATGTTGATAATTTTTCCCGTTTGCAGACTGTTGAATTGTACAGTTATAACACTCTGATTTTGTCAATGGATTGCAATACATGGGATAAAAAACAGGATGATAATATACATGTATTCGCACCTGTTAATTATAGCCATTCAACAGCGCGGCATGTTGTACGTTTTACTGAAGAGCTTGTAGGCGCAAATCTTTATAGCGCGCTCAAGAATGGTGATGTTGAAGTACCGGATTTATGGTTTAAATGTGTCGAATTGCGTGAAAAGTATGTTAGTAGTGCACGGCGGTATTACTAATAGTCGAAACGCGGCAAAAGCCGCGTCTGTATAAGACGGCAACTTATACACCGATGATGACAAGCCAAAACACAAAATGCAAAGGAGCACAAAAATGAAAAATTGGTATCGTATCGAGTTCTTTACCGAACAATTTATGACCTGTATTCCGTCTGCTGAAAACGACTACCGTGTTTTCATGTGTGAGCGTCAATATACGACAGTCAATCGTGCATGGGCTGCTGCAAATCGTATGGCAAGTTCACGTCCTAATGTGTTCTTTATCCGTGTAAAGCGTCTGTAATTCCTAGGCAAGTGCCCATAGTACGCTATGAGCACTAACGTGGGAACTACCACGAGAAAGAAGGACTGTTTATTATGACCTTGTATCACTTGCAGTGCATTTCACCGTTCCTTATCTGGTGCGCAATCGGTGCAGCCGCGTTCATTTATGGATTTTTGAAAGGGTGGTGGAATTTATGATTCGTCTTTATCTCAAGAACTACCGCCCCGCTGAACTTGTTCAGCTGTACAACGCTATTTCAGTTGCACGCTCTACCGTTTCGGCAGACGTGTCAGCAAACACCGCCAAGGATTTGGACGAACTACTTGTATACCTGTCCGGTTATATGGATGGAAAGGACGGTAAGTAATATGTTACCTACTTCAACCTTAAAGCGTCTACTGTCCGCAATTGAGGACTACGAGAACGAAAATGACATTCGTTTCAAGCCCGGCACATATTACTTCTGTATGGATTTGCGACAGTTTGATGACCCTTCCATTGCCTTTTATCCCGATATTGACAATCGGTTCAGAAATGGCATAGAAGCATTAGAGTATATGTTTGAAGAGGGGCTTCCGATTTGGCTTGTGCGTACTCGCACGAATTTCCCGCAGAACTATTACACCATTGAAAAGCTGGAAACTATGTTTCCCATCATCTTAGATTGAGGTGTTTAAAACCATGTTGAAACTGTTAAAACCAACTTCCCGTAGCCCGCCTTTTTCAAAAGTCGGGAGATACAACCTATTGTCTTAATGACGATTTACCGTCATTTTTACCCTAACCAGAGGTTGTACCGATTCTACAACATTTCTCTATCCAAATTGCAACAATCGTTCATATTAATTTAGCCAAAATTATGGTACAATAAGTGTGGGGATTCATCCCACAACACAAACATTTTCTAAAACAGAAAGGAAAAACATTATGCGCAAGTATTACATCACCCGTAAGTCTGCCGTTACCACCGTTTCTTTGAAGGTCGTCAACAGCACCACCTTTGAAGTGTCGGACGATTCTATCGTTCTGGATGGCGCTTTCTCTGGCTTTTCTGAGGCCTTGAAGGTCGTCAATAAGGTTTGGGAAAAGACCGATGTCAAGCCCATTGCCGTCACTGGCCTGTCTTGCAAAATTAAGACCCTTGCCATGACCGCACAGCAGTGGTTTGATGCTGCCGAGGTAGTTGACGAAAAGGAAGTCACCGCTGAGGAAGCAGCAAGCTTTGGCAAGCGTGCTAAGAAGTCTGACTCTGACGCACAGTAACACATAAGAGAATAGGAGATAACTGTTATGAACATCATCGCAAAGTCCGCAAACATTACCAATCCCATGGATATGTACGCTCTCACCAAGTCTCCCGAGCGTTCCAAGCTGTCCGAGGTTTCCGGTCAGGTTCTTGAACTGGACAAGTGGCTGGTATACTCCGAGCCTAACTCTAAGGGCGAGGAAGTCACTCTTGTGTCTATGACCACCAAGGACGGCAAGGCGTACACGTCCAACAGCGGTACGTTCATTCGTGACTTCACTTCTGCCGTCACCATGTTTGCAGAGTTCGGTGCAGAGTTCCACACCATTCAGGTCATGAACGGACGCTCCAAAGCTGGTCGTGAGTTCATCACTTGCAAGGTGATTGCATAATTTTCCATACCGACAGAGGTTAAAAAATAGTGAATAGAATAAGAGACCAGCCCTAGCAAAAACATTTGTTTGATGTAATTATGAATATAATTACCGCTCCACTGCCTTTTCGGTGGTGGGGTGGTAATTCTTTAGAAAGAAGGTGAACAGGATATGAATAAGAGACAGTTAGAAGCAGCAAGGCACGCAAGAGAACTTGCTAGTGCAAAACGCGAGTTAATTCACGTAGTTAACAAGCAAATTCAGGAAGCAAAGGGCAGAGGTTATGAAACGAAAGTAGCGCCCCAGCTCGTGCGTTTAATGGGCATTAAGGGTTATCGTAGGCGTGATATTCAAGCTATTAACAGGATTATTAGAGACCCTGATAAATTGTCAGAATATGTTGCAGTAATAGAACCAGTAACAGGTGAGTTAATTTCAGGCGGTGAAGCGTTAGACCGTTATTCAAGATATGAGAGGTCTGCAATATACAAGGCTGAATCAGTTGAAGAAATACCGTCAGAAGCAGAGCGAATATTATCCAACTTTGCAGAAACTGCACAGGAAGCGTTTCCAGATGATTCTGTATACCAGCGGTTTGTAAATTATCTTGACAGGGCAATTGACCAAGATACTACAATTGCAGACGACAGTTTTTGGAAAGTTTCGCATGACACTATTGACATTTACCAGTCAGGGCATTCTAAGACAGATAGAGGCGTTCAATCCTCTAAGTCGTATTGGATGTTTAAAAACCGTGATAAGATTCAGGAAATTAACAGTGCTTTGGTGCGCTTGATTAACCTAGAGGGTGAGCGGTCAGTTGTTGATCGTTTGCGTGATGCTGGTGAAGAGATTATAGAGGACGTAATAGTTGCAGCAATTGGTTACAACGAAAGCTCTTCTAGGGCAGTTCAGTCAATTCTGAATGTTTTGTTACCCTCTTCAATAAAAAATAGGGCAATGGCAATGGGCGATGTTGCTGACATTGCAGATGATTTTGAGGATTTTGAAGAATGAATTCAGATAGCTGGCGGGCTTTCAGTGCCGACTTTGAAACAACAGTAGACGAGGACACGTCAACTCAAACAAGTACAGAAGTGTGGTCAGCCGCTAGCGTGGAACTGTGGACAGAAGATGTGATGGTTTTTCATTCCATCGGTGAGCTGTTCCAATACTATCTATCATTGCAAGAGAATATAGTTGTATACTTCCACAACCTGAAATTTGACGGCAACTTCTGGCTGTACTACCTACTTCATGACGCTGGTTATAAACAAGCATACGACTGCCAAGAAGGTGACATAGCACACGGAAAGTTTCGCAACAACGGGCAGATGCAAAACAAATCCTTCAAGTACTCAATCTCTGACATGGGGCAATGGTACACCATAACTATTAAAACAGACGGTCACTATATTGAAATTAGAGACAGCTTAAAGCTGCTTCCATTCTCCCTGAAAACAATCGGCAAGTCCTTCCAAACAAAGCATCAGAAACTTGAGATGGAGTACAAGGGAAAACGTTACGCTGGTTGTCCTATAACTCCAGAAGAATTAAAGTACATTGCTAACGATGTTCTAGTAATCAAAGAAGCGCTTGAAATAATGTTTTCAGAAGGTCATCGCAAACTAACAATTGGCTCTTGTTGCTTAGCAGAATACAAAGAAACAATGCAAGACGATTATAAGAACTTCTTCCCAGACCTATACGAAATACCGCTTGACCCTGAAGTATATGGTTCACCAACAGTAGGTGATTGGATACACAAGTCATACAAGGGTGGTTGGTGCTATCTTGTAAAGGGTAAAGAGTGCAAAGAGTATCACAACGGAGTTACAGCAGACGTTAACTCACTCTATCCATCTGTAATGCACTCTGAATCAGGCTCTGATTATCCAGTAGGAAAACCAGTATTCGTACACCTAGAAGATGAATCAGGGTATTCACAAGCCAAGTACGACCCGTTCTGGTTTAAGCCCCAGCCCAAGCCAAAGCGGATGTTCGAGTTCGGTGACTACTGCTTCTTCCGCATTAAGACCCGGTTCTACTTGAAAGAAGGTTACTTACCGTTCGTACAGATTAAGGGTTCATGGCTATACAAGGGTACAGAAGCGCTAGAATCTTCTGATGTTCTAGGTAAAGACGGCAAGTATCATGAGTTCTACACTGACTTAGATGGAAACTTGCATGACACTAGAGTTGAACTAACGCTTACGCAGACAGATTTTATATTGCTCAGAGAACACTACGACCTAGTTGACTATGAACTACTTGACTACTGTACATTCGCTTCCACAATAGGCATCTTTGACGAGTACATTGACAAGTATGCCGCAATCAAAAAGACAAGCAAAGGTGCAAAGCGTACTCTTGCAAAGCTTTTCTTAAACAACCTATATGGCAAAATGGCAAGTAGTAAAAATAGTTCATTTAAACTTGCTTACATGAAAGACGATGAAACAATAGGTTTCTATGAGGTAGACGAAAATGACAAAAAACCGGGATACATTCCAGTTGGTTCAGCTATCACTAGTTATGCCCGCAACTTCACAATTCGCGCTGCTCAACAAAACTATTATGGAAAAGATAAGCCGGGATTTATCTATGCCGATACAGACAGCATACACTGTAACTTGCCACCTGAGAAGCTAAAAGGAATTAAAGTGCATCCATCTAATTTCTGCTGCTGGAAGCTAGAATCTAGTTGGGATTTAGGATGGTTTGTACGTCAGAAAACTTATATCGAACACGTTGTAGCTGAGGATTTAGAGAAAATCGAAAAGCCGTACTATAATATAAAATGTGCTGGAATGCCAGCTAAGTGCAAGAATTTGTTTGCTGAAAGTTTTGACCCTAAAGTTGCAGAGGATATAGAGAATGGCATTAACCCTAGAGATGAAACACAGACGTTAGCAGAATCTAAATTGACGCCAGAAGAGATACAGTTTCTTAGTAAAACTAGAGGAATTAAAGACTTTAAAAGAGGTTTGACAGTTCCGGGTAAGTTGTTACCTAGAAGAATTAAGGGCGGTGTGCTTCTGGTGGACACTGAATTTACTATGAGGTGAGAACATGACTATTATTCATCAAGAAAAGACTATTGAGCGCGTTCCTCTTGGCACTCTTAAACCAACAGATTGCTTTTACTTGAGCAATACAGGAGATAGGGTGTGGATGTATGTAGAGCAGCGTGTTAATGGTAATGGCATTGATGATGTGTTTGCTATTGACGTGGTAACAGGTATCACAAGAGAAATTCCAGATACTACTTTAGTTGAAGAAGCAGAAGTAGCTATGATTGTTAAGGGCTGAATTTATGCAAACACAATTCAAGCAGTTCAAAGACTGCAAAGAACACGACTTGTTTCGTTACGGCAGCAAGCTGTACTACAAAATTCCAGTAGCATATTATATTGATAGTAATAACTCTGCTGGAATGTACAATGCTGTAAACGCTGAGACTGGTGAAATTGGCTGGATTGACGGCTTACGGAAAGTAGAGGTAATAGCGCAATGAAAGATAAACTTCCTAAAATTTGTGATGCTTCCACATCGGAAGTACTTCACTGTGAAAACACAGACTGCCCATATCACATCAAGCACTATGATAGTTTGGATGACTGGTTGATTGTGCATCCTAGCAATGTTGACTGTAAAGATAAGGAGAATGAAGAATGACAGTAGAATGTTTAGTATGTGGCAGTAGATTCATTGCGCCTAGAGGTAATTGTAAATACTGCAAAACTTGTCGAGATGAGATTGAGAGAAACACATATATTTACGGTGGTTTCCGTAAAGCTGCTGCAATTGCTATTGCACAGCACAAGGAAGAGCATGATAACACTGTTAGGATGAATAAATTGCGTGCAGAGAGTGCTTCTATTGACGAGGTAGTATCTCTGGCAAAGCAGTCCGCACGCTCTTATGGTCATCAGGTGGCAGTAATGGAAGGACGATTGTACAAATGATTGGTATTCTTGCATGGTCTATGACTATTTGTTACTATCTCTATCTCTGGAAAAGTAGAAAAGTATATGAGATTGACAGGCTAACACTTGTGCTGTGTTTATTGATGCTTCTTGTTTCGTATGTAATTACATTATAAACAAATCCCTCTGGGAGTACAACGTACTTACCCAGAGGGATTTTATATATCCTTAACCGAGTACTATCAGGGCGTATTGCATATACGAACACACATAGCTGACGGCTCTTCACCGTTGCTAACCAGCCTGTGTCAATGATAGAAGCTCAGTGGGATAGCGTTAATATGAAAGCATTTTGAGGATGACTTCTTTGCAGATAAGGTTCTTAAATCTGAAAGCACCTCTGTCAAAATAGTACCGCATATTCTCTACGAACAGTCTGAACTGATTCAGCATAACGTAGTTAACTCTGTGGTCATCCGTAGTAAGTGCCATTTTAACACGACAAGTAGCGTCCGGTCTATCGTCGCAGTAGATAACCCCCTGATTTGGAAATTCCCGCAGAGCGTATTCCTTGCCCATATATCGAATAGTGCCAAGATACCTAGAAGAACCTGTAGGAGTTTCAATGAATGCAGAACTGTCGTTAAGATACACAGCTTGTGTCAAATACACATCATAATTATCACCACTGAATGCACTGTTAAACGCAGATTCTTGCTGCGCCTTAGATGCACTATCAACATAACCCTGTTCAAGTACCCAGCCAGTACCACGCAGAAAGTTAACATTGTCTGTAAGGCGCGTGCTAACTCCCATAGCAACATAGTATGGGTTGAGCAAAGTAACAGGGTTAGACAGCATATACACAGGTAAGTATCTACTCTGAGCACCGTTACCACGAGCAACAGATGTGTGAATAGACCTGAACTTCTTTACTTCATCTGCACAGTAGTGATTAGTTTCACTCTGAAATTCATCCATTACCATTCTAACAGTGTCACTAAAGAAGTGGGAGTATTTCTTCAACTGGTCAGCATTATTAAGTGCTACCGCATATCCGCAAACATTTCCGTCAAGAATCAGTTCATAAAAAATGCCCTTAGCTCGTCTACGTCCAGTCATTACATGACCCTGAAAGAACAGGTGCTCAATGTCCTTAAAGAACTTGTCTGCACAGTCCTCAAGTTCATAGTTAAACCGCTGTATAAGCATGAACTTTTCACCGTATTTAATGAAACGCTTAACGCAGTAACGATTAAACCAAGTAGTCTTACCACCGCTTCTATTAGTGGTGCACATATAGATTTCAGGCTTGTTGCCGTTAATGTCCATCATTGACAATAGTTTAGACCCATCATAAAATTCAGGCATCAATTTTCACGCTCCATCCTGTTCCACGTGGAACATTTTCCACATTCATTATAACATAAATACGTTGAAATTTCAAGAAAAATGTGGTATAATTGATTAAAGAAATGCGGAGAGGGGGTGAACCGAATGGAAACTTTTCGCTCCGTTCCAACGGAGATTTATATTTCGTTGGCTTTTATGCTGATTGACGTAGCAACCGGAGTCCTTAAAGCTGTAAAGAACAAAGACCTTAACAGCACTAAGGCAAGGGAAGGTATTTACAAGAAAGCGTCTTTCATCTTGTTTATTGCGTTTGGATATTTGTCTGAATATGCAATGCAGTTTGTAGACCTTGGCTTTACCTTTCCAGCTGGTGGAACTGTGTGTCTGCTAGTTATTCTGACGGAAGCAATTTCTGTGCTTGAAAATTTGGGCAACATTAACCCAGACCTTGTTGCACTTGTTGCGCCGTTCTTGTCAGCATTAAATGGAAAGAAAGACGGTGAATTGAAATGAAGTATGGAGTTTACATTGTTGAAGATGTAACTGCACCTGACAACTTAGACGCTAAAGTGTCTGACCATTTCAAGCTAACGGAGTTCAAGTGCTCGGACAACAGTAGAGTTGTTGTTCTTAACGATGAACTTGTTACAGTTCTTGAAAAAGCTAGACTGCACTTTGGCAAAGCTATCAAAATCAATTCCGGTTACAGAACTGTTGCATATAACTCTACGCTTAAAGACGCTTCCCCAAAATCACAGCACACGCACGGAAATGCCGCGGATATTGTAGTCAGAGATGTTAAGCCTATTGATGTTTACAACTACTTCAATGAGACTTATCCTGACACTTATGGTGTGGGCATTTACAACACTTTCGTACATATTGATGTGCGACCCAACAAAGCACGTTGGGATTACAGAACTAAGGAGAAATAACAATGGAACTAGCTGACTTTAATGCAAAGACACAGGCGTTGCTTGCACTGTTTCCCGAAGGTGCAGACCAAGGCGAAGCGACCAACATTTTGGCAGAACTGACCACAGGTTTCAGCGAAGAAATTGCCGCAAAGGTTTCTGCACAGAACATTGCAAACGACCTTACCAATAAAAACAACAAACTGAAAGAAGATAACATGAAGTTGTTCTTACAGGTGACTGTCCCCCAGACAACTAGTAGCTCTGACCCTATTAGACCTGAGAACGACCCTGACCCCATCAATGCTTTGTTCAATGGTGGGAGACTTAATTTGAAAGGATGATATAATATGGCAACTGCTGTTGACGTTGTTAACGCTGTAATTAACACCAGCACTACCCTGAAAGAAAATATCCCTCTGGCTACCGCTGCAACCTTGCAGGCTACTGGTGGCGCAATCATGAGTTACACTCCCTACATGAATGAGTTTATCTCTGGTCTGGTAAACCGCATTCTGTTTCAGGAAGCGCACAACATGGTCTATGAGAATCCGCTGAAGGTGTTTAAGGGTGTTGATGTTCCCTACGGCACTGATGTACAGGATTCCATTGCAAACCCTGCTGTGGCTACTCCGTATGATTCTACCGCAATGTGCGATGTTCTTGCACCGGCTAACCCTGATGTAAAGACCGTCTACTACCGCCGTAACCGTCAGGATAAGTACAAGGTAACTGTTTATGACAATCAGCTGACTGGTGCTTTCCTGAACGCAGAGACCTTCAACAACTTTGTCAGCATGATTCTGAACACCCTGACCAGTGGTGATAACATTGACGAGTTCAAGCTGATGAAGGGTCTGGTTGGTCAGGCAATCAATGATGGCAATATTGGTTCTACCACTGTTACCAAAGGTGCAGACCACGAAGCCTTTGCAAAAACTCTTATCACGGACGCCCGCGCAAAGTTCTTGCAGTTCCAGTTCCCCAGTTCTGCATACAACGCTTATAAGAAGATGGCTGATGCCGCTGGTGTGTCTGGTGCTACTCCGCTGACTACTTGGACTTCTCCTGAGCGTATCAGCATTATGCTCCGTGCAGACGTTGCAGCATACACTGACGTCGAAGTTCTGGCAAAGGCATTCAACATGGGCAAGGCTGAGTTCCTTGGTCGTCAGGTGATTGTCGATTCGTTCGGCGATACTGGCAATGCTGCTAAGACGCTGGCAATTATCATGGACAACACTGCAATCCGCACCCATGACAATACCTATAAGATGGCAGAAACTCCGTACAATGCGGCAACCCTCAGCCGCACTTACTTCCTGCATCACTGGGAGACTATGGCATTCAGTCCGTTTGCCAATGCTCATGCGTTTATCGAGGGTTAATTAAGACATTATCTTAGTGCTTTCATCTCCTAATACTTGGTAGCTGTGATAGGGCATCTTCACAGTGAGGGCGGGAATGGGGTAAGTAAAGGAGTAAAAGAATGTTCACACCTACTACAAATTTGAGATTGCTTAGCACTCCACTTGAGAGTGATTACAGTAATACTTTATGGTTTCCGAATGTAGCAGCTCAGACTGCTTACTTTACCAGTAAAATTGTCAAAACATTTGACGACTTCAATTACATTAAGAAAGACAACACTATTGTAGTTGCAGAGGAAATTGACAAACTCTACAACTGCAATTATATCATGTATAAAAATTTAAACTTCACCAATCGTTGGTTCTATGCTTTCATCAATCGCATGGAATGGGCAAGCAATGGAAGCACTAGACTGTATGTAAGTACAGACGTTATTCAGACTTGGTTCTTTGATATCACTTACTATCAGAGTTATGTTGACAGATGTCACTCTAGCACAGATGTTGTAGGCGATAATATTGTACCAGAAGATTTTACTACTGGTGATGCTGGCGGTTATCAAGTTGCTGGTTCTAGCGACCTTACTCCTGATGGCATTGCAGTTTTTGCTACTACCACATATAGTGGAGAATCAAGAACTGGTTCTGTAAATTCTGGTATTTATTCCGGTGCACAAAACCTTTCTGACTTTCATGTTGATAACCCCGGTGTTGGAACTTTGCTAGACGCTTATGTTAAAAACGGAACTGCAACTGCCGTAATTAGACTGCAACAATATCCTTATTTGCTAAAGAATGCCCCACTTAGTGTTTCTTTCAGTAAGCATCCTTCAAACATTAACGGATATGTACCAAAAAACAAGAAACTTCTGTCAGCTGCGTTCATCACTTGTTTCATGAGTATGTATGGTCAAGAGTGCAAATTCAGTTCAGCATTTATCAATGGTAACAATGTGTCTATCAAACTTTCAGCTGACTTGACTAGTGGCACAATTAGTTCGTTTGTAGAAAATTACAGTTCTAATGACATTTCCACAATTGCTCTATTCGCCGTAATTCCTGAAAGTGGATGGGCATACAATCAGTACAAGAATAACTACAATTTGCATAGCGCTTCAAACGCAATCTACGTGCAGAGACAGCAAAATGTCAGAGCGGGAAATACTGCACAAGCAGTCGTTGGCTCTATTGGAGCTATTGCTGGAATGGCTGGTAGCATTATTGACACAATAAATCCTGTAACTATGGCAACAGGGAGAGCTGGTACAGCTATTCAAAAAGTGTCAGGCAGTGCAAGTAGCCTTATTTCAAACGCAACCAATGCTGCTATTCAATTTTCTGGAATTGATGACATTACACAAGACCTAACGGCTATCGCTGAAAACTATAATGCCCCTGCAACTGGTAATAGTGCAGCATCGAATGGTTACATTGCTACTGGAAAAACCAAATTCACATACGGGTACAAAGTTCCGCCTGCTGACTTAGTCGAAAGATACGACAAATACCTGTCAGTATACGGCTATAAGCAGTCTGTTTATAGAAACATTGACTTGCACGCAAGAACTAAATGGACGTTCATTAAAACAAAAGGTCTTAATGCGTCTGGTAACTTCCCTGATGAAGATATGCAGATTATCAAACAAGCATTTGACAAAGGTATTTTCTTCTGGGATTATACTGCTACTTTCGGTGACTTTGACCAAAGCAATCCAATTTCTATTTTGTGAGGTGAGATAAATGCCAACAGCTGATACGCCACAGGCAAATCTTGAATCACTTAAGAGTAATGCAAGCAGAGGAACAGGTGCTTACGCTACTATCAAACCGCAATATCCCGGCTCATGGCACGATGATATTCAAACCATATCTAAAATGACAGGTGTTCAACCTAGCGAAATAATAAAGTTGAATCCTTGGCTTACCTCAAATAACTTTGTTGCTGACAACCACGGCTACGCAGTTATTAAATTAACTGCACAGACAGGTGGTTCAACTAGTTCATCTGGTTCTGATAATGATGTTCCAAAAGGCTATTATGCTACTAATACTTGGCTATTTCCGCTTGGAGTTGGCAGCTGGTATGTTTCACAAGGATATAAAACTAGCCACACAGCACTTGACCTTACTACTGGTGTTCCGGGACGAATTGCCGGTTCTCCTGTATATGCTGCAAAAGCTGGAACAGCTGTTAGTATAAGAGATGACAAAGACGGCTCTCACGGCGGTGGCTGGGGTAACTCAATCTTAATCAGGCATGACGAAACTATTGATGCAAACGGAGACTGCTACTATACTAGATATGCTCATTTAGCTTTACTTCCACCACAAAAGGTCGGTGACAAAATCAGTCAGGGCGACCAGCTTGGAAGTGTAGGCAATACTGGTAAAAGTTCCGGCTATCATCTGCATTTCCAAATTTATCATACTTCTGCTACAAGAACAGATTATGGAAACTTCACAGGAAACGCAGCATTTTCAGTTAACCCTAACGATATTCCAGACTTTCCGGGAATTCCTTGGAAAGAAAATCAAAAATCGTCTGTTGACTATACAAAATCGCCTTACATTTCAGACGATGACATGAACACTATCATAGGTGCTGTTAAAGGTGACGGTACAGTATCTCAATCAAAGTACGATGAAACTGTAAACAGCATTGCAGACAAGATTTGTAAAGCGCAAGGCGTTAAAGCTGGCTCTAAACTTGAAGCACTGATTCACGATTTTATCAAGAAACAGCTAGACGGCATGAAAGAACAGGGAATAAATGCTGTCAATCAGCTTCTTCAGGGTGGAAACTTCTACTACATCTTTGATAACTTCTGTCAATCAGTTGTAAACAATGCTATCTGGTATATTGAAAACAAAGTAGGCGAAATTCTTACAACTGCTGGCGAAAAATTTGTTGCTGACACTAAATCAAACTTAAAAAGCTGGGTTTTCTCTTCAACTAACCTAGACCCAACTAGCGATACAGCAGCAGCACTAGGTTCTTATCTTGATAGCTATGTTGACATTATCGTACAAAACGGCTGGTCTGCGGTAAGAACAGCTATTTCAACAGGCGATGTTCAACAAGCTTGTCAGATTTTCTTAGAGAACACAAAGCGTGATTCTATTGACTTCATGTGTAATGTAATGGCACATGGCTGCGCAACCGCTATCACGTCATATATCCCAACAATTATTGATGACAGTAATACAGCGCAAATAGCTACTGACTTAGCTATTGGTATTTTGAACGTAACTGTTCAATCTATTGGTGGCGTTCTTAAAGGCGATATCTCAATAGCACAAGCCGCTAAAAATATTCTGTCTCAGGCTGTCATTAGCATTACTTCTGCTGTTGTTACTTATTATCTAGCTCCATTTCTTTCTGAAATAATCACGAACGCTATCATTGCTGCAATTGAAGCAGCTGGCTTTACAGTAGGCGGACCACTAGGAGCTATTATTGCATCTCTTGTTGGTCTTGCTGTCAAATCTCTGCTTAACTTCCTATTGCAAAAACTTATTGGATTCTTCAATCAGTGAGGTGATACAATGTATAAATATGACAATGAACTTGCTGAAAAGCAAGCTGACCAAGCCGCTTACTGTGACTATTACTCGCGTCTTAAAAACCTTGCCTGCACTATGTTTAAGTGGCGCAACCTTCCTGACAGCGTGAACGAACGGTATCTTGAATATTGCTTGTTTACTTATGGCAGAGCAGTATTCTTTGATGCCCCTAGTCTCGGCTATATGGCACTTAACTGCTCACTGGAAGGAATCAATTTCTATCAAGAACCAAACTCCATCAGACCTATTACTCCGGTGAAGGTGTTTGACAGCATACCGTATGATAACTGTGTTCTCATTCGTAACACGCCTGATATGTACCCAACTTTCCTTACTACTATCAGGTATGCTAAAATGCTGTATGACATTGACCAGAGTATTGACGTAAATATCAAAGCACAGAAAACACCCATCCTGATTCTTACTGACCAGAAGCAGAAACAATCTGCAATGGCTCTGTATCAGAAGTACAACGGCAATACGCCTGTTATCTACGGCAACAAGGACAACTATGACCCTAACAGTTTTAAGGTTCTGAGAACTGATGCCCCATTTGTTGCTGGACAGTTGCAAGATATCAAGATTACTAAGTACAATGAGTACCTTGGATTCCTTGGTATCGGCATGGCTGATTACAAAGCAGAACGTAGAGTTGCAAACGAGGTAACTCAGTTTGACCGACAGTCTAATGCACTTGCAAACATTGGATTGTCTCAGCGTAAAGAAGCGTGCAAAAAGATTAACCGCCTGTTTGGACTGAATGTAGATGTCGAACTTGCAACTGATGCTTACATCACTGAGGGCAGCAAATACAGCAAGAACAGCTACAACGCTACTTACACTAAAAACTATCAGGACAACATTGAAACCGATGAAGGTGAGGTGTAACAAATGGCTGTTTATACGATTGAACTTGACACACTTATCAAAAGCGGTTATGATATCGGATTGACTGATTATCCACTCCCTAGCTATCTTACCACTGAGGACGAGAAAGCGAGGTTTCGTGATGCTCTTAACAAGAAAATCATCGCACACTACCGATTCAATGAAATTTGCTGTATTCCGCCTGACAGGTTCAAGCATTTCTTGAACACTACTATGAACGAGATTATGCCTGTCAAGAATCTTCTGTATGACGCTCTGGCTGAAAACTGGAAGTTCTATACGGGCGGTAAGCTTCAGGAAGATATAGAACACGCAGATGATAACAAGAGAGAACTTGCAAAGTCTGGTGTTGACACTGTTGGTAACATTACTAACAACAGTTCTTCTAACAGTGGATATGTTCTCAATGTTGGCTCTGACACTCCGGGTCAAATGCTTAACATTGAAACAGATATTGCAAACAATACTTATGCAAGTAACGCCAACAAAAACAAAAGCACTGGCACGACCACTGGCAACAGCACCAGCACTGACACGACCACTTACAATAGCAAAGACACCGACACTTACACTGGCACTGGCAATAGGCATAGAACTGTAACCGGATTGAATGGGAAGAGCTACGCGGAGCTGTTCAAAGAGTATCAGAGTTCGCTTAGGAACATTGATATGGAAGTGATTCAAGCTCTTGGTGACTGCTTCATGAGTGTTTTTTAAAAGAAAGAAGGTTTGACTATGAGTAAGTTCATTAGTTCAGCAAATGCTGGCATTAAGGTTGTTGACGATGCTAGCTACATGGTGAATGACGCACTGCATATCAATGCTGTGTTCAGCGCCAGTGCCATTGTGGAAGCAAATACTGATGTGCTGCATATCAATCTTCCTGACTGCGGTGCACACGCTGAGGTTGGCTGGTTCAATACCGCCAGTGACCATGCTACTGCGGCTGCTAAAGTCAAAAAGACTACGAGCAGCGTGGATGGCTTGAATGTGATTAGCATTCAGCTGGGTGCTGCTACTGCGGCTAATCAGGAGTACAACATTGAGGGCTGGGTTAAGCTGAAGTAAGGTGATAGGGATGGATAAAGATAGCATGAAACGGCTGAAACAGCTTGTTGATGTTACCATTGACTTCCTCAAGCTGGTCAGCAAGTATCTGGGTGAAGCGGTTGCGGCGATTCTGCCGTGGCGAAACAGGCATAAGAAGTGATTACTTCTTTATGTAAGTGCGGTTGATATTGACCGTGCAAAAATGTGAGGTTTTAATTGCTTCACGGCTGTTCGTGTAATACAGCTATAAAGAGTTACAGGGTGGGAAGGGTGAATCCTATATCACGGATGCAGGAATTTAACAGAGACTTGATGCTGCTGTTGGCATTGAGATATAACAACTAATGAAAGGATGAAATACTATGGCTAATAAACCGGATGAAGCGAATTTCTTCCCTGACGTTCCTCAGTTCCCTAGTATGGGTACTTTCCAGCCTGTGTATGGTAAGTTCGATTTGACGACTTACATTCAGGGTGCTAGTGACTATGAGATTATGGCTTTTCTGGTGGGTAAGTATAATGCCTGTCTGGAAGCGTATGGAACTGTTACTAAGCTGAGCAGCGATACCGTTACGGCTTGTAAGCAGTTGCAGGACTGGATTAACAGCTGGTTCACTAATCTGGATGTACAGGAAGAGATTAACAATAAGCTGAACAAGATGATAGAAGACGGAACGATATCGAGTCTTTTATCTGATATCATAATTGATACGAGTGCGCCAGAATTTGTAACATCTGTTTCTGCTATGACCAACATTAAAAAAGTGTATGTTTTATCAAGTGATGGTCATGTTTATAGTTACAATGGCACAGCCTTCATTGATACCGGACTCGTTTATGGTGAAGGTAGGAATGTTTATTCTTATAACAGCGCACTATCTCCCACTAGCACTCTCCCTATTAAATTGTTGCAATGCACTTTATTGGGAAGTTATGGCATCGTAATTCCTGAATCTAGTGCAGTTACAGATTTGCCAAGCAGCTTGTATTCACAGCTCCCTACAAATATTACGCTTGTAAACACTAGAGGATATAATGGGCAGTTTATTATTCAAACTGTTTACGACCAGAACCTTAAAAGTTATAGCAGAATGATTAATGCTGATAATGGCAGTGTATTCAAAGATTGGACAACTGACGATGAAGTTAAAAAACCCATCAAATATTGTTCAATGGGTGACAGCATAACTCATGGCGCAAACGCATCTACAAATTATCCAACCGTTGTTTCTGCGTTGAATAACTACGAATTAAATAACATGTCGCAATCTGGTAGCAGTTTTACAACAGTAAGACCAAGCACTTTTAAAGACCAATACAAAAATATTGATTTTAGCAACTATAATTTAGTGACGATAGCCTTTGGCACTAATGACTATATCAGTTCAGCGCCTATTGGAACAGAAGCTGACACGACAAATGAAACAGTGGTCGGCGGTCTAAAACTTGGAATCGAAAAAATAAGAAAGGATAACCCCGAATGCCTAATTTATGTAATCACACCGTTAAATTTGTATGGTTACGGAAGCGCTGCCACAAATTACGCACTAGGCTATGATAATGGTAATGGCACATTACAAGAGTACATTGACGCAATAACTAACTATTGCAACAACAACAACGTACTAACTTTTAACGCACAAAAAGTACTTACAGATAAAGGAATCAATGTAGTTAAGCTCTTGCCGGATTCGGTACATCCGAACACTAAAGGTCAAGAACTCATTGGATTGATTTATAGTAAATTATTCTAAAGTTAAACTCCTGACCACGAGTATAAACTGGTCATTTTTTGCAGTTATTGGTGTAAAGCGGTTGAGCGTACAGGCGAAATCTTCATTCTTACCATTACCGCATTTATAGCAACGTTGTACCATGCTGATGGTAACACTACTGTACGTTGTACAACGCATCAGTGTTGTATGGCTTTGATAGAAAACGCTCAGGTG
>UMBH01010167.1_pt1 | contig 17863 bp, 10 predicted proteins | sample 1963921 | NCBI WGS metagenome assembly UMBH01 (sample SAMEA4835937, study PRJEB28245) | human gut metagenome | biome: gut microbiome; material: fecal sample | place: Denmark | collected 2008
CCTTTTGGGCAATCCTTTCAGGAATTCGGCGCTGCTCACTTCCTCGTTCATAAAGGTGGTGAGGTCGCCGTTGGCTTTCTTGAAGATAAAGTCGCCTACGCCGCCTGTGGATTGCGCGCCGATTGTAAGATTGCCCAAGCCGGGAAAACTGACGTAGCCGCGTTCGCCCATAAAGGCGGGGTTTAGTTCGTGACGGTAGGTACTTCCTTCCAGAAAATAGGTTGAACGGCTGTTCTGTGTCTGTGCCATCGCATCGCCGATTGCAAGTGTCGCTACGGCTCCGGACAGTATAATCGCTAAAACATTTGTTTTCATTCGTTTTGTTATATATGATTGTTGAATCTTTTGTCTGTATCGCATGAAATAATATCTGTTAGTTCAAATCTACTTTGATACCGTTGGGAATTTTTAGTTTCATGTCTTTAAGCTGCATCCATTGTGTGCTTAGCAACTGAACATCGGTGGCTTGTCCGGGCACAGCTGTTATCTTCAGCTTCAGGCCGTCCAGCTTGCTGATGGCGCCTTCCGCTGTTTCGTTCAAGTTGACATTGAGCGCGCTTGAAACTTCGGTCTTGCCGTCTTTGCTTTCCGTGATGGTTCCCTCTACGGTTACGTCGATGTCTTTTATCACGTTTCCGTTGGCATCCAGTGCGCTTACGTTGTCGTTCTTGATTTCCATTGCCAAAGGAATGGTGTTGACGGCATTTATGGAAAGAACGGCTTTTTTGATATCTACATCTTCAAGGTCGAGGTCGAAGTTATCGAGTGTTTCTTCATACACGATTTTCAGGTTGCTGCCGAAGCTCAGGGGGATGTCGATGTCGTATGCGCTGTTCAGCGTGTAGTCCTGTCCTAAATTGACGGTGTAATACTGTTCTGTCTTTACGGCCGGCTTTAGCTCAACGTTGATGTGGTCGGGTATCGTTTCGATAATATCATTCAGATTGGGTACGACAACTTTGGTTGCATTTGCCTCAACCACCGTTTGCTCATCACGTACTATTGAAATTGTCTGTTGCTTGTCTCCGCTGGGTTTTAATGTGATGGATGCACCACCGTTACCGCTTCCTATTTTTACGATTTTGGTTACTTTACCGTCTTTATATCCGGTCAGGACACCATCCATTTCTACATCCGTATTCAGTGGATTGTTGGCATTGAATGAGAACACAGGATTGGTGATGTCCAGTCTTATTTCATCGTCTTGCAGGAAGTCGGGCAGATTGTTCAGTTCCACTTCGGTAGGCTTCACGTCGATGTCAGGCTGGATGGTGCCGTAAACTTCGCTTACAGCCATTTCTGCAAGGGTGACTGTGGGGGTGATACTTAAAGAACCGCTACCTTGGGCGCCATATACAATGCCATTGGTTTTTATTGTTATCTTTTCTTCTTCTATTTTAAGAATCCGGTCACCATTCTCTTCTTTAATTTTATTCCCGTCACCGTATTTCTCTCCAAATGAGTATTTAGCTATAGACAGGCTTTTTGTAAAAGTAGGATTGTTCTTATAGATTATTTCATTGGTAATAGTAAGAGTTTGACCATTCAGCCCGCTTTGTCCTCCTTCGAATTTTATAAAGTCGGGGAATGTAATTGTCATGTTACCAATAGTAACACGATCATACATTATGGTATTGGTTGTTTCAATCTTAAAGCTGAGGGTTAGTTTTGTGGGTGTGTCAGCTGTTAAAGAGCCGATTTCTATCACAGCTTTATCAATTCCATGTGCTTGGGCTTCTATAACATCTTCAGTTCCTATATTCTCAAACAGAACTTCATGTTTGATATCGTACTCCTGGTTATTGAGTACTTTAATCGGTTCTATTGGATTCAGCGATTCTTCAACCGTAACCAGCTTTACCGACGTATTCGTCTCATCAATATTATCCTTTTTCAGCAGATGATATTCTCCATCCACAATCTGCAAATCATCCCCCTCGTCCAGTTCGATGATTTTATCCAATGTTATCTTCTCCGTATATCCCACGGGAATTGCCAGATGTTCGCCACCTGCACTGATTGTCATGTCGATGTCCTTGTTCAGGTCATAACTGTTATCGATGCACGATGTGGTTATTCCGAACGATGTCAGTAATAGGGCCGCAGCTATAAGCGGTCTTTTCTTTGTGTTTAGCATCATAATTTTACTGTTTATAATTGTTTTGTTGTTTACTTATGTATTCAATATTATGGAAAAACGGAATAGATTAAAAGAATTTCGGGCTACTTTTAAAAGCTGTGCAAATGTATAAATTTTATTTAATTAATAATACCTTAATCGTTAAAAATGCAAGAATATGGGTGAAATAAGATTGTTTAATCCTTTCTGATACACAACTGTTTTATTGAAAATAGTTTATAGTTTAAAATGCTGAAACATTCGGCCGTATACTGAATGCCTTTCAGTCGTATACTCATCCTATTTCGGTCGTATACTTAAATAGGTTCAGTCGTATACTGAATAATGCCACTTTTATTCCTATTGATTATCAGTGAATTACAAATTCTGTATAAAATAATAAATTACGATAATTTGAATCTTTATTCTTAAAACTGCTTAAAAATTACTTAAGGCATAAAGTTTAATATTTATCTTTGAACAATTTACAATCAAAACATAAAACCGATAATACTGAATGATACAAATTATACAATTAAAGGGAACAGACAGGCGGCTATATGAGCTTGTAGCGCCATTGGTGATGAATCCCGATGTCTTAAAGCAGAATTATAACTACCCGTTTCGTACATCGGAAGATTTTGTTTGGTTTGTGGCAGTAGAAAAGAGGAAAGTTATAGGTTTTATACCCGTAGAAGAAAAGAAGAAAGAGTGTATCATTAACAACTACTATGTAGAGGACAATAATGAAAGCACGCTGAAGCTATTATTGGAGAAGGTTATATCGAATACAACTGCGGGTAAGGAATTGACATCGGTTACTTTCATGGAGCATTGTTCTCTTTTTAAGGAATTGGGTTTTTCGGAGGAGAAAGTCTGGACTCGCTACGTGAAAATGAAAAAAGACAGATAACTATGGCTGTTTCTAAAAATGTATACGAACTTGCGCAGGAACGTTTAGAGTTGATTTTTAAGGAGTTCGATACAATATGCGTGTCGTTTTCCGGAGGGAAGGACAGTGGCGTATTGCTGAACTTGTGCATAGATTACATCCGGCGTAATAATTTAAAGCGAAAGCTATGTGTGTTTCATATGGATTATGAGATACAGTACACCGTAACCATAGACTATGTAGACCGTATATTGGAAGCCAATAAGGATATTCTGGAAGTCTACAGGGTATGTGTCCCTTTCAAGGTCACCACCTGCACATCCATGTATCAGAGTTATTGGCGTCCCTGGGACGAGAGCATGAAGGAGCTTTGGGTGCGTCAGATGCCGCAGGGTTCTTATACGAAAGAAGCGTTCCCTTTCTATACGGAGAAAATGTGGGATTACGAATTCCAGATGCACTTTGCCAAATGGCTGCATCAGCGGAAAGATGCGGTGCGCACCTGTTTCCTGATTGGTATCCGCACGCAGGAAAGCTTCAACCGCTGGCGCAGTATTCATCTGAACCGTAAATACCAGATGTACCATAATTACAGGTGGACTTCCAAGATAGGCAATGACATATTCAACGCTTACCCCATCTACGATTGGAAAACAACGGACATATGGACTGCCAACGGCAAGTTCGGCTTCGATTATAACCATCTGTACGATTTGTATTATAAGGCGGGTGTCAATATAGAGCGCCAGCGTGTGGCAAGTCCGTTCCTGTGCGAGGCGCAGGAGAGCCTTGCATTGTATAAAGTGATAGACCCCAATACCTGGGGGAAGATGATAGGGCGTGTCAACGGGGTGAACTTCACCGGTATCTATGGCGGTACTCACGCCATGGGCTGGCAGAGCGTACGCATTCCCGAAGGGTATACCTGGAAGAGCTTTATGCAATTCCTGCTTTCCACCTTGCCCGAAGAAACCCGGCGCAACTATCTGAAGAAGCTGACCGTCAGCATCGAATTCTGGCGGACAAAAGGGGGATGCCTGGGCGAGAATACCATAAAGAAGCTGCAAGACGCAGGCATTCCCATCGAAGTGATGAATCATACCAATTACAAGACAAACAAGAAACCTGTCCGCATGGATTATCTGGATGATATCGATATAACGGAATTCAGGGAAATCCCTACCTACAAGCGCATGTGCATCTGTATCCTGAAGAACGACCACGCGTGCAAGTACATGGGGTTTGCCCTGACCAAAGAGGAGATATACAAGCGAGACAAGATAATGGAACAATTCAAAAATATGATGTTATGAGTGTAGATAAGAGTCCGGTATATAATGTAAAAGCAATTCCCGTAGAAAAGATACAGGCCAATGATTATAACCCCAATGTAGTGGCACCGCCCGAAATGAAACTGCTGGAACTGTCCATCTGGGAAGACGGATTTACAATGCCCTGCGTGTGCTATTACGACCGGGAGAAAGACAACTATATATTGGTAGACGGCTACCACCGCTATCAGGTATTGAAAACTTCCAAACGGATTTATCAGCGCGAAAACGGTTTGCTGCCGGTTGTTGTAATTGACAAGGAGCTGTCCAACCGCATGGCGTCCACTATCCGTCATAACCGTGCGCGCGGGGCGCATAACATCGAGTTGATGTGCAACATCGTTGCCGAACTGGACCGTGCCGGTATGTCCGACCAGTGGATTATGAAAAACATAGGAATGGACCGGGACGAGCTGCTTCGCCTGAAGCAAATCTCGGGTTTGGCAGACCTGTTTGCCAATAAAGATTTCAGTATTCCTGACAACAAGCCGGAATATATGCCTTGATAGTTGAAATAAATCTCCTGTAAACTTGCATATTTTAGCCAAATCGCCTACATTTGTCAGCACATAAACAGAACAAACAAGTTGCATGGTCTTCGGACACAGAAATAAGTGCTGCATGAAAAAAATATTGGTTAGCGGTGGTGCCGGCTTTATAGGTTCTCATCTGTGTACCCGGCTGATTAAAGACGGGCACGAAGTAATATGCCTGGACAATCTCTTCACCGGTTCGGAAGAGAATATAGTCCACCTGAAAGGAAATCCCCGTTTTGAGTTCGTGCTTCACGATGTGGAATTGCCCTACGAGGCGAAAGTCGATGAGATTTATAACCTGGCTTGCCCCGCATCACCGGTACATTATCAGCACGATGCCATAAAGACTATTAAAACTTCGGTATTGGGAGCCATCAATATGCTGGGGCTGGCCAAAAAGACGGGTGCAAAAATCATGCAGGCGTCTACCAGCGAAATCTACGGCGATCCTGTCATACATCCCCAAGTGGAAAGTTATTGGGGAAATGTAAATCCAATCGGTATCCGTTCTTGTTATGATGAAGGCAAGCGTTGTGCAGAGACGCTTTTTATGGATTATTACCGTCAGAACGGGATACGCATAAAGATTATACGTATTTTCAATACATACGGTCCGCGCATGCTGCCCGACGATGGGCGGGGTGGTTTCCAACTTTGTGGTTCAGGCATTGCAGGACAAGGACATCACCATTTACGGTTCGGGCGCCCAGACCCGCAGTTTCCAGTATGTGGACGACTTGATAGAGGGGATGGTACGTATGATGAATACGGAAGAAGGGTTTATCGGCCCGGTAAATTTGGGCAATCCCAACGAGTTCTCCATCCTTGAACTGGCAGAGAAGGTTATTAGGCTGACAGGCTCCAAATCAAAACTGATATTCAAACCACTGCCGCACGATGACCCGAGACAACGGAAACCGGACATTACGTTGGCCAAACATAAACTGGACTGGCAGCCTGCAATAGAGCTGGAGGAAGGCTTGCTCCACATGATTGAATATTTCGGCAAGTATCGTTCCTGAATAAATATGGTACCAATAACGGGAAAAAATATAATACAAAGATGAACATGGAAATAAATCCTTCTGAGTACAAAATCCTCATCGTAGATGATGTGATGTCCAACGTATTGTTGTTGAAAGTACTCCTGACAAATGAGAAGTTTGCGATTGCTACGGCAAACAACGGACGGCAGGCCTTGGAGCAAGTGGATAAAGAACGTCCGGACTTGCTGCTGCTGGATGTGATGATGCCCGATTTAAGCGGCTTTGAAGTAGCGCAGCGTCTCAAATCCAATCCCGATACAGCGGATATTCCAATCATCTTTTTGACAGCGTTGAACAGTACAACGGATATAGTGAAAGGTTTTCAGGCGGGTGCCAGCGACTTTATCTCCAAACCTTTCAATAAGGAAGAGCTGATAATCCGTGTCACTCATCAGATTTCATTGGTGGCGGCCAAACGTATCATTCTGAATAAGACGGAAGAGTTGCAGCGCATCATTGCCGGGCGCGACAAGTTGTATTCTGTGATTGCCCACGATCTGCGTTCTCCGATGGGCTCTATCAAGATGGTGCTGAACATGCTGATGCTCAATCTGCCCGTTGAGAAGATTGGCGCTGAGATGTACGAACTGCTGACAATGGCAAACCGGACAACGGAAGATGTGTTTTCATTGCTGGATAACCTGTTGAAGTGGACAAAAAGCCAGATTGGCAACCTGAATGTTGTCTATCAGGATGTGGATGCCGTGGAAGTGGTAGACAGCGTGATTGATGTGTTCAATATGGTGGCCGGTTTGAAGAAAATTACCATCCGTGAAGAAAAGCCGGAGAAGCTGCCAGTCTGTACCGATATTGATATGCTGAAAACCATTATTCGCAATCTGCTGAGCAATGCCATTAAATTCAGCAACGAAAATTCGGAAGTGTTGGTGAAGATGGAAGAGCAAGGAGATACAGTGGTAGTCAGTGTAAAAGACAGCGGCTGCGGCATCGATGAAGAAGGACAGCAGAAACTGCTGCATACAGATACGCATTTCAGTACGTTCGGCACAAATAATGAAGAAGGCTCCGGACTGGGATTGCTGCTGTGTCAGGATTTTGCAGTGAAGATTGGCGGTAAGCTGTGGTTTACATCCAAGGAAGGAGAGGGGTCGACATTCTATTTTTCCATCCCGTTGAAGAAATAAAAAAGAGTACAATAAAACAATAGGGTGCTAAAGTGATATTGGCTGCAATATGATTCCTCCGATTTTATAACTTTAATTGCCCTATTGTTTTATTGTACTCCTCTATTTCTTGCACAGTCTTTTAAAATCACAGTATTCGCATTTCTTCGCATCTTCCGTCTGGGTAAAAGGCTCTTCGGGATTGTATATCTCCTGCAGGAGCGCCGATAGCCGTTCGCGAAACTCATCTTCATAAAACGCAAAATTGTTGACCGGCACTTTGGGCTGGCGCGGTGCGCCCATCTCGATAACGGGCGAGTAACTCTCGGATGCCGCACGGTGGATGTACAGCAGGGATGGAGCTACCTTCAGTCCTTGCTTGCGGCACATAATGGCAGCATACAGGAAAGTCTGGAAGATGTAGTTCGGACGGTTGTCGGCAGGGGTAAACAACTGCTCTATGCTTTCGGGAGTCTTGGGAGTGCCGCCCGTCTTGTAGTCCACGATGCGCAGGGTATCGCCTTTGCTGTCCATACGGTCTATCGTTCCGCCGATATTCAGCGGAAGCATTCCGGAAGGAGTCTCTATCTCCAGTGTTTCCGTTACTTTTTGTTCCATGCCTTCCATACGGAAAGGGGCGTACTGCAGGTCGTTGCGGAGCAATTGCCGCAGATAGGATGCGATTACTTTGGAGTGGATAAGCTGTGTGCCGTTGTATTCGGGTTGCTCACCGGCAGGCACATGGAAAAACTCCTCCTTGAAAGCGGTGTCTACGTATGACTGCAACCTTACGTCGTTGCGGAGCAACTGCTCCAGGTCTTCCCGGCGTATCTCCTTTCCGTTGGCCGTGAGGTCCTGGTATACCAGCTCGGCGGAACGGTGGAAGATGGTTCCGAACAGGGCGGAGTCTATCTCTGCGCTTACCTCGTCGGGAGCTTTCAGTCCGGCAACGTAGCGGTAGTAGAATCTGAGCCGGCAGTCGAGGTAGGTGTTAAGTGCCGAAGGCGAAAAGAGTGCGTTGGGATGCCGGCGGATGTCGTATGCGTTGTACATCCGTTGCAGTACCTCGTCCGTCTTGCGTATTTCAATCTTGAGGCTTTGTTGGGGAGATTGTCCGGCTTCCAGATATTGGCGTGAGATGTCGTGGGGAGACTCGACGAGAAACTGGAGCATGAAGCGCGACATCTCACCCCGGTTCAGTCCGTCGGATGCCGTATTGTACAGCAAGGTAATGTTCTCCGCACGCTGTATGAGGCGGTAGAAGTAGTAGGCATACACGGAGTTCTTATGCTCGATGGTAGTCATGCCGAACGCCTTGCGCAGGTTATAGGGGATGAAAGACGAATCGCCGCCCGCCTTGGGGAGCTGCCCTTCGTTGAGGGACAGCATGATGAGGTTGCGGAAGTCGAGGTTACGCGTTTCCAGTACGCCCATTACCTGCATGCCGATGGCGGGCTCGCCGTGAAACGGGATGTTGGTGGCGGTGAGCAGGCGGTTCATCAGACGTTTCAGCGTGTCTGTATGCAGGCTCAGCCCGTCATTCTCTATCAGGCTGAGCAGGCGGTTGATAAGGGTGTAGCCCTTGAATAGGGACTCCCGGTAGAGCTGGTTGAAGATGTCCTCTTCGTCTTTCTCCTGACGGTATATGACGGCCACTTCGCGCAGCAGCTCGGTGAGATAGCGGCAGATGGCAGCTGTTCCGTTCTGCGGGGTGAATACCTGTTCGAGAAAAGCGTCTTTTTTAAGCTCCGACGGGAGAGGGTAGAAGTGGTTGTCCTTGGTGAGCTGCTTCTCCAGGTCTTCGGCCGTGGCGGACAGTTGTCGGGTGTAAGGATGCTTCAGTACGGCAAGTGCGGCTTCGTAGGTATAGCGTCCCGTATCCCTGCGGTAGCCGGCGGTTTGCAGTTCCATAAGGGCATTGATATAGCTGTATACGGGTGTCTGCGCCAATGGAAATCCCATGGTTATGTTTACGTTCTCCACTTCCGGCGGGATGGAGTGCAGCACGGGCAGCAACAGTGCCTCGTTGCATAGCACAATGGCGTTTTCCTTCTCCTTGCTTGCTTCGGTATCGCTTTTCACAACCGTGCGCACCCACTGGGGCAGGTAGCGGGCCTGCGCATTCTCCGTAGGAGCGGATATGAAACGTATTTTCTTGGGATGCCGCAAGACATCGAAGGCAGTTTCGGGCAGTTGGTTGGGAAACAGCTTCAGGTTGCGCAGGATAAATTCGCCCGCTTCGTGCACGTAGGGCGGTTGCTGTTCGTGGGGCAGGCGGGTGTAGAACACGTCATAATCCCAGTAGAACATGGCTTTGCCCGCATCCTGCAGGCGTTGGAAGAAGCGGGTTTCTACCTTGTTCAGCACGTTGAAGCCCACGAATACGTAGCGGTCGTAGCGCAGCCGGTCCGTATCAAGCTCCTCTATTACATGGCGGTACATCATGCCTTCGTATGCGATGCCCAGTTCGGAGAGGTTCTTCCGGTAGTGCCGGTAGATGTCTCCCAGCTTGTCCCAAAGGGAGATGAACTTCTCTTTGAGTTGCGTGCGTTTGTCGATGGAGAAGTTCTGGAAAAACTGTTGTATGGCTTCTTCCTGCTCCTGGTCGAGGAAGTCGTAGTCGTCCATGATGTTCTTCAAATCCTGCAGGTTGCTGAACAGCTTGTCGGCATCTACCAGGTTCTTGTCGGCATCGTCGAAGTCGCTGATAAGCAGCTCGCCCCAGAAATAGAAATCATCCAGAGGCTCTTCGCTGTGCGTTTCTTCGCGGAACACTTTGTACAGTTCGCACACCAGCCGGATAGGGTCGCCGGGTTTCAGAGGCGAAAGGCTGCGGAACAGTTCGCTGATGTTGACATATGCGGGAGACCACAACGGGCGGTCGCTCTGAGCCGCCAGGTATTCGTTGAAGAACAGGCTGGCACGCTTGTTGGGGAATACGATTGCCGTGCGCGACAGGTCGTTCCCTATCTTGGAGTATAGGTCTTGGGCTACTGATTGAAGGAATGTTTTCATACTTTCTCTATTATTTCTTCTTCTACATACCACAGATACCCGCTGATGGCATTGGCGTCATATCCCATGCGGACAAGTAATTCCATATACCCTTGTACCTGTTTGTTATATTTCTTGTTGGGCTTGCCGAACTTGAAGTCTACGACCACAATTGCGCCGTCGCGCATCATTACGCGGTCGGGGCGGCGGTTGCGGAGCTCTCCGTTCTCCTGCCAGATGATGTCGCATTCGTTGAACAACTGCCAGGTTCCCGAATACCAGTCCTTGATTTGCGGTTGCGCAAATGCCTTGCGGGTGAGTTCCCGTATCTCTTCCTCTGTCTCGGCACGGCCGATGATACCTTCGAATACCAGACGGTTGACGGCATCGTCGATGTCCGCTTCCGTTTCAATGGCGGAGAACAGCGTATGCAGCAGACGCCCCCGGTTGATGAAGCGCCGGCCGGACTCGGCTTCGTCCACTCCGGCTATGAAGTCGGCGGAACGGTTGGACTGCCGGAATTCGATGTCGTGGCGCATGCTTTCCGTATGTACCGGAAGCTTGACGGGCTTCTGTGCAAGCTTGTTCACAGTGCGGCTTTTCCCGTCCGGAGTGTCCGCATCCTTATTCTTTCCATTCCGAACGCAGTGAAGGAGCGCCTCTTCCGACGGATATACCGCTCCGCTTTCATAGATGCTCCCTTCTTCATCCCAACTGCCTTCTTCCGCTTTGGCCACTTGGGGCAGGGCGGCGGAGAGAAGTTCGGACATAGTGCCTTTCTGGTCTTTCCGGCTCCATACGATAAGATTCTTTCCGGCACGGGTGAATGCCACGTACAGCAGGTTCAGGTTATCCACCCACAACTGCAACCGCTCGTTGAGGTAATCCTGCCGGTAAACGGACTCCGCCATTGTGGACGAGTAGTTGACGGGTACAAGGTCTATGGCATTGTACGGCGCTTCGGGGGCGGTGCACCACACCAGTTGGTTGTATGTTTCGTTCTCCAGTTTCCAGTCGCAGAAGGGGATGAGCACGGTATGGAACTCCAGTCCCTTGGACTTGTGGATGGAGAAGATGCGTATGCCGTCCATTTCTCCGCTGGGAATGGTTTTGTTGCAAAGCGTCTCGTCCCAGTAGCGGATGAAACCGTCGAGGTCGGAAGAGTTGTTTTGCAGGTACTCTGTCACCGCATCGAAGAAAGAGAACAGATAGGCGTCCTGCTTTCTGATGCGCCCCATGTCGAACAGTGTGAAGAGTTCTTCCAACAGTTCGTACAGAGGCATCAGGCGCAATTCGTCCATACGGGCGACGAACTCTGCGGGAAGCGCGGTCCTTGCATCGGCGGTCAGCAGTTTGTGCCAGTCGGCAGGCGCTGCAAGGGGAGCTTCTGCTTCTCCCTTACCGGTAATCTGCAAACTGTAATTCGTGATTAGCGAGGCTCTTGCTATCTTCTCTTCCGGATTGGACAGGTAGCGCAGGGCATCTATCAGCATGCAAATGGCAAGCGAGGCATCCAAACGGAACGCTTCGTCCGATACAACGGGCAGGTGCAGCTCTTTGTCGAAGTAATCCGCAATGGGTGGTATATTCTTGTTTTTGCGCACAAGAATGGTTATATCGTTCAGCTTCACGCCTTCCGAAAGCAGCCTTTGCACTTCTTCGCCCATAGCCGACAGGGTCTTTTCCGTATAGTTCTGTTCTTCATCGGGCTCCAGGAAGGAGACTTTGACATAGCCTTTGTTTTCCGTCTTGGGAGACTCCTGGGCTACATCGGCATAGGCGCGTTTCAAGGGGATGCACTCTTCCTTCAGCTCTTCCAGATGCAATGCGTTCAGATAGTCTACTGCGGCGGTAAACAGGCGGTTGTTAAAGTGGATGACATTCGTTTCGCTCCGACGGTTTGTCTTCAAGGTTTCCACGCGTACCGGGAAAGGGAAGGGGAGCTGGACACCGCTTTCGCAGTGTAGGGGTTTAGCGTCGTAAAGTGGCACTTCAGCATCGTAAAGTGGCACTTTAGCATCGCAGAGTGGCACTTTAGACTGGTCGCTTCCCAAGCTATTCAATATCCCCCAGTCGCCATTCCGCCAGCGGTATATGGACTGTTTCACATCGCCCACAATGAGGCTGTCCGCTCCCTGCGAAAGCCCTTCGAGCAGCAGCAGGCGGAAGTTGTCCCATTGCATGCGGCTTGTGTCCTGGAACTCGTCTATCATTACGTTGCGGATGTTGGCGCCTATTTTCTCGAATACAAAAGAGGAGTCGCCTTCGTGCACTAATTTGTGCAGCAGCGCATTGGTGTCGGACAGCAGAAACCGGTTGTGCTCGCGGTTCAGGGTGCGTACTTCTTCGTCGATGTGATTGAGCAGTTGCAGTTTGTTGAGGTGTTGCAGCGAGAGGCGGCAACTGTTTATCGTGCGGTTCTTCTGCGGGCGGAACCTTTCCGCATCCTGAAGCAGGGGTATCAGGCTGGTTTCGGCAAGGCGGATAATCTCGTCCTTGCGCGAAGATGTCTTGGTAGCCCAGTTCCTGGCGTCCGCCAGGCAGTTTTGCAGGGTGGCATTCAAAACATCCTTATCCGCCAGCCGTCCGTCGCGCAACTTGCGGAAATAGCTGCCTATGCCGCGTGCACCGCCTTTCAGGTCTTCGGGCACAAGGGCATGGCCTTCCAGCTCGCCTTCAAACTGGTCGTAGAAGCCTTTCATCTGCTCCAGTGCATCGGTCTCCATTTCGCGCAGTACGTCGCGATAGAGCTTTATCGTTTCGGGAGAGCGCAGCTTGAACCGCAATCCTTCGCCGCGTTCTATGTAGCTTTCGTCGAAAATGTTCCGTCCGAAGCTTTTTACTTCGTTGGACACATTCCAGCGTTTGTCATCGGCAATGCGCTCGTTGATGTAGTCCAGCAGCCAAGCCAGTACGGGCGAAGAGGGGGTGAGCTTTTCAATCATGCTGTCTACGGCGTCGCTCAGCACCTCGGCATTGTTCAGCTCGATGTTCAGGTTGGGGCTGAGTTCCAGTTCGCGGGCAAGGTTGCGCATGACCGACTGGAAAAACGAGTCGATTGTCTCCACGCGGAAGCGGCTGTAGTCGTGCAGCATATATTGCAATGCCATTCCGGCACGCTGGCGCAACTCCCTGTCGGAAAGAGAGGCGGTTTCCGGCTTCTTAGCCAAATCTTCTTTGATACGTTTCAGGTAGGCATCCGATGCGGGGTCTTCCTTCCAGATGCCGTAGAGCTGCGTCAGGATGCGCTCTTTCATTTCCGCCGTAGCCTTGTTGGTAAAGGTCACGGCAAGTATCTGTCGGTAGGCGCGGGGATTGAGAATCAGAAGCTTGATGTATTCCACTGCCAGTGTGAAGGTCTTGCCCGAACCGGCTGAGGCTTTGTATACTAATAGTTCCATGTAGGTATGTTTATATTTGTCCGCCAATATCCTTGAATTTCTCAATAAAAGCTACAATCTTTTGGAATACGCTTTGTTTCTTCGTCAGATATTGAGGATTAAGTGGACTCATCTTCGGTAAAATAGCATTGAGGTCGGTGCCGTTCTCGCTGGCATATTTTCGTTTCAAGGAAGCTTGGATATATCGTCTGGCAGCTTCTATATTCAGTTTTTCTTCTGCTATTAGGGTGTTGGCTTCCTCTTTTTGTTTCTCTTGGGCATAGGCGAAGAAAGCGGCTATGACACCGGTTTTGTCTTGAATCGGTTCCAAGTCTGTTTCATTGATAAAATCAATTATCAGGCTTTCTTTGGCTCTATTCCCGATGCTTGCTCTAATCACACGGCGTACGTCGTCTACCAATGCAACCTTGTCTTTCATCTTTTTGTTGTGCTCAAAAATTAATTCAAGAATATAGTCAAGATTTATTTCCTGGGATTTGAGTAAATCAATTTCAAAGACTACGTCATCCCAATCTATTTTTGAGCTTTCGGGAGCTTTGCCTGCCCTTTCATGCCTGAACCAATCCCGGATATCATTGTATGTTGACCGATAATCCTGTACTGTCCGTTCTTTCAGTACATCGATGTCCTGCATGGCTGCTATGTCTTCATCAGTCAGAAAGTATGTGTTCTTGAATGCTTCAAGGGCTGTACTGTCCTCCCGGTTTATTTTTTGCAGGGCTTTCAGATGCGTAAATTCATCATAGTTTTGCAGGATGTTTTCTATCTGCAAATACTCTCCGAATAGCTTCACGAAAGCTTTTTTATCTGCTTCTGTCACTATTTCATTGGGGTCGGGAAATCTTTCAGTCAAATCTTTGACTACTTCCGTATATCCTCTTTTCGCTTCGCCTGTGGCAATGTCTATGAATCCGTTGAGATATTCATTATAGCTTTTTTCAAGCACAACGTTCTTTGTGTTTTTATCGCCAAATGTGGTAATGGCGTCTATTGTAGCCTGTTCCAAATCTCTGAACGTAACGATATTGCCGAAAGTCTTGGTCGCATCATATATACGGTTGGTACGTGAGAATGCCTGCATCAGACCATGATAACGCAAGTTTTTATCAACAAACAGCGTATTCAAAGTGGGGGCGTCAAAACCGGTGAGGAACATACCTACAACGATGAGCAAATCAACTTCTTGGCTTTTTACCCTTTTTGCCAAGTCGCGGTAGTAGTTTTGGAATTCCTTACTGTCTACTCCGAAGCTGGTTTTGAACATAGTGTTATAATCACTGATCGCCTTTGCCAAAAACTCCTTGGCGCTGCTGCTCATGGCTGAGGGTTCAAAGTTCTCTTCAGCAATGTCGCCCACTGCATTTTGTTCTTCGTTAGGTGCAAAAGAAAATATGGTGGCTATCTTCAGCGGCTTTTCATTACCTTCCTGCAGATTGTTTAATTCTTCATAATACAGCTTGGCTGCCTCCACGCTGTTCACTGCGAACATTGCATTAAATCCCTTATTGTTTCCTTGATTCCTGTGAGTCTTTATCTTGAAATTCTGTAGGATGTATTGAGATATTTCTTTGATACGGTCGGGATGAAGCAAGAGATGTCTGTTTTCCGCTGCACTTAACTTAACCTCATCGCGCTCCGCTTCCAAAGCTTTAAACTGTGGACGTACATCGTTGTAGTCTACTTTAAATTTCAACACTTTCTCATCTCTGATAGCATCCGTGATGACATACGAATGCAACTCACGACCGAATACGCTGGCGGTAGTTTCCGTGCCCAAAGCATTTTCCGGAAAGATTGGAGTACCGGTAAATCCAAATTGGTAGTATTTCTTGAAGTTCTTCCTCAAGTTCTTCTGTGCTTCACCGAATTGGGAACGGTGGCACTCATCGAAGATGAATACAACCTGCTTCTGATAAATAGGCAGATTACTCTCGCTTTTCATGAGGTTGTTCAACTTCTGAATGGTAGTGACGATAATCTTGTTATCATCTTTATCGATGTTTCGCTTCAGGCCTGCTGTACTTTCCGAGCCGTTGACGCTGTCGGGTGAGAAACTTTGGTACTCTTTCATCGTTTGATAATCCAAATCCTTGCGGTCTACAACGAAGAATACTTTATCAATGAAATCAAGCCCGGTGGCAAGGCGGGCAACCTTGAAACTGGTCAGTGTTTTACCCGAACCGGTGGTGTGCCAAATGTATCCACCACCTTCCGCCGTTCCCCATTGCTTCGTTTGATAGGCACTTTTAATCTTCCACAGAATACGTTCTGTGGCGGCTATCTGGTAGGGGCGCATAATGAGCAACGTGTCGCTGGTATCAAATACGGAGTAGGTGAGCAGTATTTGCAGTAACGTATTCTTCTGAAAAAACGTTGCAGTGAAATCTTTCAGGTCTTTAATCAACGTATTGTCCGCCTTTGCCCAATTCATCGTAAAGTCAAAACTGTTTTTGTTTCGTTTCACCGTATTGGCAAAATAACGGGTGTCCGTGCCGTTGGAGATAACAAAAATCTGAAGGTACTTATATAGGGAACTTTCGCTGTTGAAACTTTCTTTGCTATAGCGGTGTACTTGGTTGAAAGCCTCACGAATGGCTACTCCCCGTTTTTTCAGTTCTATCTGCACCATAGGCAGACCGTTTACCAAAACCGTAACGTCATAACGGTTGGCTTGCGTCCCGGTCTGTTCAAATTGATTAATCACTTGCACTTTGTTGCGGGTGATATTCGTCTTATCTACCAAATAAATATTTTGAATATGCCCATCGTCAAATACGAAGTCATAGATATGGTTCTCGTGCACCTTTTTTGCTTTCTCTACAAGGCTGTCGTTGGGTTTATCCAGATATTCATCCACGAATCGTGTCCATTCCGCATCTGTAAAGACAACCTGGTTCAGGGTTTGCAGTTGCTTCCTTGCGTTGGTTAATAGAGCATCAGGAGAGGTAATTTCCGGAACATATTCGTAGCCTTGATTCTTCAAATCATCTATGAGTTCACGCTCCAAAGCGGCTTCCGTCTGATAACCGGCAGGTGGTTCGCATGCTATTGAACTTTTTACATAGTTATCAAGAACTATGTAATTTTGTAATTCCGCTATGGTATTATATTGCATCATTGTTGTTCCTCCTTCCAGTACTTATTTTCAATAAGATGATTTAATAAGAATTTTACTGTTTGTTTTTCCGGTTCCGTAGGTTCCGGTACTACTTCATTTGACAATGTGGAATGGCTTGTAAACTGAATAACTCTATTATAATAGGTTTGTTTGTCATCAGGCAGCAAATCAGACCAATGTGGATAGCCTAAGAAGTTGGCTGTTTTTTCGTAGAGGTTGCGCAGAAGCATAAAGTGGTATTTCTGAATGCTATTTGTAGCGATGGCATCTTGAATTGTTTGTATTAAATGGAGATGATATGAGAAACTTTTGTTTGAATCTCCTTTCTTCATTTGAATGTCGTAAGTACCGTCTTCTTTCTTATTGAGCATGTAGCAACTGGCCTTTTTCCTATTATTGTCATATAATAAGTTTTTAAGCTCATTATGAAGCACGTTATAGAACAACGGATTATGTGTTGAAATGATAAACTGTAACCCATTGGATTTCTTAATGAGCTCTGCCAAATTAACAGCCAGCTCAATTAGATGATTTTCATCTAAAGAGCTAACCGGATCATCGATGAATATATACTTTAAGTCATTAAATTTATCTGTTTCTCTATCTGCAGGTTCTGCTATGTTTAAAACTTCAACAACTTGTGCAAGCAAACTATAAAATACGCACCAGATTAAGCAACTCTCTTCACCTTTTGAGATTTTTATATTATCAATCGTATTCTCATTGCCCGCAGCAATAGAGAACGTTATTTCGTTGAATCTTTCATTGAATTTAGGCATTAGCTTATCGCTGGTATAATGCTGGAAATGGGTTATTATATTGTTTTCCTGCCCTTGATCACGAAATACCCAATCTGTGAAACTGTTTGGTTGTATTTTTAGTTTTCGGTTGGTGTCGGCATTCAGGTCATTGTCCCAATAGAACAAATCTTCCGTAAAAGCATTGTAGTAAAGTATTTTTGCTTTTGCGTCTTCCAGCTCTTCTGTTTCGGTATTTTTGGGTGCTATCAGTCTTTTAAATTCTCTGGACAGACGCGTTTTTCCTGTACCGTTGAAAGCATAGATTAACTGCACTTTTTTATTCGCATCTTTGAGCGTTTGTGCTATTTCAGTTAGTGTTTGTCCCATACTAAGCTTTTATATTATTCTTTGGAAATGAGAGTAACATATTACGGTAATACTCGTATTGCTTCTGACGTAATTCAATCTCTTTTGGAAGACCTTCGGTGAGTGAGGTTGTGAGTGCGTCAAACTTATCAAGAATAGAGACTATGTGTTCTTGCTCTTCGAGGGAGGGGATAGG